>Ga0116151_10002035_pt1 | contig 18784 bp, 13 predicted proteins | sample AD_UKC117_MetaG_FD_89893 | JGI IMG/M metagenome (GOLD analysis project Ga0116151, IMG submission 89893) | Active sludge microbial communities of municipal wastewater-treating anaerobic digesters from Hong Kong - AD_UKC117_MetaG | ecosystem: Engineered > Bioreactor > Anaerobic > Digestate...
CTTGGTCTTGCCGGCTTCGAGCCCTTCCGCGGTGACGAACGTCACGGAAACCAGTGGCCCCCTGTTCATGACGGTCGTAACGGCGAGCCAGATGCCGACCGCCGCCGCGACGATCGGCACGATCCAGACGAGGGAGAAGCCGCGACTCTTGCGCAGCACGGGCTCGGCGATGGGTCGGTCAGGCGGGACTGGTGGCATGATTCCTTCGCCTGTTGTCCCAGATGATTCGCGGCTCGAAGCTGTGTGCGGCGAGCATGGTCAGGATGACCACGGAGGCGAAAGCGATCGCCCCGGGTCCCGGCTCGATCTGCGCAATCTCGCCGAGGTTCACGAGAACGGCAAGAATCGAGATCATGAAAATGTCGATCATCGACCAGCGGCCGACCTGCTCGATCACGCGGTAGAGCCGTGTCTGGTCGCGGGCCCGCGCGACCCAGCCGCGCTGCGCCGCGACGAGGAGCAGGACGAGGCCGAGGATCTTGAGCACAGGCACGGTGATGCTGGCGAAGAAGACGAGCGCCGCGATCGGCCACATGTCGGCGTGGATGAGCTCGATGACGCCCGAAAGTATCGTGTCCGGCTGCCCTTTGCCGAAGCTGGTGACGGTCATCACCGGGAGAACATTCGCCGGGATGTAGAGCAAAGCTGCGGCGATGAGCAGCGCCCAGGTGCGCGCAAGCGGGTCCGGCTTGCGATGGTGCAGGGCGGCGTGGCAGCGCGGGCAATGCACGTGGTGGGCGTCGACCGGCAACGGCACGACCTGGCCACAAACGTGGCAACCGACGAGAGGCTGGCCCGTGGCGGTCAGGGCACCCAGCTTGTTCTGCGGCGCCAGCCGCCACCAGACGGCGCGTGGATCCAGCACGTTGTCCGCCGCGGCAGCGCAGACGATCAGGCCACCGAAGGCCCACATCGCCGGGCCGAGGTTGATGGACGCCAGATCGACCAGCTTGGTGTAGGCGACGAGCACGCCGATCAGATAGACCTCGATCATCGCCCAGGCTTGGAATCGCGAGTACAGGCCGAAGAGCTCGAACGTCCCCGGCGCTACCCGGCCCATGGTCAGCGGGACGAGCACCCAGAGCCCGAGCGCGAGCCGGATGAACGGCATGAGACTGGCCATCGTGAGGACCACGATGGCGAGCTCCCAGTACCCGTCATGCCAGAGCGCCATGACGCTGCCGAAGATCGTGCCCGAGGTCGAGTTGCCCTCCATCGTGAACGTCATGAACGGGAAGGCGTGGGCGATCAGCAGCAGAATGAACGCGGCCAGGGTGAGCGCCAATGCGCGGCGGACGCTGTCTTGCCGCTCGCGATAGAGCACATTTCCACAAACGCTACACTGCGCGGTCACGCCGGACGGCACACGCCGGACCGCGGTCAGGGTATCACATTCCTCGCAGATCAGGGCGGGGCGGTCGGTTGCCATGCATTCAGCCTAGCCCGCAGCATGGCCACAGCGCGCGGCTTTTCTGCATCGGTTGGCCGGGCCGGCCGCCGACGGGCGAGGGCTGAGACGATTTGGCCGCGCCCGCCGAACTTGCGGCGCACCGCACAGCAGCTATGTTGCAGTGCAACAATATAGTGGGAGATGGCCGATGCTGTCGGAGATGTCGCCGGGTCATTCATGGATGGCCTACTGGCTGGATGCCACCCAGCGCTCGATCCTCACCCTCGACGTGCTGCGTCAACGCGGCAATCAGTTCGTCGAGCACTACCAAGCCGGTAAGCCGCCAGTCCTGGTCTTCGAGCACGAGCTGGTCCTCGACGGCAAGGATCTTGACCGGCCGTCAAACTACGCGCTCCTGCGGATCCTGCCCGAGGCCGAGGTGCCGACCGATCCGAAGAAGCGGCCGTTCGTCGTCTTCGATCCTCGCGCCGGACATGGCCCAGGTATTGGCGGCTCGAAGGAGGCCAGCCAGGTCGGCGTGGCGCTGCGGGCCGGCCATCCGGTCTACTTCGTCGCTTTTCGCCCGGAGCCCGTTCCGGGCCAGACCCTGGCCGACGTGGCATACGCCGAGTGGTGCTTTCTCCAGAAGGTACAGGAACTGCACCCAGAGGCCGAGGCCAAGCCCGCCATCGTCGGCAACTGTCAGGCCGGCTGGGCGATCATGATCCTCGCCGCCTACGCGCCCGACCAGGCGTCGGTGATCGGCGTCTCGGGCGCTCCGCTCTCCTACTGGGCCGGCGTCGAGGGCAAGAACCCGCTGCGCTATCTGGGTGGGCTTCTGGGCGGCAACTGGCTTTCGTCGCTCGCTTCCGATCTCGGTGCCGGAACCTTCGACGGCGTCAATCTCGTCAGCAATTTCGAGAACCTGAACCCGGCCAACACCTACCTTCGCAAGCCTTACAACCTGTACTCGAAGATCGACACCGAGGCGCCGCGTTATCTCGGCTTCGAGCGGTGGTGGGGTGGCTTTTTCATGCTGACCCAGGACGAGATCGAGGCGATCACGTCCGAGCTGTTTGTCGGCAACAAGTTGACCCAGGGCAAGCTCGTCGCACCCGATGGCACGCGCATCGACCTGCGCGCCATTCGCGCGCCGATCGTCGTCGTCTGCTCGCACGGCGACAACATTACGCCGCCGCAGCAGGCGCTCAACTGGATCCTGGACCTTTACGACAGTGTCGACGAGATCCGCGCCAACGAGCAGACCATCATCTACACGGTGCATCCCTCCGTGGGCCATCTCGGCATCTTCGTCTCGGCCAAGGTGGCGCTGAAGGAGCATGCCGAGTTCGTCGATTCGCTGGACCTGATCGAGACGCTGGCGCCCGGCCTCTACGAGATGGTGATCACCGAGACGCATCTCGAGGATGCCGAGAGGCCGACGGCGCATCAGGAATACGAGGTCCGTTTCGAGGCGCGCACGCTGAACGACATCCGCGCCCTGGACGATGGGCGCGAGGACGAGGTGCCGTTCCGCACGCTCGCCAAGGTCTCGGAGACCAATCAGGGCCTCTATCGCCAGCTGGTGAGCCCATGGCTTCGGGCGGTGGTCACCCCGCAGACCGCCGAAGCCCTGCGGCTCATGCATCCGCACCGCCAGTCCCAGCTCTGGCTTTCCGACCTCAATCCCTGGATGGCCGGCGTCAAATGGCTGGCCGAGCAGACCCGGGAGAGCCGGGCGGCAGCGCCAGCGGACAATCTCTGGCGGGCAATGGAGGCGGCGAACGTCGATCAGCTCGAGGCGGCGATCGAGCGTTGGACCGATGCACGCGATCGCGCTGTCGAGCAGTTTTTCAAGGCTATCTGGACCCAGCCCTTCATCAGGGCGCTGGTCGGCGAGGAGGCATCGCACGCCGACGTCAAGAAGCCGCGGGCGCGCCAGGACAAGGCCTTCCACGAGCTCGCCGCGCTCAAGCTCGCAGCCTTCGCCAACCGCCAGAAGGAAGGCAGCTTCGCCGAGGCCATCCTGCGCGTCGTCTATGCCGCAACCAAGGCGACGGGTGGTGTGGATGCCAGGGCTTTCGTTGCCGCCCGGGCCGTCTGGCAGAGCCATCCGCGCCTCGCGGCGCTGGGTCGCGAACGCTTCCTGGCCGAGGCCAAGGAGGCAGCGCTGATGGTGGCATTCGACGAGGAGCGGGCCCTGACCACCCTGCCCGAGCTGCTGCCGACATTTGCTGACCGCGAGGAGGCGTTGACGGTGCTGCGCCAGATCATCGATCGACGTGCAGACGTGCTGCCCGAGGTTGTGGCGCTCATGAAGCGGGTCGAAACGATCCTCGAGGCACAGTCGGTCCAGGGGAGCGACAATCCGGCACCGGCTCCTGCGCCCCGCCCGAAGCCGGCTGCCAAGGTGCAAGAGCTGCGAGCACCAGCCCCTCGCCGCCCGGCAACACATCGGACCACCAAGACGACGTCATAGAAGGAGCCGCTGCGCCGTCAGTGATGCGACAGTTCTGACCACCGTACCCGGTTACCAGCAATGCGTTCGCGCTTGCACGATCCCGGCACAGCGCACTACGCTTCGGGCAAGGAGCCATGAGCACGGCCCACAACAAGTAATCAGGAGGGATACCAAGATGACCGAGCAGCCCGTACGGTCGGCGCCAAGGCTCGACCGCCGCCGCTTCCTGCAAGCTTCCGGCGTTGGCGCCGCGGCGATTGCGGCACCGGCGATCGTCAGCCCGAAGGCGTTGGCCTCGTCGGGCGAGATCAACATCATGATGTGGTCGGACTACCTGCCGGACAGCTTCCGCGAGAGCTTTACTCAGGCCACCGGCATCACCATCAACTTCACCGGCATCGGCTCCAACGAGGAAATCATCAACCGGATGCGAGCATCCCGTGGCCAGGGCTTCGACATCATCAGCCCGACCATGAACCGCGCTCCGCAATGGGCGGAGATAGATCTCTTGCAGCCGCTCGACCTCAGTCGGATACCGACCGACAAGGTCAACCCGAACATGCTGGCGCAGGGCAGCCAGATCTGGAACCTCAACGACAAGGGACCGTCCTGGGTGCCGCACATCTGGGGCACCGAGGGCATCGCCTGGCGCACCGATCTCTGGCAGCCCGAGGGTGAGTTTCCGAGCTATGGCGCCGTCTGGGAAGATGCCAATGCCGGCAAGACCATGGGCCGCGGCCACTCGATGATGCTCGGCGCCGGCCTCTATCTCGAACGGATCGGCGAGCTCGAGCCCGGCTCGATATGGCTTGCCTACACCAACGAGGACGACATGCGCCGGGTGTGGGGCAGGCTCACCGAGTTCTGCATCTCGAAGAAGCCGAATGTCCGCATCATCTGGAACGACGCCGATACCCAGAAGAACGGCCTGATGAACGAGGGTGTCATCGTCGGCCAGACCTGGGACGGTCCGCCCTTGTCGCTCAAGACCGCTGGCGAGCCGGTCATGTACCGGGCCCCGATCGAAGGTGCCATGGCCTGGGTCGATGGCATGTCGATGCCGATCGGTGCCGAGAACATCGACCAAGCCTACGCCTTCATCGAGCATTGCTACGATGCCGAGGCGGCGGGTCGCGCCATCGATACGCACGGCTACAACTCGCCGGTGATCGGCGCCGAGCGCTACGCCAACGAGGACTATGCCCGGAACTTCGCCGATGCCTATCCGGGCGATGCCTTGGCCAACCTCAACCCGTGGCCGGCCGAGCTGCCCTGGTACGCCGACATCCGGGCGGAATACGTTAACCGTTTCCTGGCAGCCTGAGCCGATCGGAGGCATCGGCCTGGCGGTGCCTCCGATTTCCGGCACGACTTCGCTCACCGACCGTCGGTGGGTGAACAGCGCGAGCGGAGCGGACGCATGGCGGGTGGCGTGAGCGTCGAACTGGACCGGTTGCTCGTTCAGTTCGACGAGTTCGTCGCCGTGCGCGATGCCAACGTCAGGATCGAGCCAGGCGAATTCTTCAGCTTTCTCGGTCCGTCGGGCTGCGGCAAGACCACCATCCTGCGCACCATATCGGGCTTTCTGGAGCCAACCTCCGGTGCCGTCCGGATTGACGGCAAGGACATGGCGTTCATTGGCCCGAACAAGCGGCCGACGGCGCTCATCTTCCAGAATCTGGCACTCTTCCCGCTGATGACCGTCTGGGAGAACATCGCCTTCGCGCTGGAGATGAAGGGTGTCGGCGCAGCCGATCGACGCAAGCACGCCGACGAGCTCCTGGCGCTGATCGCGCTCGACGGCCAGGGCGACAAATATGTGCACGAGCTCTCCGGCGGGCAGAAGCAACGCGTGGCGATCGCCCGTGCCCTCTGCGCCGAGCCCTCGGTGCTCCTGCTCGACGAGCCGCTCTCCGCACTCGATCTGAAGCTGCGCCAGCACATGCGCACCGAGCTTCGGACCATCCAGCGGCGGGTCGGCCTCACCTTCATCTACATCACCCACGATCAGGGTGAGGCGCTCACCATGTCCGACCATGTGGCGGTGATGCGCGAAGGCGTGATCGAGCAGATCGGCGACGGCCGGACGATCTATGACGACCCGGCGACGGCATTCGTCGCCTCCTTCGTCGGCGAGAACAACGCTCTGCCCGGCCGGGTCGCAGAGATCCGGGACGGCGTGGCCCTTGTCGATACGTCCGTGGGTCGCCTGCGCGCCCGGATCGCCACGGCTGCGCGTGACCGGCTGCGCACCGATGAGGAGGCCATCGTCTTCATCCGCCCGGAGGCACTCGACCTCGACATCGCTGGAGCCTCGGCCGAGACTACCATTCAGGCCACCGTCATCGGCGAGGAGTTCGAAGGCCCCAACATGCATCTGCAGCTCCGGCACGACGGCGGCGCGGAGCTGCGCGTCTCGCTCGTCAACAAGGGCAGGACAGGCACAGCCAGCATCGGGTCCAGTCTCGCCGCCGCTTTCGACCCGATGAAAGCGGTAGCCCTGCCCTCCGGCGCCCTTTCGGCCGAGGAGTAGCGCCGGCATGGCGAAACGCTCCTGGCTCGGAGGGTTTCTCGATCGCAACGGGCAGGCGCTCGGCCTCTACATCCTCCTCGCGGTCAGCTTCTGGCTGCTCTTTTTGATCATCCTGCCGCAGCTCGCCATGATCGACTTCTCGCTGCGCCACGACCTGCCGGCGGCCCAGCAGGGCGGGCCTCAGGATGTCTGGACGTTCGAGAACTATCGCCACTTCATTTTTGGCCTGCCGGGCAATCCGGACGGCTGGAACCGGCTCGATGTCGGCGTCTTCGGCCGCACAATCGTGGCCGCCGCCTTCGTCACGATCCTCAATCTCGTGATCTGCTATCCCGTCGCCTACTACCTCGCCCAGGTCGCCAGGGGACGGCAGGCACGGGTGATGGCGGTAGCACTGGTCGTGCCCTACTGGGTCAACGAGATCCTCCGGGCCTTCGCTTTTAGGATCATCTTCGGCGCCACCGGCGTCATCAACTCGACACTCCTGACGCTCGGCATCATCGACCTGCCGATCGACTTCATCCGCGCCGATATCGCCCTCTATGCCGGCCTCGGCTACGCCTACGTCCTCCTGATGGTCTTTCCGCTCTACAACGCCATCGAGAGCCTCGACCGCAACCAGATCGAAGCCGCCCGCGACCTGGGGGCACCCTGGTGGCGGATCCACACCCGCATCGTCCTGCCCTTCGCCAAGCCCGGCATCACGTCCGGCTGCACCATGGTCTTCATGCTGGCGGCCGGTGCCCTGGCGGCACCGCAGATCCTGGGCGGACCCTCCAATCTCTGGTTCACCCAGCTCATCTACGGCCAGTTCTTCGAGAGCGTGAACTGGCCGCGCGGTGCTGCCTACGCCATCATCCTGCTCGTCGCCTGCACGCTGCTCGTGCTCCTCGTGATGCGCCTATTCAAGGTGCGCCTCGGCGAGATCGGCAAGTGACCGGCCGCCGGTCACCCCGCTGGTCGCAATGGGTCATCGGCGCCTACCTCCTGCTCTTCTTCGCCTACCTCTTCGGCCCGCTCCTGATCATGGCGGTCACCGCCTTCAACAGCTCGTCGTTCCCGCGTGTCAGTCCCTGGGAATGCCTGACCTTCGAGTGGTTCGTCCGCCTGGTCGAAGACCAGCGGCTGATGCAGGGGCTCAGGAACAGCCTGATCATCGCCTTCGGCGTGGTGGTGCTCTCGGTCGCCATCGGCCTCGCCGGCGCCCTCTTTCTCACCCAGATCGCGGCCCGGAGCCGTGCCGGCACCTACACCGTCTTCATCTCGCCGATCCTGATGCCGGGGGTCGTGCTCGGCATCGCCACGGTGCTCTTCTGGGACCGCGTCGCCGGCTCGATCGGCATGGCCTATGGCGGTCTCTTCTATGACGGCATCTTCCTCACCGTCCTCGGCCAGTCCTGCTTCATCGCCTCCTATTGCCTGCTCGTCTTCCTCGCCCGTCTGCAGCGCTTCGACAGCCAGCTCATCGATGCGGCACTCGACCTCGGCGCCACCAACACCCAGGCCTTCCGCCGCATCCTCCTGCCGTTCCTCAAGCCGGCGATCGGCGGGGCTGCGGTCATCGCCTTTCTCGCCAGCTTCGAGAACTACAACACCACCGTCTTCACCATCTCCTTCTACAATACCTTCACGGTCGAGGTGGCGCAGAAGGTCCGGCTCGGCATCGACCCTACGATCAGCGCCCTCGCGGTCATTGTCATCGCCATCAGCCTGGTCGCGGCCCTCGCCAACGAGGCGGGGCAGAGCCACCAGCAGCGCCGGCTCGAAGGCCACGGGCGCGGCTTCGTCGCGTTCTTCACGCGCAATCCCGCGGCAGTCCTGGCCGCCCTGGCGGTCGGCGTGATCGTCGTCGTCCTCGCCTTCGCCGTGCAGCACGATCCGGCCGCCTGCAAGGCCCGCGCGCTCGAGCAGCGGCTCGAACGGCAGCAGCAGTACCAGCCGGCGACGCCCGCGCCCGCGGCACCCACGCAATCGGCTCCAGCGGCGCCCGGAGCCCGCGACTTGAACCCGGGCCAGGGCAGCTTCGGCGACGTCTTCCGCGGGGGCCTCGCCCCCGGCTCCGCGCCAGCAACCGAGCCAACGCCCGCGCCCGATACCCGCTCGCTCAATCCCGGTCAGGGAATGTTCGGCGACGTTTTCGGGGGCGGCCTTGCTCCCGGCACGACGCCCGCTCCCGAAAGCCATGAGGGCGACAGCGAGGAGTGAACGGCCGGACGTTCAGGCTCTGACCCGCGCATTCGTCGGGTCGTATGGAGGATCAAGAAAGACTTCGGCCGACACGCGCTCGCCCGCCACCTCCAGCTCGTACGTGCCATCGAGCACATAGGCCCGGTCCACGCCCGCCTCGCGGCGCACATAGCCGAGGCCGAGGTTCTTTTCGATCGTGTAGCCCCAGCCGGCGGAGCTCAGCCAGCCGGCGCGTTCGCCGTTCCGGTAGATGGTCTCACGACCGAGCAGCACCACAGCCGGGTCGGCAACCTCGAAGCCGGCAAGGAGGCGCGGCAGATTCTGCTGCCGCTGGGCGAGCAGCGCTTCGCGGCCGAGGAACGGGATCTCCTTCCTCAGCTTCACGGCCCAGCCGAGGCCGGCCATCAGGGGCGTGTGGTCCGGGCCGATGTCGCTGCCCCAGGCGCGATAGGCCTTCTCGAGCCGGAGCGATTCGATCGCCCGGTAGCCGGCGAGGATGAGGCCATGTGGCTGGCCCGCCTCGCGCAGCGCCTCGAAGAGAGTCAGCGCGAAATCGACCGGGACATGCAGCTCCCAACCCAGCTCGCCGACATAGGTGACACGGAGTGCCCGAACCGGGCAGCCGGCAATGCCGATCTCCCGCACCGCGCCGAACGCAAAGGCCGCATTCCCGAGATCGGCCCGGGTCAGGCCCTGCAATACTTCGCGCGCCTTCGGGCCGAAGAGCGAGAGCACCGCATGGGCGCCGGTGACGTCGGTCAGCCGCACATCCATGCCGGCCGGGATATGGCGAAGGATCCAGTCCCGGTCATGGGTGGCGAAGCCCGTGCCGGTGACGATGTAGAACCGGTCCGACTCGAGGCGTGCCACGGTGAGATCGCACTCGATCCCGCCCCGCTCGTTGAGCATCTGCGTATAGGTGAGGCTACCCACCGGCTTCGCCACGTCGTTGGAGCAGAGCCAGGAAAGGGCGGCCTCGGCATCCGGGCCGGCGAGCTCGAACTTGGCGAAGGAGCTCTGGTCGAAGAGTGCTGCGGCCTCGCGGGCCGCCCGGTGCTCGCGGCCAACGGCGGCGAACCAGTTCTGCCGGCCGAAGCCGTAGCGGTCCTGTGCTACCTCGCCCGGCCCGGCGAACCAGTTGGCCCGCTCCCACCCCAGCTTCTCGCCGAAGACAGCGCCGGCACCCTCGAGGCGATCATAGAGCGGCGAGCGACGGAGCGGCCGGCCACTGGACATCTCCTCCTGCGGCCAGGCCATGGTGTAGTGCTTGGCATAGGCCTCGAGCGTGCGGGTGCGAACCCAGTCGGTGTCTCGATGCGCCGCTCCGAAGCGGCGGATGTCGACCGCCCAGAGATCGAAGGGTGGCGCACTCCTGGCGACCCATTCGGCCAGGGCCATCCCCGCCCCGCCGCCCGCCGCGATGCCGAAGGCGTTGAAGCCGGCGCCGACGAAGACGTTCCGGACCTCCGGCGCCTCGCCCAGGATAAAATTGCCGTCGGCCGTGAAGCTCTCCGGCCCGTTGATCATCGTCTTTATGCCGGCCTCGGCCAGGGCCGGCACCCGGCCGAGCGCGAGCTCCATGATCGGCTCGAAATGCTCCCAGTCCTCGTCGAGGAGTTGATGCGCGAACCGCTCGGGCACGCCGCCCAAAGCCCAGGGAATCGGGTTCGGCTCGTAGCCGCCCATCACCAGCCCGCCGACCTCCTCCTTGTAGTAGGTCAGCCGGTCCGGATCGCGCAGCGTCGGCAGGTCCGGCGTGACGCCGGCGATCGGCTCGGTGATCACGTATTGATGCTGCACCGACACGAGCGGCACGTTGACACCGAGCCGCGCCGCGAGCTGGCGCGTCCACTGGCCGCAAGCGAGGACGAGCTTGCCGCAGGCGACCCTGCCGTGGTCGGTCTCGACCGCGCGAATACACCCCTGCTCGACGACGAAGCCCGTGACCGCGACATCCTCGACGATCCGCACGCCTTTGGTCCTGGCACCCTTGGCCAGCGCTTGGGCGATGTCGGATGGATTGGCCTGGCCGTCGGTCGGCAGGAAGGCGGCGCCCACCACGTCGTCGACCTGCATCAACGGCCACAGCGCCTGCGCCTCCTTCGCCGAGAGCAGATGCATCTCGAGACCGAAGCTGTGCGCCGTGGTTGCCTGCCGTCTCACCTCCGTCCAGCGGTCGGCGTTGCAGGCGAGGCGCAACCCGCCATTGCGCTGCCAGCCGGTGGCCAGTCCTGTTTCCGCCTCGAGCCGGTCGTAGAGCTCGACCGAGTAGCCGAGCAATCGGGTGATATTGGCATTGGTGCGCAGCTGACCGACCAAGCCTGCCGCGTGCCAGGTCGAGCCCGAGGTCAGCTTGTCCCGCTCGAGCAGCAGCACCTCGCCAACACCCATGGCGGCCAGATGATAGGCCGTGGAGCAGCCGACGATGCCGCCGCCCACAACGACGACAGCAGCAGACGAAGGCAGATCGGTCATGGCCGCTCCATGGCGTCGAAGGCTTCGAGCGAGCGCTCGAAACGGGCGAGGTTCTCTTCTGTATACGCTTTGAAGTCGAATTCGATCGCCGAGTGCAGCTCGGAGACCATGCTCCACATCGCCTCGCGCAGAAGGGAGGCTGTGAGCATGGCCCGGCTCTGCCGGGCGAGCTCGTCGTCGATTGGTCGATCGAAATAGGCCTCGAGCAGCCAAAGGCGGTCGGCTTCGGCGAGCTCGCTGTTGGAGGCGAGGCCGCCCAGATCGAAGAGCGGGGAGTTGAAGCCGGCATAGTCCCAGTCGACGAGCCAAATCCGCTTGCCGTCGTCGATGAAATTGGCGGCGAGGAGATCGTTGTGGCCGAGCACGAGATCGATCCGGCCCACGGCCCGCTCCAGCCGTGTTGCGGTCGCGAGCCAGCCGTCCAGCAGCGGCGCCAGCCGGTGGCCGCCGTCCCGGATCGTATGGGCGTAGTCGCGAATGACATGGAAGACCCAAAACGCCAGCACGGGCCCGCGCAAATGGTCCGGCATCTCGCAATGGACCCGCCGCAGCAGCGGCAGGATCCGCGTCTGCATGGCACGCTCGCGGACGTCGGCGGGCGTCAGCGTGCGACCTTCGACAAAGGCGAGGACGAGCACGCCCGGCTCGGCGTGGATAACGGCGGGGGAGATGCCGGCTGCCGCCGCGGCCTCGCTGGCAGCCCGCTCGTTGAAGCGCAGCACGCCGTGCAGGGGGATGTCGCCGCCAACCCGGACGACATAGCGGCGGCCGCCATCCTGGACGGTAAAGTTGGTGTTGGTGATGCCGCCGGCGAGCGGGCGAGGCTCCACCGGCCCCTTCCAGATCGGCAGGGCGGCGGCGCGGGCTGTTGCGTCCCCGGTCACGCTTCGAGCCCCAGGCGGTGGCGCATGCGCAGGCTGGCGGCGGCGATCAGGCGATCGGCAATGATGGCGATGGCGGCAACGCAGAGCCCGGCGACGAGGCCCAGGCCCACATCGGCCTTGGTGAGCGCGATATAGACGTCCTGGCCGAGATCGTGGGTGCCGACGAGTGCCGTGATGACGAGCATGGAAAGGGCCAGCATGATGATCTGGTTCAGGCCGAGCAGGATTCCCGGGACTGCCAGCGGCAGGCGAATGCGGGTCAGGATCTGGCGCTCCGTGCAGCCGGCTGCCGTTCCCGCCTCGACCAGCTCGGCAGGTGTTCGGGCTACACTGTGGCGGGCATAGCGAATGGCCGGTGCCAGCGCATAGAGCACGATGGCGATCATGGCGGCGAAATCGCCGACGCGGAAGAGCATCACGACAGGGATCAGGTAGACGAAGCGATGAGCGCCAGCCAGGAGACGGGCGCGGTCCAGGCCACCGCGGCCGGTCCGGCGTCAGTCTCAGTCAGGCGATGGTCCGGGTGAGATCGCGAAAGCCCAAAGGCGCGAGTGCTGCGTCCTCGACGTGCCAGCTCATGAACGCCCGGAGCCAGTGGGCAAAAGGAAACTGCAGATCGCGCGGCAGGGCATCGCTCGGCAGGAGGGCGAAGCCCCGGGAGATGGCAAATACGATCGCGAGAGGTTCGCCCTCGTCGCAGGGCCGGAGGGTCCGCAGTCACGGCGGCCATACCTGACGTAGGACGCCCATGACGATGTCACGGTCGACGGCACCAAGCAGGCGACCGACCTCGATGACGGCGAGGGGTCCGGATGCCGCCTCGACCTTCTGAGCTCTCGAGCTCGGCGACGAGCGGCGCGTCCGCGCTGGCGTGGATCACCTCGTAGTCTAGGCCCAGCGCCTCGATTCGCTCCTCGTCGAAGCCGGTCCGGTCGTGGGGCATCGGGCGGATCGGCTAGTCCGACTCGACGGTGCCATAGGAGCTCGCCGCGAGCGTCAGGCCCAGAACCATGGCGCAGCCGGTGAGGCGCCTCTTTGTCATGTTCCTTCCCGTGCCCAGTCTCATTGCGTCGCCCGATCATTCGTTGGCCCCGACGCAGGGTCAACCACTGTCACGCCGCTCGAACGTCGTGACGCTAGCCGCTATCGGCACTAGAACGGCTCGATGCAGGGAGATAAGAGCATGACCAAGGCGACACCGCGCATCGCCTTCATCGGGCTCGGCCAGATGGGCTCGCGCATGGCCGCCAGGCTCGCCGAGGCGGGCCTGCCACTCGCCGTCCACGACGCCGATGCAGGTGCCATGGAGCCTTTCGGCGCCGAGCGCAGCCATCCCTCGCCAAAGGCTGCCGCGGCGGGCTGCGATGTGCTCCTGACCATGCTGCCCAACGGGCGGGTGGCACAGGAGGCGGTGCTGGCCGCCGACCCGGCCCCGGGCGTGCTGGTGGTCGACATGTCGTCGAGCGATCCGGCCGACACACAGGCCATGGGCGCAGCGCTAGCCGACCTGGGGGTCGCGCTCGTCGACGCGCCAGTCTCGGGCGGCATCAAGCGGGCGGCCACGGGCGAGCTCGCAATCATGGCGGGCGGGGAAGCCCGGGACCTCGAGCGTGCTCGCCCGGTGCTCGAGCATCTCGGGCGGCGGATCTTCCACTGCGGCCCGCTCGGCGCCGGCGGGGCCATGAAGGCGCTGAACAACCTGCTCTCGGCCGCGGGCTTCGCCGCCACCATCGAGGTGCTGCAGATCGGCCGACGCTTCGGCCTCGATCCGGAGCTGATGCTCGACGTGCTGAACAATTCCACCGGGCGCAACAACACGACCGAGGTCAAGATCACGCCCTTCGTGCTCTCCGGTCGATTCGATTCCGGCTTCGCGCTCGATCTCATGGTCAAGGACCTGACGACGGCGCTGGCACTCGCGGGCCGCACCGAAACCGATGTGCCGCTGGGCCGGCTGGCCCTCGACCTCTGGCGGGAGGCCGGCGGCGACCTCGAAGCCGGCGTCGATCACACCGCCCTCGCACGCTGGTACGAGAAGCGAACCGGCACACAGCTCCGCTCGTGAGTTGCAGGCCCGCGATCCTGCGGTCAGTCGCTATCCGGCCACAGCCTGAGCGCTCGCGCCTTCTCGGCCCGCCAGCTCTCGAGATCGGACGAAGCCGGTCCCAAGCCATCCCTGCCGGCCGAGGCCAGCACCGCGCCGATCCGGTCCGCCACGATCTCCGCCTCGCCCTCGCCGAGCGAGCGGGGGTCCATGACGAGCCAGCCATGCTCGACCTGGTGCGAACGAACGGCGATCGGCGGGTCGCCCCGCTCGAGCTCCCGGACGAGCTGCAGGGCGTTGAGACCGGCCTCGATCGGGTCGACCTCGAGCTTCAGCCGGTCGAACGGGTTGCCGGTCGGATCTGGGTCGATGGTCGCCTCGATGCCGGGCAAGGCGCCCAGGCGCCGCCGCCAGTCCTCGAGCACCTCGCGCATGCCCTGCCGCCGGGCGGCATGGTCGCGCGTGCCCCATGCCTCGAGTGCCGCCAAGGCACCGGCAACGCTCTCCTTGCCGGCCTTCATTGGCCGGGCAATGCCGAAATTCTGAAGATAGGCGGCGCGGACCAGGGGCTTGCGTCCGGCGACGATGCCGGCGGTCGCACCGCCCAGGAACTTGTGGCTGCTGTGGATGGTGAGATCGGCGCCGTGAGCCAGATAGCCGCGGAGATCGTATTCGGCCGCGAGGTCGACGATCACCGGCACACCTTTGACGTGGCAGATCTCCACGAACGTGGCGAAGGGGATTTGCCCCTCGCCGGAGCAGTGGTGGCTGACGACGAAAAGCCCTGCTGCCGTCTGCGGTCCGATCGCCGCCGCGAGCTGATGGCTGCGCGCGGCGTTGACGTCGCCGATCACGACTGGGCGCGCGCCGGGAAGGCGGATGTCCTGGGCGATGGAATGCCCATAATTGACGACATGGCCGGCCTGAATGACCACTTCGCTGCGCATGCCGGTCGTGTCGGGAAGCCGCTCGATGCGGGCGAGATCATCGCCCGTCATCGCCCCGGCCACGCCCATGCAGATGCCGGCCGAGGAGCAGGCGGCGACGAAGCCGGCCTCGGCTCCCGTGGCGCGTGCGATGATCCGGCTGGCCGCAGCCTGCAACTCGAGGACGTCGACGCCGCGCGACATGATGTTGGCCGCGGCCTCGATCGCCTCCGGGCAGGCGCTGATCCCGCCATGGGTGGTGAGCGTGCCGGTCAGGTTGATGAGCGGCCGCACGCCGAGGCGTCGCCGCACGTCGGGGAGCGGTTCGGTCATGCCGGGTACACCTCCACCTCCGGCTCGAACACCACGTCGGGATCGAGCGGAAACATCGGCCGCGCGCAGACTTTATGGCCGAGAAGCGGAAGATTGGCGGAGGTGGCGCCCGGCACATCGACCACGAAGTTCTCTTCGGCGAAGGTGAAGAAGCGTGAATAGGCGCCCGGCGACTTGATGACGATGAGATCGAAGTCCCGCGGATCGTGGCCATGCGCGAGGAAGACACCGCGGTCCATCAGGTGCACCGGCCGGCTGATGACGATGAGCGTGATTTTGCCTGCCTCCAGCACCGCCGTGCGTCCGGCATTGGCCATGAGGCCGTTCACCTCGTGGCGCCAGCGACCCTCGCCGAGCATTGCGACCCGGACCTCGACCGGCAACGGCGGAAAGCGCTCCGGGTCGAGCGAGCCACCGATGGCAAGTTGCAGGCGCGCACCGACTCCGGCGGCGTGGGCACGCTCCACCGCCGGCGCATCGACGATGGGCATGAGAACCCGCCCCGGATAGCCGCGCTGCAGCAGGCCCTTGAGGATGGCATTGCTGTCGCCAGAGGCCCCGCTGCTCGGCGCATCCGCGGCGTCGGTAAATGTAACGGGTGCCGTCGCCGTCTTCGCCGCCTCGATCGCGCCGTCGAGGCTCACCAGCGGCGCCCGCATGCGCTCGCGCTGCCGCCAGAAGCCGACCGCCATCGCCAGCGCCTCCCGCTTTGCTGCATCCACGTCGCCATCGGTGATGACCAGGGACTGGGAGCAGAGCTCGGGCACGTCGGTGAAGGGGTTGCCGATCAGCATCGCCGCAGCCAGGGCCACGTTCGCCTCCAGCCTCTTCGCATTTCGAATGATCTCGCCGTAGCAGCCACTCTTCGTGAAGAGCTCGGGTCCGCGCACCAGGGCCGGAACCTTGACGCGTGCCATGACCGGCCGCGCACCCGTATCGATGATGCGCAGCAGCAGGCGCGCCGCGCGGGCGCCAGTGTCGATGAAGTCCTCGTGCGGGTAGGTGTGATAGACGGCGGTCGCCGTCATGTTGCGCAGCATGCGCGCCGTCAGGATGCCGTGCAGATCGAGCGAAGTTACGATCGGGACATCCGGTCCGAGGATGCCGCGGGCCGCTTCGAGCAGATGGCCCTCCGGATCGAGCTCCCCCTCGGCACCCATGGCACCGTGCAGCGAGAAATAGAGCCCGTCGGCTCCCTGCGCATGCTCGCGCAGGGCGGCGAGCAGATCGCCCTTGATTCGCCGAAATGCATCGGCACGCAGCACCCCGCCGCTCGGCGCCTTAGCTCCATAGACAGGCACCACCGTGACATCAGAGCGCGCCCCGAGCACGTCGAGGGCACCGCGCACACACGTGTCGGCCTGCCTGTTGGCCTCGATCAGGGCCTCGCCCATGGCGATACTGAACGACTCGTACTCGGTCGGCACCGGGTTGAAGGACGAGATTTCCTGCTCGCACTGGAGCACAAGGATTCGTCGCAACGCTTTCTCCCCCGGAAGCAGCAAGGACTGGCTCTCACGGTCTTTCCAAGGCGATCCCGCGCGGGCAGGTATGGGCCATACACACGCGAGGTCATCATGTCATCGAAGGTGTTCGCGTCCGCTGTCATCGGGGCACTGCTGCTCGGCACGTCGCCCGCGGTCATGGCCGCCGATCTCGCCATCTGGTGGACCAAGGGTGTCACCGAGGACGAGTAGAATGCGCTCAAGGCGGTCGTGACGAAGTAGCAGACCGGCAAGACGGCGGGTCTCAGCTTCTACGGATCGGGCGACACCGAGGCCAAGACGATCGCCGCCCTGGAAGCCGGGTCGCCGCCGGACCTCATCTTCGACCACGCTTACGACCTCGCGTTCAGCCCCACCTGGGCTACGACGGTCGTCTGGCCGACGTCAGCGTCGTGCTGGAGCCGATTGCCGACCAGTTCCAGCCATCGGCCCTGAGATCCGTGTACATGCTCAATGGCGAAACCGGCGAGCGCAGCTACTACGCCATCCCGTGGACGCAGATGACGCCGCACGTCCACTACTGGAAGGACCTCCTGGTCCAGCCCGGATTCACCGAGGACGACATCCCGAACGGATGGCAGCCTTTCTTCGACTTCTGGTGCGACGAGGTGCAGCCCGCGCTGCGGGCGAAGGGCGAGCGGGTCTACGGTCTGGGGCTCGGCACCGGCAGCGGCGGCAACGATCCCTTCTTCAACATCCACATCTTCCTCAATGTCTTTGGCGCCGAGGTCCTCGACGCGGACGGCAACCTGCAGATCGACGACCCGGACGTGCGGGCGCGGGTGATCGAGGCGGTCAAGTCGTTCGTGAAGCCGTCGGCTGAGCAGTGCGTGCCGCCAGATGGGGTGAACTGTGCCGGCGCCGATGACATTGTCTACTTCATCAACCGCAAGAACCTCGTCGCCTTCAACCCGACGCTCTCGATCCCGGCAACGCAGCTCAAGGACAACCCCGAGAACTACTACGAGAACATGCGCACCCGCCCCTGGCCGAAGGGCGTCGAGAGCGAGCCGGCGCCGGCCATGGTTTCGGTCAAGCAGGTGCTGATCTTCGAGAATTCCCCGAACAGGGAGAATGCCAAGGAGTTCATGCAGCTCCTGCTGCAGCCGGAGAACATCGGGCCGATGCTCAAGGGCTCGCTCGGAAGGTTCATGCCGGTGATGCCGGCGCTGCTGGAGGATCCGTTCTACAGCAATCCCAAGGACCCGCACCGTTACGCGATGTACACGCAGTTCACCGAGGTCGAGAACAAGCCTTTCCTGCAGGCGCGCAACTACCGCTACGCTAAGGTGATGGCCGAGCAGCTCTGGGGCAAGGCGACCGGCCGCATCCTCCTCGACGGCTGGTCCACCGAGGATGCCGTCGACGAGCTGTCGAAGCGGATGCACGCGCTGCTCGACACGCCCTGAGGCAGCCAGGATGGCATCGACGGCGGCCACGATGCCGTGGCCGATCTCGCGATCCGACTCGTTGGACAGGGCGTGGGGGCTCGTTCTGCTGATCCCCTACGCCGCCATCTTCCTGCTGTTCGTGCTTTATCCCATCGTCTATGGGGCTTGGCTCGGCAGCGGCCTGCATGGCTACGAGCGGCTGCTCGACGATCCGATCTACTGGCGGACGGTCAGGAACACCCTCGTCTTCCTGATCGTCGGCGTGAACCTCAAGATGTTCCTGGCGCTGGGGCTCTCCAGCTTCCTGGTGCTGCCCTACACCTGGGTGCGGGTGGTCGGCGTCCTCTTCATCCTGCCATGGGCCGTCCCGCACATCCCGTCGATCCTGTCCATCCGCTGGTTCCTCAATTCCGAATGGGGGATGCTCAACAACCTGCTCTTCCAGCTCACCGGCGCCTTCGGCCCCTCCTGGCTGAGCAATCCGACCTACGCCTTCGGCTCGGTCATCGCCGTCCACGTCTGGAAATATCTGCCGTTCTGGACCCTGATCCTGGTCGCCGGGCGCATGGCGATCAGCCGCGATCTCTACGAGGCCGCGACCATCGACGGTGCTACGCCCTGGCAGATGTTCCAGAACGTCACCTTCCCGCAGATC
>Ga0116151_10002036_pt1 | contig 18781 bp, 16 predicted proteins | sample AD_UKC117_MetaG_FD_89893 | JGI IMG/M metagenome (GOLD analysis project Ga0116151, IMG submission 89893) | Active sludge microbial communities of municipal wastewater-treating anaerobic digesters from Hong Kong - AD_UKC117_MetaG | ecosystem: Engineered > Bioreactor > Anaerobic > Digestate...
CCTTGGGCGAGAGGAACAAGTACATGAACCATAGGATCGCTCCTTAAACGGACCAGCCGGTTAATTACGTTAGGTCACGCTGAATGATTTATAAATTTTGATCATATTGGATTACCACTGTCCACACATCCAACCCACCGCCACTAGGAGATTCTTTTAACCTTTTGCTCCCTCTTCCGGGAGAGGAGATTGCGGATGGGCGCTGTGGCTTTGCAACAAAGTCATGCCCTTGAGCATGTTCAACGCCTCATACAATTGGTAATCACTTTTCGCCAATTCACTATTGGCGCCTACAGTGGTCTGGGGTGCAGGTAAAGGCGAAGATTCAGTTTCATCAGGAACCGGATCAGCGCCATTACCGCCATCATTCTGCAAATGGCCGGTCAGATCCGCTTCCTTGATCAGACCAGTATCGGTGATCTCGTCAGCAACCTTGAGCGTCTTGAGTTCGATATCAGGCTTGATGCCCTCTGCTTGGATCGAGCGGCCATTCGGAGTGTAGTAGCGAGCAGTGGTCAGCTTGACCGCTGTGCCGTTACCTAGCGGCAAAATTGTCTGCACTGAGCCTTTGCCGAAGGTGCGTTCACCCAGAACCAGTGCCCGCCGGTGATCCTGCAACGCGCCAGCAACGATTTCCGAAGCTGAGGCCGAGCCGCCATTCACCAGCACCACCATAGGCGCTTTTTCAAGCAGATCACCAGCAGTAGCTTTAAAGGTTTGCTCGGAGTCCTGGTCACGTCCCTTGGTCTGCACAATGACGCCCTCATCGAGAAAATTGTCAGCCACATCAACTGCGCCATTCAGCACCCCACCAGGATTATTACGCAAGTCCAGGATTAATCCCTTGAGTGTGCCTTGATTCTGTTTTTTCAGATCTTGCAATGCATCTTGAAGATTTACTTCAGTCTTAGCCTGGAATTGAGTGATACGCAGGTAGCCAAATCCTGGTTCCAATAGGCGGCTCTTAACACTTCTGACTTGAATAATTTCACGGACCAGTTTGACCTTGAATGGCTTTTTTACCCCTTCACGGACGATCGTCAGAACAATAGACGTATTTGGCTTGCCGCGCATCTTTGTGATCGCATCCGGCAAGGCCATACCCTTGAGTGAGGCATCGTCCAATCGGATAATCAAATCGCCAGCCTGAATACCGGCCCGCTGGGCAGGGGTATCGTCAATCGGGGCAATGACCTTGATAAAGCCATTTTCCTGTCCAACCTCAATGCCAAGTCCACCGAATTCGCCGGAAGTACCAATCTGCAAATCCTGAAAGGCTTCGGCGTCCAGGTAGGCCGAGTGCGGATCCAGGTTGCTCAACATGCCACGAATAGCGTTTTCCAGCAACATCTTATCTTCGATCGGTTCAACGTAATCCTGCTTGACTGCATCAAGGACACCGGTAAAGGTACGCAATTCATCAAGCGGCAACTTGCTTTCCGGCGGCGCGCTCTTTTCAGCCCGGCCGGCGTAAACCGCCGTCAGTGAAATACCCGCCAAAAAGCTCAGCGCCAACGCCAGACCGTATCGGGTTACAGCACTCATCTTCGCTCCGAAATGCTCAAGGTGAGGGATAAAACATAAAAGAGAATTAAATTATCAGGATGATGCCGACTTAAGACAACGGGAATGGTCTGGAAATTGCGCGGCAGGTACGGAAATTTTGGTTATTACCGGGAGAATGTTGGGTTGCCGTTTTGCTGGCAACCCAACCTATACTTCTGATATCGAACGCCTTACTTGGCCTTACCCTGATTAGCGACCGCATCCATCAGTTTTTTCAGTTCCTCAGGGTCAGCAAGATAATAGTTCTTGATGGGCCGCATATTGGCGTCCAGCTCATAGACCAAGGGCACAGCGGTCGGGATATTGAGAGCGACAATTGCCTCATCTGACATATCATCCAGATACTTGACCAACGCCCGCAGACTATTGCCATGTGCAGCTATCGCGACCCGTTTACCCGAACGAATGGCTGGTACCAGGACATCGTGCCAATACGGCAGCACTCGATCAATAGTAAGCTTAAGGCTTTCAGTACCTGGCAACACACGCGGATCGAGTCCGGCGTAGCGCGGATCATGGCTTGGGTGAAGCGGATCGCTTGCTGCCAGTGGCGGAGGCGGAATATCAAAGCTGCGCCGCCAGACTTTAACTTGTTCTTCCCCATGTTTGGCTGCTGTTTCCGACTTATTCAGACCGGCAAGGGCGCCATAGTGGCGCTCGTTGAGACGCCAGCTCCGATGTACTGGAATCCATGCCTGATCGAGTTCATCCAGCACTGTCCATAAGGTATGAATAGCGCGTTTAAGCACCGAGGTGTAGGCCACATCGAAGACATAGCCTTCCTTCTTCAGAGTTTGACCCGCTTTTTTGGCTTCCTCGCGGCCCTTGTCGGACAGATCGACGTCCACCCAGCCGGTGAAACGGTTTTCCATGTTCCATTGGCTTTCACCGTGGCGGATGAGGACAAGTTTATACATGCGATGTCTCCTGATTTAGGAATGATTGTTATCTTTGCGCCTTCGTTCAGTCCCTATTGCCCGAAGTACAAGCTAGGATGAGGGAGCTGGAATTATCTAAAAATTTGACTTTATGATCATACCCCCAGCCAGTTGATTTCGCCAGCCGCATCCTAGAGGTTGCCGGATATGGAAATGGCTCAACCGCGTTAATTCCAGCGCTGTCTGCACATTGGCCAAAAAGAGCGAATCTCTGTGAAATGCCTGTCGCTGATCCGCATAACCTGCCGCACACTACTTGAACCAGATCACTGATTAAAGACCGCCATGCCCTCTACCACCGAGACAATCCATACTGTTTCCGAACTGACGCAGGCGGCCCGTTTGCTGTTGGAGAACCATTTATCAAACATCTGGGTGCAAGGTGAAATTTCTAATTTATCCCGTCCCTCTTCAGGGCACCTGTATTTCTCGCTTAAGGATGCCAAGGCGCAAATCCGTTGCGCCCTGTTCCAAAACCGTGCCTGGCTATTCCGGGAGAGTCTCCGCAACGGCCAGCATGTATTGATGCGAGGCCGGGTTAGCCTCTATGAACCACGCGGCGACTTTCAAATTATCGCCGAATATCTCGAAGAAGCCGGTATTGGCGCGCTGCGGCAGGCTTACGATGAATTGCGGTTCCGGCTGGAACAGGAAGGATTATTTGCCTTGGAGCGCAAACAACCCCTACCCTGCTTTCCTCAACGCATCGGTGTCATCACCTCGCCCAGCGGGGCTGCCTTTCGTGATGTGCTTACGACGCTGCGCCGGCGATTTCCCAGCCTGCTGGTATTGCTCTATCCGGTTCCGGTACAAGGTGCTGGCGCGGGGGAACGCATTGCTCAGACCATCCGGAAGGCTTCCGGGCAACGCAGTTGCGACACGCTGTTACTGGTGCGTGGCGGCGGCTCGTTAGAAGATTTATGGGCATTTAACGAGGAAAGCGTAGCACGCGCTATCGTCGCTTGCACGATTCCGCTGGTCACTGGCATTGGCCATGAAACTGATGTCACCATTGCCGATTTCGCCGCCGACCAGCGCGCTGCCACCCCAACTGCAGCGGCGGAACTAGCCAGTCCCGACCGGCTGGAGTGGCTAAATCAGATCCGGTTATTAAATGAACGGCTAGCGCGGGGGCTACGCCATCGTCTCGATACACAACATCAGCGGCTGAACGAGCTCGCCCGTCGGCTGGACCGGCTGCACCCGCGTCAGCGCCTGCATGATCACGCCCAGCGGCTTGATGAACTGGATCAGCGCTTGTTAACGGCAACCCGCCAGTGCCTGCAAACAGCAACCCAGCGCTTACAAAGCCTGAGTGCCCATCTACACGCTCTGAGTCCCTTAGCTACGCTAAATCGCGGCTACGCCATCGCACGCTGCCATCCCAACGGACAGATACTACGGCGTGCCGATCAAGCCAGCGTTGGCAGCACCATCGACATCCTGCTCGGTGAAGGTCACCTGTACTGTGAAATTCAGGCGATTTCTGCGCTAGACTCCACCTGACAACACAATAAATGTCGGAAAATGCCGGATCTCATCGTTAACGCTAAGCTGCCGATACCCATGCTGACCACCCCTATCGAAAAGGAAAGACGCGAGCATTACCGGCTCCAGTTTCCCCCTGCTAAGCGCCCGCAACTACTGATCCATAAGGACAGCCATGCTGTTATCGACTGTTCAGCACATGGCATCCGGTATGCCGCTCTCTCAGGAATGCTGCCAACCCCTGGCGAGCAAGTGACAGGATTGCTTTGCTTCCGTCATGGCGCGCAAGTTCCGATACTAGGCGTAGTCATACGGGCCGAAGAGGATGAGATCGTTCTCTATCTCCCTAACCGGGAGATTCCCTCCACACTCCTGCGCAGCGAAGAGCGTCACCTGCTCAAGGCATCCGGAGATGTTGTCAAAACCACAGATCGCAGCTTGACACCTATCCTGCCAGATTCATCCTCCGCAACCAACTCCGCAGAAGGTGCCGAACGGCGTGAATTTCATCGTATCTACTACCCGATGACAGCATACCCTTCCCTGCTTTTGGAGAAGAAAAAAGCGTTTATGGTCATGGATGTCTCAGCGCGCGGCTTGCGCTACGCGGCCCCCAAAGCTCCAGCACCCCATCTATACCAGTTGATCAAAGGCACTCTCCACCTCCACCATAACACCCAGATCAATATTGAAGGCACGGTAATCCGTGCGCAAGACGATGAAATCGCGCTCTATCTCCACCAGGAAATTCCCCTCAATATCCTGCTGGCTGAACAACGCTATTTGCATAAAAACTATCCGATGTGGTCACCGTAATTAGTCTGCGCGATTACCCAATCGCTTTCTTTAAATAGCGTAACCAATTAATCCCAAGGACATCATGAACCGTCTCTACCTCATTGGCACTGGCCCTGGCGGGCTGGAGCACCTCAGCCCCGCCGCCCGCACGGCGCTAGAATCTTGTACCGACTTGGCTGGTCACGGCTTGTACCTCAACTTGCTCGGCGAGCTGACCGAAGGCAAGATCCGCCACAAAACCCCGATGGGCGAGGAAATTGGCCGCGCCACACTAGCGCTTGATCTAGCTGCCAGTGGCCGGACTACAGCACTGATTTCCAGTGGTGACGTAGGCATCTACGGCATGGCTACCCTTGTGTTCGAACTATTAGCGCGCAAGCCGAAACCAGAATGGGCAGAGGTCGAGATCGAAGTCATCCCTGGCATCTCCGCCATGCAAGCAGCGGCGGCGCGGGTGGGAGCACCACTGGCGCATGACTTCTGTGTGATCTCCCTCTCCGATCTGCTAACACCTTGGGAGTTAATCGCCAAGCGGATCGGCTTGGCCGGTCAGGGTGATTTCGCGATTGCTTTTTACAACGCCGTTTCCAATAAACGCTCCTGGCAGCTGCTCCAAGCGCGGGAAATTCTGCTGCGTTACCGGGCACCAGAAACTCCAGTAATCGTTGCCTTTAACGTCACCCGCAAAGGCGAGCAGCTCACAGTGACCACTCTCGGTGAACTTGACCCGGAACCGCTCAACATGCTGTCCCTTGTTATAGTTGGTAACAGCGAAACCCGGCAGGCCGGAAAATGGGTCTATACCCCACGCGGTTATCATACGAAACCGGAATTAACAGGAACCTAATCCAAGAAAAAGGTATGCGCATTTTTTTTGAACGGCAGAAATACCTCATCGACTACACGCTAACCACTTTGTTACGACGCAAGACCCGCAATCTCGGTCTACTGCTGGTTTATACGCTGCTGGTATTTCTGTTCAGTGCAGTGCTGCTGATCAGCGAGGGATTGCGGCGCGAAGCAGTGCTCCTGTTACAAGATGCGCCCGAAGTCATCGTACAAAAACTGGTAGCCGGCCGCCATGATCTGCTGCCAGCGGACTGGTTAGGATCGTTACAGCGCATTCGCGGGGTCAGTTCTGTACAAGGCCGGCTGTGGGGTTATTACTATGATCCCATCATTAAGGCCAATTACACTCTAATGGCGGCACCAAACCGGGGGTTGGCCGCAGATGAAATCCTGATCGGTGCAACGCTGGCGCGCACTCGCCAGATTGGCACCGGTGATTACTTCAGCTTGCGCACGGCCACCGGCCAACCTCTACCGCTGAAAATTACTGGAGTGCTGGACTCCGCCTCGGAATTGCTGAGCGCAGATCTAGTACTGCTTTCCAACGCGGGCTACCAGCAACTGTTCCAGCTCCCGCCGGATGTTTTCACCGATGCCGTGCTGACGGTGCGCAATCCTCGGGAAGCACCTACAGTCGCCCGAAAAATCGCTCTAGCTTTGCCAGGCAGCCGCCCAATCCTGCGTACCGAGATATTATGCACTTACGATGCCATATTTAATTGGCGCGAAGGCATAATCTTCGCCGCTCTGGGCGGGTCATTGCTAGCGTTCATCATTCTGGCCTGGGACAAGGCCGCTGGATTGAGCGCCGAAGAGAAACGTGAGATTGGCATTCTCAAAGCAATTGGCTGGGAAACTAGCGATATCCTGATTATGAAACTTTGGGAGGGAACATTACTCTCGCTGACAGCCTTTCTTGCCGGCTATGTTCTGGCCTATTGGCAAACTTTCCACGGCGGTACCCAATTATTCACTCCTGTGCTGAAAGGCTGGGCAGTGCTGTATCCCGACTTTCAATTAACACCCGTGATAAACCCGCAACAGGTTCTGGTATTACTGGCAATCACGGTGTTGCCTTACATTGCCGCTATATTGATTCCAAGCTGGCGGGCGGCAATCAGCGACCCTGATGCAATCATGCGTGGATCAATTTGAAAGTCCCCCTGCCGCCTGAAAATCCCAGACACTGACCGGTACCAGCGGCTTACATCGTTACTGGCAAGATACCGCCGCCCCCAGCGTTACCAGCATTCCCGATGCCTTGCATTGACCTCCGGTGTTCAAGCAGCGGCATGTATCGGCACCTGCCTAAGACACCCTATCAATTTTGAGTATTATGTCACATAATAAAACTGACGTTCGATTTATGCACGGCAGACTCAATGAAATCTCTGGGTGTTTGGTTCAATAATCTCTCGATCAAAGGCAAACTCCGGACCACGCAATGGGTTTCCTTAGGATCGGCCATGTTATTAGTCAATTTTTCGCTAGCCAGTCTAGGGTTTTTCTCTTCTCAGCAAAATTCGCTGCATGACACACTCATCATGGCTCATATCCTAGGTGAAAATAGCAGCGCAGCACTGGCGTTTGAAGATCAAAAAGCCGCTCAAAAACTACTGCAAAGCCTGCATTTCAATCCTAGTATCATCCAAGCTGCTTTTTATCTTCCCAGTGGCCAGCTTATTGCGGCCTACGACAAAAACACCGGTATCTCTATTACTACCGGTGCTCCGGTAAAGTCACCTCATCTGGCAACGGCCTCTACGCTGAGCTGGCAATACCTGGAAGTATTCGAACCAATCCCATTACCTAATCAATCGACCGGACTCATCTATCTGAAAGTCAGTCTCAACGCCCTGTATCAGCGTCTCCTGGGCTTTATGGGTGTGGTCATTCTAATTGTGTTAGCGGCCTTACTGGCAGCGCTTTCGTTGATGGATCGTTTACAGCAGGTGATTACGCGACCGCTGCTTGAATTGACCGAACTGATGCACAAGGTGTCAGAGCAACACGATTATCAGCTTCGCGCCGATAGCAACCGCCATGACGAAATCGGTCAACTAGCGCATGGTTTCAACCTCATGCTCGGATTTGTTGAACGGTGCGAGGCCGGACTGAAACGCAAACTAAGAGAGCACGAGAATTCCAACCGGCACCTCAATCAATTAGCGCATTATGACGCCTTGACTGGCCTGCCGAATCGCTATTACTTCAACGAACACCTGGAGTTCATTGTAAAAAGCACACTGGCCCGCCAGGACCGCGCTGGCTTGATGTTTATCGATCTGGACGGTTTCAAGCCAATCAATGACACTTTAGGCCACCGCATGGGTGATCAATTGTTACGCAGCGTTGCCCGCCGGCTCACTGCCTGCCTACGCACCGGAGACACTGTATGCCGCATTGGCGGCGATGAATTCGCTATCCTGCTGGAGAACCTGACTGACCCTCAGCATGCAGGCATTATTGCGGAAAAAATTATCCAGGCGCTGGATGAACCTTTCAAATTAGAAAGCCACGAAGTCCATACTCGTGCGAGTATCGGCATTAGCCTATGCCCCGACACTGCCACCGAAAGCGCCCTGCTGCTGCATTACGCCGATACCGCCATGTATCAGGCCAAGAGGAATGGCAAGGGACGTTATGAATATTTCCAGCCATAAAGCCGTAGCACGGCCCAAAATCATTTATTCCTCTAGCGCTGCCCAGCGTTCATAGGCCACTTCCAATTCTGCCTCCAGTGCCCGCAACTCCCCCAGCCGCTGGGCCACTGTTTCCGGTTCCTGCTTGTAGAATGCCGGATCGGCGGTCAGAATTTGCAACGCCTGCTGATGCTGTTCCAGTGCCTCGATCCGTGCCGGCAATTGTTCCAGCTCCCGCCGCTCATTGTAACTAAGCTTGCCGGGTCGCGCTGGCTTCGGCGCGGGCGGCGACACAGATTTAGGTAACTGAACTGGTTTGGCAACCGGCGCCGGTTTCGGCGCAGGCCGCTGCCGCAACCAATCGCTGTAGCCGCCCACGTATTCATGCACCGTCCCGCTGCCTTCGAACACTAGACAACTAGTAACCACATTGTCCAGAAATGCCCGGTCGTGGCTGACCAATAACAGCGTACCGCTATAGTCCAGCAGCAGCTCCTCCAGTAACTCCAGCGTTTCCAGATCGAGATCGTTCGTCGGCTCATCCATCACCAGCAGATTCGCCGGCTGGCTGAACAGCCGCGCCAATAACAAACGATTGCGTTCGCCGCCGGACAAGGACTTGACCGGAGAACGCACCCGCTGAGGAGTGAACAAAAAATCGCCCAGATAGCCAATCACATGCCGGTAGCGGCCATTGATCGCTACCGTTTCCCGGCCTTCAGCGACCGCATCCAGCACCGTCTGTTCAGGGTCCAGCCGTTCACGCAATTGGTCAAACCAGGCTATTTCCAGTTTCGTTCCCAGCCGGACCTGCCCGGCATCCGGCGTCAATCGCCCCAGCAACAGATTTAATAACGTGGTCTTACCCGAACCATTGGGGCCGATCAGACCAATACGGTCGCCACGCATGATTTGGACAGAAAAATCACAAATCAGCGGTGTATCCTGCCAAGCATAACGAATGCTTTTTGCCTCGATGACCCGTTTGCCCGATATCTCCGCCTGTTCCAGCTCGAAACGGGCCTTGCCCGTTTGCTCGCGGCGTTGACGATGTTCTTCACGCAACGCCAGTAATGCCCGCACCCGGCCTTCGTTGCGAGTCCGCCGGGCCTTGATACCTTGGCGAATCCACGCCTCTTCCTGAGCCAGATTCTTATCAAATTTAGCGTTATGCCGGGCTTCAACCTCTAACAACGCCGCTTTTTTTTCTAGAAACGCGGTGTAGTCGCCCGGCCAAGAGGTCAGCACACCACGATCCAGCTCCAATAACCGGGTCGCCAGCCGTTGCAACAACGCACGATCGTGGGTGACAAACAGCAGGCCGCCCCGGAACTCCAGCAGCTCTTCTTCCAGCCACTGGATGGTTTCCAGATCGAGATGGTTGGTGGGCTCATCCAGCAGCAAAACCTCCGGCTCACTCACCAGCGCCCGTCCTAGCAGCACTCGCCGCCGCCAGCCACCGGACAATTCCCCCAGCGGCGTATCTGCCGGCAGTTGCAACCGGGTCATCACTGCCTCTACCCGTTGCTGCCAGCGCCAGCCGTCGCGCGCTTCCAGCTCATGCTGCAAACGTTCAACCCGCTGCAATTGCTCCGATGTAGCGTCGTGTGTCAGATGCACCGCTGCTTCGTGATATTCAGCCAGTAACTCACCCAATCCGTCCAGCCCGCCAGCGACGATTTCAAAGGTAGTTGCCGTGGTATCCGCCGGCAGTTCCTGGGCTAGCGTCGCGACACGCAAACCCGGCTGGCGCCAGAGATCACCGCTGTCCGGCTGCAATTCACCCGCCAGCAGCCGCAGCAAAGTAGTTTTACCGGTGCCATTGCGGCCGGTCAGACAGACCCGCTCACCGGAATCAAGCTGGAAACTGGCGTTATCCAGCAGTTTTTCAGCTCCAAAAGCGATGGAAAGCCGGTCAGCGTTGAGCAGGGGCATGAATCAATGATCAAGATGAGGAGTATTACAGCCGCATCAGAAGCGGATGCCTGGAATCATTTTCAATAAACAGCGGCACTGTTCGCAATCCGTCTGGCGCTTCCTTGGAAGGCAGACGGTACATCAAAGTCCGTGCCTGGGTTTCTTGCATTGTTTGGCTTTGGCGCAGGGCATCGGCCAATAGCACTATGAACATTTCTTCAGCGTGCGCACGCCAGTATTCCTCGCTGGCAAGGACCGGAACAGACAACGCAACAACCGGGCGGACCGGTGGAACCGGATTGTAAAGCAAGGCAGTCAGCAAAGCACCGCAAAGTACTAGTAACGAGAACGGCAGCAGATAAAGACCAAAATTTCGGAGATTACCAATAAAATTACGCATGACTGACCTCCGATCATACAGGTTGATAATCAAATTTTGTACAAGTTTCCAATGAAAATCTATACAAGCCTTTTGATAACGTCAAGAATTATGCGAAAAATTTTTGTACAATTCTTATAACTGAGCATAACACAGGGATTTTAGAACGCAAGCCGGCAGAATGCCGGCCTGCGAACCAGGCAATCAACCTTCTTGCTGCTTCTTATAAGCAGTTTGCAGTTTGTGCTGAACGTCGCTCGGCACCGGATCGTAGTGACTTAATTCGACACTGTAGGAACCATGGCCACCTGTCACAGATTTCAGATGTGACTCATAGCCATCCAGCTCGGCCATCGGCACCTGTGCGTTGATAATACTCATGCCTTGCGGCTCGGCATCAGTGCCGGCAATGCGGCCACGCCGGCTGGATAGATCACCGGTGATAGCACCGACACAATCCCCCGGCGCCCGCACCTCAAGATTAACAATCGGTTCCAAGATAATTGGCCGGGCCTTGCTAACAGCGTCCAAGAAAGCTTCTCGCCCGGCGGTGATGAAAGCAATTTCCTTGGAATCGACCGGATGGTATTTACCATCGTAAGCGATAGCACGCACATCTTGCATCGGGTAGCCAGCAATAGCCCCCTCTTGCAAGGCTTCACGAACACCTTTTTCGACGGCGGGCAGGAAGGACGTTGGAATCGTGCCGCCGACCACTTCGCTGACGAACTCAAATCCAGCGTCGCGGGGCAAGGGTTCGATGCGCATAAACACCTCGCCAAATTGGCCAGCGCCGCCGGTCTGTTTTTTATGGCGATGGTGACCCTCGGCATTCTGGCTAATGGTTTCCTTATACGCAATCTTGGGCGGCTGAGTCTCAACTTGCAGATTATAACGCTGCTGCATCTTCTCCAAAGTGATACGCAGATGCAGGTCACTTAAACCACGCAAGACAGTTTCCTTGGTATGCGTATTATGCTCCAGCGTCAGGCAAGGGTCCTCCTCCAGCAGTTTGTGTACCGTGTCAGACAACTTCTGCTCGTCACCTCGGGTAGCCGCACGAATCGCCAGACCGAACAACGGCGTTGGAAAGCACACCGGCCGTAGATGGATTTGATCCTCGTCATGGGAATCATGCAACACCACATCACGGTGGATATCATCGACCTTCGCGACAGCGCAAAGATCGCCAGGAATACCAGCCGCCACTTCAGGATGTTCTTTACCATGGATCTGGAACAGATGGCCCACCTTAAAGGGCTTGCGGCCGTCACCGATAAACAATTGGCTGTCCTTGGTGATGGTTCCCTGGTGGATACGGAAGATGCTGAGCTTACCGATGAACGGGTCAATCAGCACCTTGAACACATGCGCCACGACATGCTGCTGCGGATCGGGAATCGCATGCAATTCCTCAACAGCGTCGCCCTCACCCTTGATAAACGGCTCGGGATTACCCTCTAGAGGACTAGGCAGCAACCTGGCAAAGACATCCAGTAACTCTTTGACGCCCGCACCGGTACGGGCCGAGACAAAGCAAATTGGAATCAGATGGCCTTCACGCAGGGCTGTTTCGAAAGGTTCATGCAATTGTTCCGCTTGCAGATCTTCGCCCTGCTCCAAATACAACGCCATCAACGCTTCATCCACCTCGACAACCTGGTCGATCAGGGCAGAATGCGTCGCATCGACGCTGGAAAAATCGCTCTCCCCGGAGGGATTAAAAAAACAATCCACGACGCTCGCGCCGCCATGCGCCGGTAAATTAATTGGCAAACACTCCCGGCCAAATGTTTCTTGAATCTGCTCCAATAGACCGGGCAAGTCTATGTTTTCCGCATCGATCTTGTTGACAATGATCATCCGGCATTGATGGCGCTCAGCGACACGCTCCATCATTCTCCGGGTGACTACTTCGATACCCGTCTGCGCGTTGATAACGACGGCTACCGTCTCTACCGCTGGCAGCACAGCAATCGCTTGACCGAGAAAATCCGGAAATCCAGGCGTATCAATCAGATTGATATGTGTATCCTGGTAATCGAGATTGACCAGCGCTGCATCCAGCGAATGTTGATGGGCTTTTTCCTGCGGATCAAAATCGCAAACTGCGTTGCCCTTTTCTACAGAGCCAGGCACCGCAAGCTTACCCGCATGATGAAGAATGGATTCCACTAAGGTCGTTTTTCCTGCTGCGCCATGTCCAGCCAAGGCGATATTACGGATAGATTCGGTCGTGTAGCTGACCATCAAGACCTCCTTTTGATTTAAGTAGCGGTTTTTCTAATGGATGCAAGTTCAAAAAGAACCTATGGAGTCTACAGTAACAAACAGAGTTTCTCAGCGGATTCCGTCATTATTTTTACGCTATTTCATGAGCCGCCTTCTTTGCGTCACCGGCTTGAAGTCAATAGAGGCAGGGCTGGAATTTCCGGAAAGATTTGCATAGCATACTGAGAAATCAAAAAATCATGCGTAAAGGAAAGCAGTTTGACACGGTGGCATCAATACCTTGGATTCTGGATGCTCGGCATCCTGGGTACCAGCGCGCAGGGAACAAACTTGGAGGCTGGCTGGATCGAACTCATTAAGGAAACTCCAGCCGTGCAGGCAGAATGGGCGGCACGCTATGAACACGGTGAAGGAGTTACCCAAAGCTATGATCGCGCCATGCAGCTCTATTGCGCGGCAGCGCGGCGTGGTCATATCCAGGCGCAGTACCAGTTAGGCTGGATGTATGCCAATGGCCGTGGCATAGCGCGGAACGACGCTCAGGCAGCGGCCTGGTTCCGGCTGGCAGCGAAGAAAGGCGACGCATTGGCCCAACGGATGCTGGCGCTGGTGGATAACCCCGCCAAAGCCGAACCGGCGAACTGCGCAGAGCCGGTTGATCCGGCGCGTAAACCGCCCGCACCCGTGATGGTTCGCAACAAAAAACCCATGTCGCCACAACAAGCGCAAGTTGCAGCGCTGGTCAACCGCCTGGCGCCTGATTATGGTCTGCAACCAGCGTTGGTGATGGCCATGATCGATGCAGAATCTGGCTTTAATCCTCAAGCCCGCTCGATCAAGAATGCCCAAGGCTTGATGCAACTCATTCCTGAAACCGCTGAGCGGTTCGGAGTACGGGATCCTTATGACCCGGTGCAGAATCTCCAAGGAGGGATGGCCTATCTGCGCTGGCTACTGGCCTATTTTCAGGGCGATGTCCGCTTGTCGCTGGCCGGCTATAACGCAGGTGAAGGCGCTGTGGTCCGCTACGGAGGGGTGCCCCCCTATGCCGAGACCCGGGCCTATGTTGAGAGAATCATCCGGGATTACGGACAATTGGCGCATCCGCCGGTGACACCGGTTACGCGGCCAGCCGTATTGGTTCATCCCCGGTCTCCAGTGGCACCCGAGCCGTCTTCGCCGGCAGATAGTTAGCGGCTACGGATGCCGCAAATAGAGATCAAACCGGGTATTGGGCGTGATGATCTGTGCATCAGGCGCTGGCCCGGACAAGACAGGGGCCAGTCTTGGACGTTTCACCACGACCCGCCGCCGGGCGCGCGTCAATGCAACGGCCAATAGTTCTGGAGCATCGCAGTCGTCGCCTGCCAGCGCTCTGAGCAGGCGCATTTCCTTGCTAGCCAGCGCTGCTTTCCGGCGATGGGGGTACATAGGATCCAGGTAAACCACGTCCGGCCATTGGCTTTCATCCAATCCTTGCAGATAGTCCTGTCCGTTTCCATGATGAAGGCTCAGCCGTTCAATAACCATCTTACCGATATCTGGATCCTGAGCGGCCCGTTGCAATCCGTCACGCAACAAGGCTGCAATCACCGGTGAGCGTTCTATCAGGCGCACTTGGCAGCCAAGACAGGCGAGCACGAAGGCATCATGGCCTAGCCCGGCCGTAGGATCGACGACTGCCGGTGCGGCAACACCTTTCAAACCGGCTGCCCGTGCCAACGGCTGCTGGCGGCCACCGCCAAACCGGCGCCGGTAATCCGCCACCCCTGCAGTGAAATCGACATAGACAGGACCGGGCGCACCGGCTCCACGCTTGCGCAATTCCAACCGTTCGCCAGTCAAAAATAACCAGTAGATCGCTGGAACCAGCGACTGCTCAGTAACCAGTGGTAACGCCAGCTCGGCAGCCAAAGCAACCGCATCTGCGAGCATTGCAGGCGATTCAAAGGCTACCGCGATAGTTGGAGGAGTGACCATTTAGCGATCGGGATAAATAACACGACCTCGCATGAATGGGGTAGCAGTTGGAGCGAATCAGGTAATTCAGGCTGCCTTAGGTAGCACATCCTGAAGAGCCGCCTGAGTGAGATGATCCATCTCCGACTTGAAACGCTGGGTCATATCCGACATGGCCTTACCATCCCGCATCAACTTGTACTGTACTGTTTGGGCAATTTCACTTTGACACTTGCAAAAATCCTGAAAGCTTTTCATGTCAGTCACTTCGGCAGCAGCCCGCATCTGATTCAGGCCAATGTCCAGATAGGATTTAAGCGCATTTAGCTGGAATACCAGCATTTTTTCCATATTCTCAACAAACAGTTTGTTGGCCTTGACCAACGGATCTGGCAGAACTTGCGAGGTTTCCAGAATCTTACTAAACAAATTGACGATCATGACCGGCTCCTTATTTTCTTGTTGTGAAACGACTGGCTGTGCTGCAGTGCAATATAACGGGACTAATGTTGCGATGCAACATTTTAATCAGCGGCTCTTAATTTTCAGGGATAACGGCAAGCGCCCCTCTTCAGCCGCCTCAGATTGCTGTTAGAAAATCCACCATGTGAAATCCAAAAACTGAACTATTTTTTAAGTAACAGGCACGAGTAGATATTGAAAAAAATTTCCATTCAACAGCAACATAATAATGGAGCAGAATCTTGATCAATATGATCAATTCTGGACGGGTGGCCCGGTTGCGGGGTCAAAAAGGGGTACTACGCTCCGACATTGGCCCATCGGAACGCACGCCACAGTTAGCGCTGGTAGCAGACCTTGATAGCAACGAACTAAATGGCATGTTCGTACTATCTCGCCTGGCAGCATTTCTGCGAAGCATCGAGGCCGGTGAACGGCGCGAACTACGATTGCGCGAGCGGGTCGTGATTATCCCCACCGTTGATGCCCTCGATATATCGAATCACGCATGGCGCGCCGGCAGAGGCCATCCCCCGCCCGCAAAAGCCGTGCGCGAGGCGGTCATGGCGATCACTCAAGCGGCTTATTACCGGGTGAATGTGTGTGCTGCCAACCGCGACATGGAGGAAATGCCGCAGGTATTGCTGTACGCACCAAACGATGATGAGCGGGCGAGCGCCTGCCTGTTCGGATTACCGGCGGTTGTCGAACAGCCAGCGGATTCGGATGAAGCCGGTGAATTGATGCGTACCTGGCGGCCACACCATGGCGAGAATTTTGTCATCTGCGCCGGTCAATTGGGTAATCTGCAAACCCAGCACTGTGAAATTCTGTTTCGCGCACTGGTTGCCTTCCTCAGCCGCACCGGGGTCATTGACGGCCTGCAACTCATCGAAGGCGAAGAGGATTTGCACTACTTTAGCCACCGGCAAGTGTGCGATGTGCAGGCAGAACAATCCGGTATTTTCGCTTCGCGCCTGGAAGTTGGCCGCTGGGTGCAGGCTGGCGAAGAGCTCGGTCAAATCTATGACGGGTTTACCGGCGACATCCGAATGCACGTAATAGCACCCATGGCAGGCTTGCTGGCGGGCTTGCGCCGGGAGCCGCTGTTATGTGCAGGGGATCTGGTTGCCCAGATTCTGACACCGGATATCGCATGCCAGCACGACGCGGCGCAGCAGCGGCCTGAAGGACAACAGAATGCACGACAGGCAAGTTGATCCTGATACCGAAGCCCGCCAATGGTTATTGGAACGGGTCCTGGAGGAAACGCGTGAAACCGCAGAATTAACCGGTCTTGACACGCTAAGCAGCCAGGTAAGAGAAGCGATAGCGGCGGTACCCCGCCATCGCTTCGTGCTGCCGGCGCAGCAGGAATGGGCCTACATTGACAGGCCGCTGCCGATTGGGTGTGGCCAGACTATTTCCCAGCCCTTCATCGTTGCGCTGATGACCGAGTTGCTGGCGCCGGGTCCAGAGGATACCGTGCTGGAGGTTGGCACGGGTTCCGGCTATCAAGCAGCGATATTGGCCCGCTTGGTCCGCCAGGTCTACTCGCTGGAACGGATTCCTGAATTGGCCAATGTTGCATCGCAGCGATTACAGGCGTTGGGCGTTGGCAATGTGGAAGTCCGCACGGGCGACGGTATTCAAGGCTGGGAAGAGCATGCGCCTTTTGATGGCATTATCGTCACGGCGGCGGCTGGGGAGGTACCGCCAGTACTCGTGCAGCAGTTGAAACCGGGCGGGCGGCTAGTCATTCCGGTAGGCCCGCCGAATCGAACCCAGGATCTGCGCGTGCTGGAAAAGGACCCGCAAGGCATGGTGCGGAGCCGGAGCGTGTTGCCCGTCGTGTTTGTGCCGCTGGTTTAAACCCGCGCGCGATTAGCCTGTTGGCAACGAGATACCCGTCAATTTCTTGAACAGCGTTACCGCATAGGAATCGGTCATACCGGACACAAAATCGGTAATCGCCAGCACCCGGCGGTAAGGATCGCCGCTGGGACGACGGCCAGGGCCGGTAAACGGTTCCGGAATCAGATGGATCAACATCCGGCTGCGCGACGACGCCTGCGGGCCATGCATGGCAAGATCATTGACCGTGGTGACAAACGCCTCAAGCAGACCCCCTAACACTTCAAAACCCGCTGCCTCCACTTCGACGACCGGTTTAGAGACATAGACCTGGTTCTCGCCACACTCTTTTAGCGCCTGCATCGCGCCGGCGGCGGGGATAGCATCCAGAAGTTCTCCCGGAAAAGCACCGGCCAGGATTGCGTCTTCATGGCGCATAAAGCATTGATGCACTTGATCGATAATGGTGCCGATGGCCTTAGCGCGCAGGTATTCGATTTTCTCCTTGGATCGTGTGATGTGCTCCATCTTGCGCCGGGCGCGGTCCGCTTCGCCGGTCAGCGGCAGCAACAAATCACATACATCCTCAAAGCGCATTTGCTGCAATCGAAAAGCATCCTCCACGTCAATGATCCGGTAGCAGATGTCATCCGCTGCTTCGACCAGATAAGCCAGTGGATGGCGGCTCCAGGCACCCGGCAACACTGGCTCCAGCCCCAATTGGCCAGCGACTTCGGCGAATAAATCCGTGTCGTCCTGATAGAAACCGAATTTTTTGAAGGCGATGCCAGATGGCGGTTCCGCAGGGAGCGACGAAGCACAGGGGTATTTGGTAAACGTGCCCAGTGTGGCGCAGGTCAGTTGCATGCCGCCGGGATTATCGGGGCTTTGCAGGCGCGCGATGATGCGGAAGCCCTGAGCGTTACCCTCGAAACGCAGGAAATCCTGGCGCTGAGACTCCGTCAATGATTCCAGCACCGCCTGGCCGGTCGCGGAAGCGGTAAACCACAAGCGGATGGCATCTTCGCCCGCGTGGCCAAACGGTGGATTGCCGATATCGTGGGCCAGGCAAGCGGCGGCGACGACAGCGCCAAAATCCTGCGGATAGACGCTCTTCAATCCATGCCGCTTGATGACGCTGTCGCCGACCATCGTGCCGAGCGAACGGCCCACGCTGGAGACTTCCAGGCTATGGGTCAGCCGGGTACGGACGTAATCGCTCTGGGACAGTGGAAAAACTTGGGTTTTGTCTTGCAAGCGCCGGAACGCCGAAGAAAACACGATACGGTCGAAATCGCGCTGAAAATCGGTGCGGGCCTCGCTGTCAGGGTGCGGGCGGGCCAAGCCCAAACGGGTGCGGGAGAGCAAGCAATTCCAATCCATCATGATGGTTGAGGCAAGCCTTCGCTGAAAATGACAAGGTTAAGGATAGCCGGGAATTAAGGTGGAGGTTTGCAATCCATCGTTTAGATCATTTTTTCCTCAACATCGGCCAGCCAGCTTGCGTATTCTTGACCGGGAAAAACGTGGTCGAGCCGGCGCAGCAAGGCCACCGCTTCGCAATAAGCGTTCCGCGCCTCCTCCAGCCGGCCCAGGGCGCGCGCGGCGTCGCCCACCCGGTCCAGCGACACGCTCAGGTCGCGCAGCACTTCGGGCGTGTCCCCCAGCCGCCGGCGCAAGTCCCGCCTCACCCCCAG
>Ga0116151_10002038_pt1 | contig 18776 bp, 20 predicted proteins | sample AD_UKC117_MetaG_FD_89893 | JGI IMG/M metagenome (GOLD analysis project Ga0116151, IMG submission 89893) | Active sludge microbial communities of municipal wastewater-treating anaerobic digesters from Hong Kong - AD_UKC117_MetaG | ecosystem: Engineered > Bioreactor > Anaerobic > Digestate...
GCGCGTATGGGAGAGCGGCTTCAGTATGAGATCACGTGTAAAAGTGATGCCCGGGACGCCCTGATCCCGCCCCTTCTTCTGGAAGTACTGGCTGAAAATGCCGTGATCCACGGGCTCAGTCCCAAAAAAGAGGGGGGAAGCCTGCAGATCCTGGTGGCCCGGAAAGGGGACAAGGTCCTTTGCATGGTGGAAGATGACGGGGTGGGGTTCGGACAGGCGGACAAGAACGAAAGCTACGGCTTGAAAAGTGTCCGCTCGCGGCTACAATTACAGTATGGAGGCCGGGCAGATTTTTCCATCGCTTCCAACCGGGGAGAAGGCTCCCTGATAACCGTGGAGATTCCGTATGAAGATGACCGCACTCATCGTTGAAGACGAAAAATACGCCGCTGACAGGCTGGTGAAGATGCTTCAGAAGTATGACAATATTCAGGTGCTGGATGTGGCTGTAGACGGGGAAGAAGCTGTGGAGAAGACGGATGCGCTGGAGCCGGATATCCTCTTTCTGGATATTCAGATCCCCGTTTTCGACGGTTTTGAAGTCCTGAGGAGGGTGGCTCATCTCCCGTATGTGGTCTTTGTGACGGCTTATGACACCTATGCCATCAAGGCCTTTGACGTAAACAGCGTGGATTATCTTCTCAAACCTATCCAACACGAGCGCCTGGACAAGACGGTTCAGAGGCTGGCCTCCCTTGTCCGGCCCGAACAGAAGAACATTGAAAAGCTCCTGGCCATGGTGGCTGAAAAAGAGGCTGAAACGGTGGAGCGCCTTCCCATCAAAGTAAACGATGTGATCCAGTTTGTCCCTGTGGAGGATATCCTCTGGTGCTCGGCGGACAACAAGTATGTGACGGTGGTCACCGACAAGAAAGAATATCTCTACGATTACTCTCTCAAAAAATTGGAAGAGATCCTGCCGCAGAACCGTTTTATCCGGATCCACCGCTCCACCCTTGTGAACATCACCCGGATCCTCCGTCTGGAGCGTTTCTTTATGGGGGATTACACTGCCATCATGAGCGACAGCAAGGGAACGGCCCTTCCGGTGAGCAAGCGCTATTTTAAGCTGCTGAAAGACAAACTTCAGATGTAAGTCTTTACTCTTTTTACAAAAAAAAACTTTACATATCTCCCTGAACTTCCTTATAATGATAAGATGAATAAGGAGGTCGTGTATGGTATCAGGCGGTTTAGCAGTTATCTATCTGATTGTTGCGATTCTACTGATCATCTTTCTGACATCCCGATTCCGTATGAACGCGTTCATCGTGCTGCTGGTAATCTCTTTTCTCTACGGGCTGGCTGTCCGCCTCCCCCTGGGAAAGATCATTGAGAATATCCGCAGCGGGTTTGGCGGTACCCTGGGTTATATCGGGATCGTCATCGTTGCCGGGACCATTATCGGGACGATTCTGGAAAAGACCGGCGGAGCACTCTCCATGACCAATGCCATTCTCAAACTCGTGGGAAGCAAACGCTCCCCCCTGGCCATGAGTATCGCGGGGTATGTGGTTTCCATCCCGGTCTTTTGTGACTCGGGGTATGTCATCCTGACCCCTCTCAACAAAGCGCTGGCCAAGAAGACCGACAAATCCATGGCCGTGATGGCCGTGGCTCTAGCCACAGGCCTTTATGCTACCCACTGTCTTGTCCCGCCGACTCCCGGCCCCATCGCTGCTGCGGGGATCCTGGGCGCTGACCTGGGCATGGTCATCGGGCTGGGGCTTATCGTCTCTATCCCTGCCATGATCGCAGGCTATCTGTGGGCAGTTCTCTTTGCTAAAAAATATGACATTAAACCTGTCCTGGAAGAGAGTTATGACTCTCTTATGAAGAAGTACGGCAAACTTCCTTCTGCCTGGCTCTCCTTCATGCCGCTTCTTATCCCCATTCTGCTCATTTTGCTCAAATCTCTTTCCAATCCGCGGCTGAATATCATCCCTCCGGGCAAGTGGGCCGACTTCTTCAACTTCATCGGCGACCCGGTGACAGCGCTTCTCATCGGTGTCTTCCTCAGTCTCTTTTTAGTCAAAAAGGAGATGCTGGGGGAGGCCGTCCACGGCTGGATGGCCGACGGGATCAAAAATGCTGCGATCATCCTGGCCATCACCGGTGCCGGCGGAGCCTTCGGAGCTATCCTCAAGAGTTCTCCCATGGGAGATTTTCTGGGGAACACCATGTCCGGCTGAACCTGGGAATCTTTCTGCCCTTCATCATAGCCGCTGCCCTGAAGACAGCCCAGGGATCGTCTACTGTGGCCATTATCACCACATCTTCCATCATGGCCCCTCTCATGGGCACACTGGGACTGAGCCCGGCCCTGGCAGTTCTGGCCATCGGCGCCGGGGCTATGACGGTGTCCCATGCCAACGATTCGTATTTTTGGGTCGTCTCTCAGTTTTCAGACATGGAGGTGCCTGTGGCCTACAGGACCTACACGACTGCCACGCTTCTCGAGGGGCTTGTCTCCATCATCATCGTGGCCCTGTTGAGCCTCTTTATTTAAGTTGTTCGGAGGGGGGCTTTGCCCCCCTCAAAGCAAGGAAGGGATCATGTTTAAACGTTTGAAATCAGCCCTGTGCAGGCGGAGGGCTCTTAATGCCTTTGTCTCGGGAGATTTTTCAGAAGCCCACAATCTTTTTTTAAAGCTTCGGGAACTCTCCCCGGGAGAGAAGGGGATCAGCTATAACCTGGGCCTTACGTCGATGGCTCTGGGCCGTTTTGAAGAGGCTGAACGCTATCTCCTGGATGCCGAATCGGAACAGAACCGCCCGGAAGTCAATAATCTCCTGGCGGAGCTCTATTACTTCTGGGGGAAAGGCGCACTGGCTTCATCACGGTACCTAAACTGGGATGAAAACCGGAGCCCTCTTAAACCCGGGCTCGTTAAACAGCGGATGGAGCACTGTCTCTCACCGGACAAGATGAAGATGGCAGCTGAATCCTACACAGCTCTGGAAAAGGGGAGTGAAGCCATGCAGAAAAGGTCCTTTGAGGAAGCGCTCTCCCATCTCCAAGAAGCTGTGGAAAAAGACGGGACCAACTATGTGGCCTGGAACAATCTCGGAACCCTCTATCTGAACCAGCTGCATAAAAAGGAGAAAGCCCTGAGCTGTTTTAAAAAGGCCTTCGCCCTGGCGGATACCCCTTTGATAAGGCGGAACCTGACTAAAGCCGGGGAGGCACGAAAGGAGGAGTAGAATGGATCCCATGAAGGATCTGAAAGAGATCTTTCTGGCAGGGGTAGACCGGGCCGACCCGGAAAAGATGATCACACGCACGATCTCTCTTTCAAAGGAGACCTTGCGTATCGAGACTCTGCAGGGGCCTCTCGTCTACTCTCTGTCTCACTATAAAAGGATCATAGTCCTGGGAGCCGGGAAAGCCGCTTTTCCTATGGCGTCTGCCCTGGAAAAAATTTTAGGAGAACGGATCACCCGGGGAAAGGTCGTGACCAAATACGGCTTTTCTGGAAAACTGAATCATATCGAGGTCCTGGAAGCGGGCCACCCCATCCCGGATGAAGCCAGCCTCCGGGCCGCACAGGAGATCGGAGAGCTGGCAGACGGAGCCGACGAGTCTACCCTGGTCATCGTCCTCATCTCAGGAGGAGGGTCGGCACTCCTGGCTTCCCCTGCAGATTTCGGGGAAGTGCCGCTTACCCTTTCGGACAAACAGGCTGCCACAAAACTCCTTCTGGAGAGCGGGGCTACCATCAACGAGATCAACTGTATCCGGAAACACTGCTCGTCCATCAAAGGAGGGCGCCTGGCCCGGAGGATCTTTCCCGCAGCTTTTGTCACTCTTATCCTCTCTGACGTGGTCGGGGACAATCTCAATGCCATTGCTTCGGGGCCCACGGTGGGTGACAGCACCACCTACGGGGATGCTCTCGGGATCGTCCGGCGGTATGCCCTTGAAGAGCGTCTTCCCGCATCCATCCTCTCTCTTTTGAACAAGGGAGAAGCCGGAGAGGCAGAAGAGACGCCTGAACCGGGAAGCCCTGTCTTTGAAAAAGGACACAATGTCCTTTTGGGAACGAACCTTTCAAGTCTGGAAGCGTGCCGGGACAAAGCGCTTCAGCTGGGCTATGACACCCTCATCCTTTCTCCCCGAATCACAGGCGAAGCCAGAGAAGCTGCCCGTTTCTATTTCGGTTTGGCCCGGGGTGTCCAGGAGCATGGGTTGTTGGGGAAAGTGCCCTTCTGCCTCATTGCCGGAGGAGAGACCACGGTGACCGTAAAAGGAAAAGGAAAGGGGGGGAGAAACCAGGAGATGGCCCTGGCTTTTCTTGAAGAATTGCGCAAGGAGGGCATAGACAATAGAAGCCTCTTTTTCCTGGCAGCCTCTACAGACGGCAACGACGGCCCCACCGATGCAGCAGGGGCTTTCGCCTCATGGGAGATCTACCTGCGCTCACGTGAGAAAGGGATCTCGTCCGAGCGTTTTCTCCAGGAGAACGACTCCTATCACTTTTTTGAGCGTTGCGAAGGCCTTCTGAAGACAGGAGCTACCCGGACCAATGTCTGTGACATCCAGATTTTTATTGTCACATGAAGCAGGACACTTTATAGTGGAAACATCTGACCATCAGGGGGTAGAAGATGAATGAAAGGAAAATGGCCCTTGTGGCCTTCAACGGTGAGATGATGTGTTTTGCCCACGTCCTGCTCAATGCTCTTGATATGGCCGGGAAAGGGTTTGACGTGAAAGTGGTCATCGAAGGGAAAGCTACAGGGCTTCTTTTGAAACTGACCGATGAACAGGCTCCTTTTTCCGCTCTTTTCAGGAAAGTACTGGATGCAGGACTCATCGACTGTGCCTGCCGGGCCTGCTCCGCCCAGACTAAGGCTACGGAAGCTGCCCGGGTTCTGGGGATCGAGCTGGCCGGTGATATGGAGGGGCATCCTTCGCTTTCAGCGTATCTCTTTTCCGGATACGAAATCATCACCTTTTAGGAGTCTCTGTGAAGCTGATCTCCTGGAATGTCAACGGATTGAGGGCTGTAGCCAAAAAAGGCTTTTCAGAGTGGCTGAGGGGAACCGGAGCCGATATCGTGGCGGTTCAGGAGACAAAAGCTCAGCCGGATCAATTCCCGGAGGAGCTTGTCAGGCTTCCGGATTATCACCTCTATCTCCATTCAGCCGAGCGTAAAGGGTACAGCGGAGTGGCACTCTGGACACGGCAGGAGCCTGATGAAGTGGTTCTCAAAACAGGCTATGAAGAGTTTGACCGGGAGGGACGGATCCTTCGCCTGGACCGGGGCGGTTTGACTCTGTTCAATATCTATTTTCCCAACGGGAAGGCTTCTCCGGAACGCCTGGATTACAAGATGCGCTTTTATGAGATGATCCTTGAAGAAGCTCTCCGTCTTCGCAGGGAAAAACGCGGGGTGATCATCTGCGGAGATGTGAATACGGCCCACCGGGAGATCGACCTGGCCCGTCCCGCAGAGAACAGCACTGTCTCCGGCTTCCTGCCCCAAGAGAGGGCCTGGATCGACCGGCTCCTTGAAGCGGGCTTTGTCGACTCCTTCAGGCATCTTCATCCTGAGCCGGACCGTTACTCCTGGTGGGATTACAAGACCCGGGCCCGGGAGCGGAACATCGGCTGGCGCATCGATTACGTCTTCATTTCAGAAGAGCTTCGGAGCGCCCTGAAGGAGGCCTTTATCCTGGATGAGGTCTATGGCTCGGACCATTGTCCTGTGGGAATCGAACTGGATCTTTGAAAAACCGATTGTTTTCCTCGTCATTGACTTTTATTCTCTCTTATTGTATAATAGAGACCTATGTTAAGAAGTATGACGGCATTTTCAAGGCTATTTACCAAAACGGAGGATTTTGAGTGTGAACTTGTCCTCTCATCAGTGAACAGCCGTTATCTGGAGATCTCAGTCAAGACCCCCGATTTCCTGGCGCCTAAGCGGTGGGAGATGGAAAACCTGCTCAAGGAGTATCTTTTGAGGGGGAAGGTCACCCTCCAGGCCAAGATCACCTTCACCCAGAAATATCTTAAAGAGAATGTGGCCATCAACGGGGACCTGATCCGTTCCTATTTTTCCCAGATCGATGCCCTGGAGCTTCCCATCAATATCACCATCGGCGACCTGATGAAGCTTCCCCACGCCGTGGAAAGTATCAATACCGAGATCGACGAGGGATCCTGGGATCTTCTTCAGGGAAAGACCATTGAACTCATCAGCCTTTTCCTCAAGGAGGCCGACCGGGAAGGGGCTCAGCTGGAGAGAGACCTGAAAGGCCGGCTCCAGGAGACCATCCGGATCATCAAATCCCTGGAGAAGGGTTCTCCCCTGACAGCAGAGCGCTATCGAGAACTCCTCCTGCAGCGGATCGAGAAGGCCGGTGCCGGGGATATCGTGGATGAGACCCGGCTCTACAAAGAGGTCTCACTCTTTGCTGAATCGGCCGATTTTACCGAAGAGGTCACACGTCTGAAGAGCCATTGTGACGCGTTCAGTGATTTTCTGGCTGAAAAGAGCCCTGAAAAAGGGAAGAAGATCTCCTTTCTCCTCCAGGAGATGAACCGGGAGATCAATACCATCGGCTCCAAATGCCGTGATTCAGACCTGGCCTTGCTGGTGGTCAACGCCAAAGAGGAACTTGAAAAGATGAGAGAACAAATACAGAATGTCTGGTAGAAAGGAGGATTTATGAGTGAGCTCTTAAATATCGGGTTTAAGAACGCCATTCCCAAAGAGAAAGTCGTGGCGATCCTGGCCCCGTCATCGGCTCCCATGAAGAGGCTGAAGGAGGGCGCCAGGGAAAAGGGCCTTCTTATCGATGCCACCCAGGGGAAAAAGACAAGAGCTGTGATTGTCACAGACAGTAATCATATCATTCTGTCTGCCATACAGTCTGAAACGCTCATTCAACGTTATGAAGGGAAAGCCGCAGAAGAATTTTAATTCTATTCTCCTGGTCCTTTCAGCTCCCTCCGGGGCAGGAAAAACGACCCTGGCCCGGAAATTTCTGGAAAAACATCCCGATTTCGGAGTCTCGGTCTCCTACACGACCCGGAAACCCCGCAGAGGGGAAAAGGAAGGGATCCATTACTATTTCACCGATCCGCAGACCTTTCAGGAGATGATAGCCCGGAAGGAGTTCGTCGAATGGGCCCATGTGCACGATGACTGGTACGGGACCCCTTTTTCGGAGATCCAGAGGCTTCACGGCCAAGGGAAGGGGATTTTGTTCGACATCGATATCCAGGGAGGGGTCAATATCTATAAAGCCTATCCCGACAGGACCCTTCTGGTCTTTATCCTGCCTCCTTCCATGGAGGAGCTGGAGCGCCGCCTTCGGAACAGAAAGACAGATGATGAAAAAACCATTGAAAAAAGATTGAAAAACGCCCAAAAGGAGATTAGTATAGCCAGGGATAAGTATGATTACTTTCTCGTAAATGATGACCTGGAAGAAGCCTTGAAGGAGTTGGAGATGATTGTCGCCTTTCCGCAGGAAGGGTGAGAAGAGGGGGGTGCGTTCATGGTGCGTATTACCATAGAAGATTTTGTCAAAGCCACTCACTCCGTGTACAGGAGTACGGTGTTGGCTTTCAAAAGAGCCAGACAATTGAATGATGAGGGACATGCTCCCACTATTGAGACCAGAGGGGATAAAATAACCACATTGGCCATCAAAGAAGTCATACTGGGAAATGTAATTCCCTGCGAAAGCAAAGAGTTCAAGGTAGAGGAGTGATTCCTCTATCTCTGGGAAACCGGCCCGGGAGTCAGTGATGCAAACCGTTTCCCTCTGTGGTTCAACGGGCTCCATCGGGCAGTCGGCCTGCCGGATTCTCGGCCAGGCACAACAACTGACATGTAAGACACTGATCTTCGGGCGTAACGAGGAAAAGGCCCGTGAGCAGATCGCACTGTTAAAACCCTCTTATGCGGGATGCCTGGAAAAAGAGACGGCCTTGCGCATCAAGAGGGAGTTCTCATTTTTAAAAGAAGTCTTTTACGGAGAGGGGCTGACAGAAGCTGCCTCACTCCCTTCGGATATCTTTGTCTCGGCCGTATCGGGTTCTGCAGGAACGGCTTTCTCTTTTGCTGCCCTCAAAGGGACGAGAAGACTGGCGCTGGCCAACAAGGAGACCCTGGTCATGGCCGGACAGATTTTTATGAAAGAAGCCTCACAGAGGGGGGTTTCGGTCTATCCTGTGGACAGTGAACATAATGCACTCTACCAATGTCTGCAGGGTGAAGAGCGGGAAAATGTGGAAAGCCTGGTCTTGACAGCTTCAGGCGGCCCTTTTCGGGGGTTCGGAGCCGAGGAGCTTGCCCGTGTGACTCCTGCTCAGGCGTTGAAGCATCCCACATGGTCCATGGGGAAAAAGATCACCATCGATTCAGCGACCATGGCGAATAAGGGGCTGGAGATCATTGAGGCTTCCTGGCTCTTCTCCTTTCCGGAAGAGCGTATTGAAGTGGTGGTGCATCCCCAGAGTATTATACATTCCATGGTGCGGATGCGGGACGGCAGCCTGAAGGCCCTCATGGGAGAACCCGATATGCGCCTTCCTTTGGCCTATGCCTTTGACTACCCCCGCAGGGAACGTTACGGCTGGGAACATTGCGACCTTACCCGGTTGGGGACTCTGACCTTCGAAGCTCCTGATGAGAAGGCTTTCCCCGCTCTGCCCCTTGCCCGGGCTGCTTTGCGCGGGGGAGGGATCCTGCCTTTGGTCTATAACCGGGTGAATGAAGAGGCTGTCAAAGCCTTTCTGGCAGGGAAAATCCCCTTCACCGGGATCGCCGGATCGATCGAGCGTTATCTGGGAGAGTACAGCGGGAACAACCGGATGCCGGGGAGTGTTGAAGAAGTGGAAGAAACGGATAGGGAAATTTACCAACAGATCAGGAACGATTTGGAGTTGACATGATACTTTATATTCTCATTGCTGTTTTTATTCTGGGTATTGTCGTCTTTTTTCATGAACTGGGCCATTTTCTTCTGGCCAAAAAGAACGGGATCAAGGTCTATACCTTCTCCATCGGCTTCGGCCCCAGGATTTGGGGGAAAGAGTATAAGGGAACGGAGTACAGGATCTCGGCAGTTCCCTTCGGAGGCTACGTGGCCATGGCCGGGGAAGAGCTCGAAGACCGCAAGGGAGAACCGGACGAATTCGCCTCCAAAAGCCTCTGGCAGCGCTTTCAGGTGGTCTTCGCCGGGCCCCTGATGAACTTTATCCTGGCTTTCGCCGTGATCTGGCTGGCTCTCATTATCGGGGTCAATGAGCCCATACGGGAGACAGACCTGAAGATCGGCTGGGTCGAAGAGGGGAGTATCGCTCAACAGGCGGGGCTGACAGCGGGAGACACTATTATGGCCCTGAACGGCAAACCCGTGAAGAATTGGAAGGATTTTACAGACAAGCTCATCTTCTCCAAAGAAAAAGCGACTATCACCTGGCTCTCCGGAGAGAAGACTGTAAGTGCTGAACTCTCGCTGGAACGGGACCCTTATACGGGAATGGTCCTTTTCGGGGCGGCTCCCGGCCATCCTGCCGTGGTCCGTTCTGTCGGTGAAAAGAGTCCGGCCGATAAGGCGGGTATCCTTCCCGGAGACAGGATCATCTCCCTCAACGGAGAAGAGGTCACTTGTGCCGAAGAGCTGGTCATGCGCCTTATGGACCCTGATGAGGAGTTTAGCCGTCTGCTTATTACAGTGGAGCGTGCAGGAGAAGAGATGACACTTCCCGTGGATGCGGTACGGGACGAAGAGACCCGCCGTTATATCCTCGGGGTAGACCTGACTCCTGAAGTCAGGACCAAACTGGTCCGGTATAACGTCTTTGCCGCCGTGGGACAGGCTTTCAAAAAACTTTTCGGCATGATCGCCCAGCTCTTTGTGATCCTCAAGCTCCTCCTGACAGGAGACCTGCCGGCCCGCTCCATGGGCGGAGCCATCGGCATCGTCCAGATGACGGCGCAGGTGGCCCAGTTCGGGTTTGTGGCGGTGCTGGAGTTTATCGCTTTTATTTCCGTGAACCTCGGGATCGTGAACCTGCTGCCTATCCCTATCGCCGACGGGGGGCAGATCGTCTTTCTGGGTATTGAGAAGGCCACAGGCCGTCCCTTAAGCAAAAAGACCATGGGGGTCATTATGAATATCGGCCTCTATCTGGTCATCGCTCTTCTGGTGCTTACTACATATAACGACATTATGAGGATTATCAAAGGAGTCTTTTAGTGCGTAAAACCGTCTATCTGGGACCGGTTCCCGTGGGCGGGGGCCACAAGATCGTGGTCCAGTCCATGACCAATACAAAGACGGAAGATGTGGAAGCCACAGCGGCTCAGATAGCCCGCCTGGAAAAAAGCGGCTGTGAAGTAGTCCGGGTGGCGGTCCCCCATGAAGCAGCTGCCCGGGGGCTAAAAGCTCTTCTGGAACGCACTGCCATCCCCCTGGTGGCGGATATCCATTTTGACTGGCGGCTGGCCGAAGCGGCTTTGAAGGCCGGAGTACACGGGCTTCGTCTGAACCCGGGAAACATGAAAGATCCCGACGGGATCAGAAAAGTCGTAGAAGAGGCGGGAAAAAGGGATGTCCCTATCCGGGTGGGTGTCAATGCCGGTTCTGTGGACCGCAAAAGATTCCCGCGTATTACCCCTGAAGCCATGGTGGAGAGCGCTCTTTTTCATATCCGGATTCTGGAAGAAACAGGGTTTGACAAGATCAAGGTCTCTCTCAAGTCCCATGATATTCCTTTGACTCTGGAGAGCTACCGTCTCTTTGCCTCTTTGCGTGATTATCCCCTTCATGCGGGGATCACCGAAGCGGGGTTCGGGCCTTCGGGACTTATCCGTTCTGCAGCGGGACTGAGCTTGCTTTTGAATGAGAACCTGGCTGATACCATCCGGATCTCACTGACAGGGGACCCGATTCAGGAAGTGGAGGCCGCCTATGCTCTTCTGGATGCCCTGGGACTGCGCCGCCGGGGCGTTACTTTGATCTCATGCCCTACTTGCGGACGGACCGAGATAGACCTCGAGTCCATGGCCCGGCGTGTGAAAGAAGAGTTGTCCGAGGTCACTGAACCTCTCACCGTCGCTGTTATGGGGTGTGCGGTCAACGGCCCCGGAGAAGCCGCCGACGCTGATTTCGGTATCGCCGGCGGAAAACAGGAGGGGCTTCTCTTCGCCCGCGGGAAGATCATCGGGAAATACCCCGAAGTGGAACTTGTCAAACGCCTTAAAGATGTCATAATGGAAGAGTTGAGGAGGAAACGGTGAATACCAGGACAACGCCCCTTCAGGAACAAGAGATGGCTCTTTTTGTGGGCCGCCGTAAGGAGAAGGGACATATTCTCACCCTTATTGAAAACGGACTGAACTGTGCTGTCTCGGGGAATCCCGGAGTCGGAAAGACGACATTTCTCAATGCCATAGCCCATGAGATGAAAGTGAAGTATCCCGTCGTGCGCATCTCTATGCCGGTAGTGGATACCGCCTATTTTTATAAAAAGATCCTCTACGGCCTCACCGAGCTCATCCCGGGGGGCGAAGAGGAGATAAGGGAAAAACTGGCTTATACCCAGGAAGTCGAGACTTTGATCCGGTTTCTCTTCAAAGGAGAGACCCTCTCCTCCCTTGAAGAGGAACAGATGCTTTCTCTTCTGGGGACACTGCTGAAACGCCAGGAACTGTGGCGCCACCGCCTCTTTTCCCTGGAAGAGATGCGGAGGGCCTCTGTAAAGCTCATCGAAGCCCTGGGGAAAAAGGTCGTCTTCCTGGTGGATGATTTGGATAAAGCTCTGGGGGACGATGTTCCCAAAGGAGCCGTCCCGGAGCGGCTGCTGGCCTTTTTTCTGGAAAATTACGAAGTATTGAATGCCGGGAAAGGCGTCTGGATCTTCTCCCTTTCCCGGGAGTTTTACGATGATATGCAGGGACTTCTCAATGCCGAGACGAAAAAGAGCCTGCTGGCCATGATCAATGATATTATCCCCCTTCCGGCCTTTACGGAAGAGGAGTTCAGAGAGCTTCTCTACAGCAGACTCGACGGGCGCCCGGAGGAGATGTTCGCTGAAGATGCCCTGCGTCTTTTATTCGGACTGGCCAAAGGGAACCCCAGGACCCTGATGTTTCTTCTGACCCGCTCTCTCAGGGCTGCCCTCGACGAAGAAAGTGAACGGATCTCCGCCGGAGAGATCCTGTCCCTTATGTCGGATGCCCTTGCTCTGGACGAAAAATCCCTGGCTATTTTGAGACAGGCTTCGGAAGACCCCTATGTCATCGCAGGGGACAACCGCCTGAAGGAGGCAACGGCCCTTGACACGGTAAGCCTCTCCATGCGTATGGGCGACCTGGCGTCTAAACGGCTGCTGGTGCCTGATTATATTGATAAGCAGAAAGTCTACAGGCTCCCCTTTATTCACGGGGGATCCATAACAGAAGGAGGAAAGCGTGAGAAGTAAAGCCCTTATCATGATTCTGCTGAGCCTTGTCTTTGCAGCTCCCGGCCTTCTGGCTCAGCCCCGGGTGCGCCTGGAGACCAGTGAGGGAGATATCGTCATCAAACTCTATAGCGACGATGCCCCGCAGACCTGCGCCAACTTCCTGCGTTACGTCCGGGAAGGCCGCTTTGACGGGACTGTCTTTCACCGTGTGGTGAAGGGGTTTGTCATCCAGGGCGGAGGCTATAAAATCGAAGAGGGGACAGTCACAGCCATAGAGACCCTGGGAACAGTCGTGAGTGAAGCCGACAACGGCCTCTACAATGTGAAGGGGACTCTGGCCATGGCCCGGGTGGGAGAGGATGCTGATTCAGCGACCTCTCAATTCTTTATCAATCTCCAGTCCAATACACATCTCAACTATCAGGGTGAAGGGAGCCTGGGCCGGTCCTATACTGTCTTCGGAAAGGTGGTCTCCGGATGGGATACAATCGAGAAGATCGCTCAGATGCCTGTGACGGCCCTGGGGCCTTTCACACATTGGCCCTCGACTCCTGTTATCCTGGAAAAAGCCCTTCTTATAGAAAAAGAGGAAAATGAGAGATAGACAGGAAGTAAGAAACGAAATCTTTGAGATCATCAACGATTACGGACTGAATGTCAGGGCCGGAGAGAGCCGCCCTGTGCCTCTTTCTGTCGAAGATTTCTTCAAAGTCTTTTATCAGAGCAGGATCAGACATCTCCTGACGCAAAAAAGAGTCGGAGACCATATTCTTCTTTACAAGATCCCCTATGATTTTGCCGGGGATATTATTTTCCGCTACCCGGTGCACCACTATACCTATCTCCATTCCGCCTACAAAGAGCTGGAGCTTTTCACAAGGGAGTACCGCCTCTCTGTACCGGCCCAGAAGATCACCCTGTTCAGTACCGGGGAGAATATTCCGGCCCAATACGGCCCTTTTTCCCTGGTGATCGCCTTTGATGGGGATTTCCGGGAGAACGAAGCCGTTGCTAAAACCCTCTCCCGCCGGATCAAGGCCGGGGGACAGGTACTTCATTTCGCGGAAGGAGAGAAGAACCTGCTTGAGATCAAAGAGCTTTTGACACCCTTTCAAGAGCCCCGGGAGACCCGGGGGAGGAAACCGAAAGCTAAAAAAAAGTACTCTCCGGAAACTTATTTTGAACATGTCCGCCGTGAACCGTGGATGAACGAGGTCAAGTTCCCGGGATTGAGCGGGTTCCTTCTCTTTCTTTTTCAATATCTGTCGTCACAGGGGGTGGCAATCCAGGATCATATCGACTATTTCGCCGATAAGGTCTCGGCATTGAAGGGTGACAACGGTTTTGCCTTTCACAGTCATTATGTACTGGATGTCTATAATCCAAAAAAGGAGGTTTCCTATGCGGCTGATCAGGCGGATCTTTGAACGGAAAAGACAGTTTATCGACAAAGTCCAGGATAAGCATGTGATCTATTTTCTAAACAGCATTACCAACGCCCTGGTGAACTCCTTCTCCAGTTTTAACGATACCGTTCACTACATCAACAGTTCTCTCATCAGCCTCCTTCATGTGGAGCGCTCCTTCGTCTTTCTCTTCAATGAACCCAAGACGAAGCTCCGGCTTTTCTCCTGTGCGGGCATGCTGGGGATGGATGTCAAGAACGGGACAGAACTCTCAGTGGCCAATTTTTTTGTAAAAGACCTTTTGGAAAACGGAGATTATATCATTACCGATGTCTCGGGAGACAGCCGTATCCCGGATCTTTTCAGAAAAGTGGGATCCACCTACCTTCTGTTTGCCCCGCTGATGTTCCGCAAAGATTCCCTGGGGATCCTCGTCCTGGATACCAAACGTGACAAGACGCCCTTCGGTGAAGGAGACATCACCTATCTGGAACAGTTTGTGGGGACGCTTTCCATTGTCATCCAGAATGCCCGAATCATGGAACGGATGCGCCATAAGGAAGCAAAGCTGGAGACAGTGTACAAGATCGCCAACGAGATGAACTCCATGAACGACCTGGACGCTCTGCTGAACATGATCCTTGAAGAGGGGCTTTCCCTGGTGGATGGACGTACCGGCGCTCTCATGCTTCTCAATGAAGAGACGCAGACTCTTGATATCCGATGTGCCCGGGGGATCGGGGAGGATTTTATCCGGTCGATCCACCTTCATATGGGAGAGGGGATCACAGGATGGGCCGCCAAGACCGGGAAAGTCCAGAGGGTGGATGATGTGCGTAACGACCCCCGGTATGTGAAGACCAATGAAGAGGTCCGCTCTGAGCTGGCAGCGCCCCTGCTCGTCGACCGGAAAGTCATCGGCGTCATCGCCGTGGACAGTGACGAGATCCATCAGTTCAATGATAAAGATGAAGAGCTGTTGGCGATCCTGGCTTCCCAGGCTGCCATCGCCATCAACCATCAGTCCATGAAAAAAGAGATAGAAGAACTGAAAAGGAGGTGATCATTCTATGCCCACCTATGTCTACCGTTGCCGGGGCTGCCGGCACGAATTTGAAGTAAAACAGCGCATTACCGAGGAGCCCCTGAAATCCTGTCCCCGGTGTGACGCTCCTGTGGAGCGTGTTATTTTCGGGAACGGGGTGATCTTCAAAGGGGACGGATACTACACCACAGATTATCTGCGTCCTCAGAAAACAGAGTCAGCAAAAGAGACTGCTGAAAAATGAATATCCTGAACAATATTGATATCGTCCTTGTCAATCCCCTCTATGCAGGGAATATCGGACAGGCGGCCCGGGCCATGAAAAATATGGGGCTGGGCCGCCTGGTTCTTGTCGCTCCGGCCGAAGACCCCTTGTCTGTCGAGGCCAGGAAAATGGCCGTAAGCGCTTTTGATGTCATCGAGAAAGCTCCGGTCTTTTCTTCTCTTCAGGAGGCGCTGAAGCCGTATCATTATATTGCAGCGACCACGACACGAAAACGCAAAGGGCATCCCCGCCGGTACACCGCCCGGGGCCTGGCTCCCCGGATCCTGGAAGAGGCCCGGAGCGGAAGGACGGCCATCCTCTTCGGCCGGGAGGATAAAGGCCTTTTTAACGAAGAGATCCTTATGGCGGCTGATATCGTCACCATCCCGACGTCCAAACGTCTCTCGTCCATCAATCTCTCCCAGGCGGTTCTCCTGGTCTCTTACGAGATCTTTCAGGAGTACGACCCGGACCGCATCCCGGCAGAGCCCCTTTATCAGGCTGCCGACCTGGATACCCGCATGGCCTATTTGAACCATCTTGAAGAAAACCTGGCCCGTATCGGTTTTTTCCACTCTTCCAGCCGGGGCCATATCATGGCCTCCCTGAAAGACCTTCTGGACCGTTCCCGGCCCTCTGACCGGGATATCCGCATTCTCAGAGGGATGTTGCGTCAGCTGGAATGGTATGAATCAGAACTCTCAGGCGGGAAGGGCCCTCATGATTAAGCGTGACCGTCTCTGGAACGAAAACGCGATTCCCGTCTACCCTGTCCGGGAATATTTCAATACTCCCACCGAGGAGGAGAAAGAGACTTTGACCCGTCTGTTTGTGGAAAACCGTTTTATGCGTTTTTTCCCGGCGGTGAACCGGCAGATCGGGCTGGAACTCTTTTTCGGAGCCTGGAAGCCGCCTGAAGCCGTCGAGGAGATCATCGGGAATATTCTTATCTCTTTTTACCGAAACGAGGCTGTTCACTTTACCGTCAACCTCTTCTCCCCGTCCGGCTCTCTTCTGGAAGAGAAGCGGTTCGTTCTGGCTTTCGGCCGCCGGGCATCGGAAGAGGACCTTCCCTACCTGGCTGCCCTGATCAAGACAGGGAAGCTGGCCATCAACCTTTTCAGCCCCACAGATGAGGGGGTAGACATCCTGGCCCGGTATAATCTTTCTATGGACAGAGAGAGCCTGGAGGAACTCTACACCATCGTGACCGGGGATCCCGGCCCCGATACTCCCGCACTTCAGGGAGAACTTTTGTATGCATCAGACCTTCTGGAATCGGCTCCCTTTCCTGAGACGGTTCCTGCCTATGAGATCCCTCCCGGGAAGAGTGTCAAACCTGCAGACCTTGTCACCGGGGGAGCCCAAAAATGCCAAAGCGGGATGATCTTCTCGGGAGTGCGTGAGGGTAAAAACTATATTATGACGGACCTTTCCCTGCCTCCGGGACTGGAAGATATCATTCCTTCACGGGAGCTTCCCCTGAGATCCTTTATCTATAACCTCGATTATCTTATCCGGGAAGGGCGCCTTTACAGGGTCTATAATGATGCCAAGTTCATGACTCTTCATAAATACAGCCGGTTTCAGGAGGGGGACAGCGAGACCGCCGAGATGCTGGATGTGATCCAGAGTGTCAATATCGCCCATGAAAACAACAAAATGGATTATCAGATCATGAAGGAGGCTTTCCTCACCGAAGAAGAGAAGATGAAAAAAGTCTTTTTTGCCATGGACCTTATGCTTTTTCCCTTTTTCCGGGATATGGGCCCGGTCATGGATTTTCTTCTCTCTGTCTCCCTGGATGATTACTTCTTGAAAAAGATCGCCAGGCGGGCAGCGGGAGGATATCAGGAGATCTTCAACCATTATGCTGAAGGGTTTCATCCGGGAGAGCCCCGGAGGGCTTACCGCCTGGAAAAGATCGTCCGCTATCTCCTTCTCTTTCAGACGGTGGAAAAGCTCTTTTGGTTGGCCGGGAAGCCTGAAGAGGGGGGGCGTCCTTCTCTGGAGGATGCAGCCACATCAGCTCTGGTCGAATATCATTCAGACTTTTTAGAAGAGCTCTTCAACGGCGAAGAAGAGGCGGCAGAAGCGGTCCTGGGCCTGATTACTCCGCAATCGTATCGGAAACTCTTCAGAGAATTGAGGGAATCGGATAAAATGGGCCCGGCAGAAGCTGAGCTCAAAGCCATGGACGTTAAAGAAGCCCTGACAAGGGGGTTGAAAGAGGCTCCTTCGGAAGGAATCCGTCAATCCCTCTTTCAGCTGCTCAGGGACCTCTTTTACGAAGATGAAGAACCGTAAGGAAAGGGAGTATGGACGGGATCATTCTGAAACAGCTTATTGAAGAGGCTTCAGGGGAACTCACCGGAAAGATGGTCCAGAGTGTCTCTTTCTACGGGAAGTCCCTGGTCTTTTCCGCAGAAGGGGGTGACCTTGCCTTTCATCTGGGCGGACAGGACCCCTGGATCCAGGTCGCTCCTTCGGCAGGATATAAGGAGAAGAACTCCTCTCACCCTTTTTTCTCCTTTATTAAGAAGAATATGGGAAAGGGCCGTATCAAGGAACTTGCCTTAAAGGGGGCAGACCGGGTCGTTTCTCTGACACTTCTCTCTCTTCAGGCCCTGGGGATGACCGAGATGACTCTGGTGGCGGAGATGATCACGGGGAAGGTCAATGTCTTTATCGTCTCAGAGGGGGAAATCAAGCAGATGTGGAAGCCTGACAGGACCAGCCGGGCTCTGGAGCCCGGTGATGTCTATCTTCTGCCCCGCGAGGCTTCTGACGGGCAGGCGCCGGAAGCCCGGTATCCGGGGTCTTTCCTTGTTCCCTCCCATCTGAGGGATGAGATGGCGCGTCAGGGAGTCTCTCCCGAAGAAGAGGGGGCCTTTGTGGCCCGCCTTCTTGATAAGTCCCGTTTCTATATCATCAGAAGAGGGGGACGCCTACTCCTTACCCTGCTCCCCTATACGGGAAGCGAGGTCCTGGAAGAGTTTGAACGGATCACAGAAGCGGTGAATGCCTTTTACGGACATTACCTTCAGGCGGAGACCCTGGACAGAGCCCGTAAAGAGGTTACAAAATATATTAAAAAGGAGATCAAAAAGACGCTGCATACACTGGACAAAGTGGAAGAGGAAGAGAGAGAGCACGGAGAGTATGAAGCCTACAGGAAGAGGGGAGAGCTTCTTCTGATCTATGCTTCCCGGATCAAGGGGTATCACAAAAAAGTGACTTTGACCGATCCCGAGAGTGAAGAGGATGTGGAGATCATCATCGATCCGGCTCTTACGCCTTCTGAGAATGCCCAGAAGTATTTCAAACGTTATACCCGTGGAAAACGGGCCGTGGCGAGGGTCAAAAAGAGAAAAGAGGCTCTTCTCCAAAAAGAGCGTTATCTCCGGGAGTCCCTCTTCTACGCCCGTGAAGCTGAAGACAAGCAATCACTTGCAGAACTGGGAGAAGAGCTGGATATCCCGGCTTACCGAAAACCGAAAAAGCAGCAGCAGAAAAAGAGGCCCCCGGCGGGTCACCGCCGCATCGAAATCGCCGGCGGGTCCATCCTCTATGGGAAAAGCGGACGGGCCAATGAGCAGCTCTCTCTCAAGACAGCATCTCCCGACGA
>Ga0116151_10002040_pt1 | contig 18767 bp, 19 predicted proteins | sample AD_UKC117_MetaG_FD_89893 | JGI IMG/M metagenome (GOLD analysis project Ga0116151, IMG submission 89893) | Active sludge microbial communities of municipal wastewater-treating anaerobic digesters from Hong Kong - AD_UKC117_MetaG | ecosystem: Engineered > Bioreactor > Anaerobic > Digestate...
CGGCCGCAGTTGCAGCAACTGGAAGATGATGTCGGCGATGCGGTCCTTGATCACTACCTTGCCAGGCGGCTGCTTGCCACCGTAGACGCTGTACAGCTCGTTCTCGGTGATGGTCTGGTCCGGGAACTCCTCGCGCGCCAGCTCGTAACCCCAGTTCCGGAAGGCACCTTCCGTGAACTTCATGATGTTGCCCTTGTGGACCAGGGTCACGCTGTCGCGGCCATTGTCGATCGCGTACTGGATAGCCTTGCGCACCAGCCGCTTGGAGGCGAACGGGGAAATCGGCTTGACGCCGATGCCGGCATCGTCGAAGAAGGTCGCGCCCAGTTCCTCGCGCAGGAACTTAGCCAGCTTGACGTTTTCCGGCGAACCGGATTTGTATTCGATACCGGCGTAAACGTCCTCGGTATTCTCGCGGAAAATGATGACGTCCACCTTCTCGGGGTAGCGCATCGGTGAAGGCACACCCGGGTAGTAGCGCACCGGGCGCACGCAGGCATACAGATCCAAATCTTGGCGCAAGGCCACGTTGAGCGAGCGGAAGCCACCACCGACCGGGGTGGTCAGGGGACCCTTGATGGCGACGACCAGTTCCTTGATGGCTTCCAGTGTCTCGTCCGGGAAGTAGTTGCCGTCGTACAGTTCAGCGGCTTTCTCGCCCAGATAGATTTCACACCAGTGAATCTTGCGCTGACCGCCATAGGCTTCCTCGACGGCCGCGTCCCAGACCCGCAGCGAGGCTCTGGTGATATCGGGACCGATCCCGTCGCCTTCGACGAAGCCGACGATGGGTTGATCGGGCACATTGAGCTTGTCGTCCTTAACCGAAATTTTTTCACCGCTCGTGGGGATGCGGATATGCTTGTACGCCATGAACCCTCCTGACGCTAATGAGTTTTTCCACAGAGGTGCTGGAAGTGGATGGGATGCTTGACAGATGCCGCGTTCGACGCGAAAAAAGCGCGTTTAAACTACACGCAAACGTCTTTTCTGTCCACGATGACCAGATGAGGAAGAATCGCTCCCTATTTTCAAATTTCACGTTATTGCCATGACTTTGAACGAATTGCGCTACATCGTCGCTGTCGCTCGTGAGCGGCATTTCGGTCGCGCCGCCGAAGCGTGTCACATTAGCCAACCCACGCTGAGCGTAGCGGTACGCAAGCTGGAAGACGAACTGGGCGTGGCGCTGTTCGAGCGTGCGCCTGGCGAGGTGGCGATCACGCCGGTCGGTCGGCGCATCGTTGAGCAGGCCCAGCGCGTGCTGGAAGAAGCCGCCGCCGTCAAACGGCTCGCCAGCCAGGGCCAGGATGAGCTGGCCGGTATCCTGCGGCTCGGCGTCATTTACACGATCGGACCTTACCTGCTGCCGCATCTGATTCCGCGCTTGCGCCGCCGAGCACCTCACATGCCGTTGCAGATCGAGGAGAACTATACGGCGGTGTTGAACGAACGGCTCAAGGACGGCGAGCTGGACGTGCTGATCCTGTCGCTGCCATTCCAGGAACCGGGAGTAGTGACGCGGTCCGTATACGAAGAGCCCTTCGTGGTGCTGGTACCGACCGGCCATCCGCTGGAGCAGGCGACCACCATCGACACGCCAACCCTGGCTCGGCAGGATTTGCTGCTACTTGGACCCGGCCACTGCTTCCGGGATCAAGTTCTGCGCTTCTGTCCTGAGTGCAACCGGTTGAGCGTAGCCTCGGACAACATGCAAAGAACACTGGAGGGCAGCTCGCTGGAGACTATCCGCTTGATGGTCGCCACCGGAATGGGCATCACCATTCTGCCCTATACCTCGGTCAGTGGTTATGCCCAGGTCAGCGATCTACTCAGCGTTCGGCCGTTCGCAGCGCCGGCGCCGACTCGGGTCGTGGCATTGGCCTGGCGCAAAAGTTTTCCACGCCATCGTGTCATCGATCTATTGGCGGAAGCTATTCATGCTTGCCCACTGGGCGAAGCGGTCCAGCTGCTGGAACCGGCGGCGGGGTGATTTCCGGCTCGATATCGGTCACATACGCCAGGTCGCCGCGCATTTCCCAGCGCACGTCGCAATCGTGCAACTTCATACCGTAATGCTGGGGCGCGGTCTGGGACCGCTCGTAAGCTGGGCGGGGATCATGACGCAACAATTGAACGATCAGCTCGCGTAAGTCGCCGCATGGCCAAGCCGCGCAAAACGCCGCCGCCGCCCCGCTGAATTCGACCGTCAATCCCGACATCGGCGCTTCGGTCGCGAATCCTCCGGTCGCGGTCGGAATGGAGTCGGCGTAGGGCAAATAGGGCTTGATATCCAGCACTGGCGTTCCGTCCAGCAAATCCACCCCACTGAGATGCAGCGTGATACGCCCCTGCTCGGTCGTGATCCGGTCCAGCGCCACCGCTGATAAACCGATCGGATTAGGCCGAAACGGGGAGCGGGTGGCAAACACGCCCAAGCGCCGGTTACCACCCAGCCGGGGCGGGCGCACCGTCGGCCGCCAGCGACCGGCCGGCACGCCGTGGAATGCGAACACCAACCAAAGATGCGAGAAACCTTCCAACCCGCGCACCGTCGCCGGCTGATTGTAAGGAGGTAGCAACTCCAGCGCTGCTCGCGCCGCCGGAGCCAATCCCGCCTGACGCGGAATGCCGAACCTTTCGCGAAAGCAGGAGCGCACGATGCCGACGGGCGCGAACCGGAACACCTACAACCACCCCGATTTCTTGAGATAGCGGTAAAGGCACAGGCAGGCAACGCCCACGCTGCCCATCACGATGGGATAGCCATACGTCCACTCCAGCTCGGGAAACCACCCTTTGAAGTTCATGCCGTAAATACTGAACACCATGGTCGGAATCGCCAGTAGCGCGCCCCAACCAGCCAGCTTCTTGGTCGCCTCGTTCTGGCGAGATGCGCCCAGCGACAGGCTGATTTGCAGGGCAAGCGCCAATGTTTCCCGGATGGTGTCTATCGACTCGTTGATACGCAGCGCGTGATCGTGGACATCGCGAAAATAGGGCCGAATATCGTCGGAAATTTGGCTGTCGAATACGTCGGTCAGCAGATAGTTGCACACTTCGGTGAGCGGTGCTGCGGCACGGCGTAATTCCACCAGATCGCGCTTGAGTTCGTACAAACGGCTGATGTCGCCCTCATCGAAATCGCCCTTGAAAAATCGCTCTTCCAACTCCTCCACTGCATCCTCAACGGTATTGAGAATCGGAAAATAGTTGTCCACCACGAAATCGAGGATAGCGTACAGCACAAAACCTGGCCCCTTGCTCAGCAGGCGCGGGGCGCGTTCGCAACGATCGCGCACCGAAGCATAGGGCAGCGAAGCACCATGCCGCACCGATACCAGATAGCGAGGGCCAACGAACAGATGGGTTTCGCCGAAATCCACCTTGCCATCGTTGGCCTGGGCGGTGCGCAGCACCACGAACAGACAATCGCCGTAACGCTCCACCTTGGGGCGCTGGTGGGCATGATGGGCGTCCTCGGCGGCGAGTTCGTGCAAGCCGAATAGCTCCTTGACCCGGACCATCAAATCCTCGTCCGGTTCGCGCAAGCCTAGCCAAACAAAAGCATCGGTTCGCTCGCACAGCGTCGGAATATCCTCCAGCGTGATGCTGGACAGCTTGCGGCCGTCGGCGTAGGCCGTGCAGTTCACAATCATGGGTCGTACCCGGTGGGGGTCAAGGCCGGGCAAGCCGGGTAAGGGGTGGTAGAGACTTGAGCGATCAGTGGGGATGACGGTGTGGTCGCGCCTCGGGCCGATACGGCTCTTCGCGGTCGTGCAGGTGCATCCGATAGTCAACAAAACCCGGACAATCGTCGAAATGAAGGAATGGATTGCCGGCGAGTTGCTCGGTCATGGTCGAGGTGGGAGTGATACCGTAATTGTGGCCAGGCCGGATCAGAGTGCCGCCCGGCAATCGCTCGCCTAAGCGTCGCAAAGTATGGTACATCTGTTCCGGGTCGCCGCCGCGCAAATCGCAGCGCCCGCAGCCGAATACGAACAGCGTATCACCGGTCAGCACTTGGTCACCCAAACGATAGCAGGCGGAACCGGGGGTATGGCCGGGGGTATGCAGGATTTCGATTTCGGTCTCGCCCAGCCGAATGCGATCGCCACCCTCGTGCAAGGTCGGCAGATCGAGATAGCGGTTCCAGAACGCCGCTTCGGTCCTCAGCAGATGCAGCTGGGCATCGCCGTGGTTCAGCAGGGCTTCAACGCCGTTGATATGATCGAAATGGCTGTGGGTGAGTAGAATGTCGGTGATTCTCATCCCGTGTCGTTCGCATAGAGCGATGATGCTCGGCACGTCCCAAGCCGGATCCACCACCGCGGCCCGATCACTAGCGCGGTCGTGGATCACATAGATGAAATTGCCCATCCGTCCGAGTTCCAGGGCATGGATGGCGTAAGGTAGATCGACGGTCATCGCTCGTTCTCCAGAGGGGGGAAGTGATCGCGTGGCGCCGCCAGCGGTTCGGCCAGCGCGGATGGCCTCGTTCGGATTGTATCGGTTCGGAGAAAATTGCTCATGCGCTTCAGCCTCGAAATCGACGCCCACCGTTACTTCGTCAGAAGCTATGGGTCGGGCTGGGTCAACATCAGCGAACGGGAAATCCGTCAGAGCCTGATCGTCACGCCGGAACGACTGGTGACGGATTGGCCGCCGCAAGCATTTGCCGATTTGGAGGAGAGCCACTTCGAAGCGGTCGCCCAACTCACACCTGAGATTGTGGTACTGGGCACGGGCAGCCGGCAACAATTCCCCTCTCCCCGGCTAATCCGGTCGTTGCTGGCGAAGGGCATCGGTGTGGAAGTCATGGACACGGCCGCCGCCTGCCGCACTTACAATATCATCATGCTGGAAGGCCGCCGGGTTGCGGCGGCCTTGCTGATGATTGCGGACTGACGCCTTCCCCGCAACATTCCGCCCGCACCGCAGTAACTGGCCCCGGTTTGCCAGGCGAACCTGCCAGACCGGCGGCGCGGGGAAGGCGACTAGGGAACGCTTATAAAAAATCCCGAGAAAACCCTTCGATCTCCAGGATCTTGCGCAACCGGCGCAGCGCATCGATCTGAATTTGCCGAACCCGTTCGCGGGTCACCCCGATCTCGTTGCCGACCTGCTCCAGAGTCGCTTTCTCCTGCCCCCCTAAACCGAAACGCCGTTTCATCACGATCCGTTGCTTGTCGTTCAGCTGATCCAGCCACAGATCCAATTTTTCATTGAGATCGAAATCTTGCAGTAACTGGGAAGGATCGGGGTTGTTGTCATCGGGAATGGCATCCAGTAGTGAACGGTCTTCATCCTTGCCGATGGGGGTATCCACCGAGGTGACTCGTTCATTGAGCCGGAGCATTCGCTTCACGTCGGTTGCCGACCGACCCAACGTCCGGGCGATTTCCTCGGCAGTCGGCTCGTGATCCAAGGTTTGCGCTAACTGCCGGGCAGTCCGCAGGTAGCCATTGATTTCCTTGATGATATGGATCGGTAGCCGGATGGTGCGGGTCTGGTTCATCAGCGCCCGTTCGATGGTCTGACGAATCCACCAGGTGGCGTAAGTGGAAAACCGGAAACCTCGTTCAGGGTCGAATTTCTCGACGGCGTGAATCAACCCCAGGTTGCCTTCCTCAATCAGATCCAGCAGGCTGAGCCCCCGGTTCATGTAGCGGCGGGCGATTTTGACCACCAGACGCAAATTGCTTTCGACCATGCGGTTGCGAGCGCTGGTATCGCCCTGTAACACCCGACGGGCGTAGTAAACTTCTTCCTGAGCGGTTAGCAGTGGAGAAAAACCAATCTCGCTCAGATACATGCGGGTGGTGTCCAATTCCTCCTGGGTGAATTCCCGGGTGGTGGCTGGCCACGCCATTTCCACATCCAGTTCCTCTTCCTCTGCAACCACCTCGTCCTCGGTGTCCTCTTCCAGCTTATCTTCCTCCAGCAGAGGGTCGTCCATGCTCAGTTCTTCGCACACAACAGCCTCCAGACAGGCGTTAATCTGTCGGGACATCGATAACCTCCTGACTCGCTTCGCTTGGTGGGTATGCGCGTCGACGCTGGGGCGGATGCCTACCGCGTCGTTTTATAATAGTTGTCTCGCTCTTTGCGAATCGACGGCGCGGCGAACCTACCCTGGCTTGGCCGCATACCGATCGTCGCTTGGTCATTGAATCAGGGGAAAAACGCCCCTAGTCATCTCAAATTCCAAGCGGGTGTGGATGATAAGCTTTCCATGCCGATTGAGTCCACTAGTTTTGTGTGTACTCCAACAACAAAAAGCCGCTTTTTTCGTATAGTTATCACGCTTTATCGTCCAGCCACTCCGTCAAGGAATCGAGCGCGCCATGGCGGGTCAAGTCCACCTGAAGGGGAGTGATCGAGACGAAATTCGCGCGCACGGCGTGGAAATCCGTACCCGGTCCGGCATCCTGCTCGGGCCCAGCCGGGCCGATCCAGTAGATCGGTCGGCCTCGCGGATCGGTGCTTTTGACGACGGATTCGGATTTGTGGCGATGGCCGAGCCGGGTCACCTGAAAGCCAGCCAATTGGTCCCAGGGCAAATCGGGAACGTTGAGGTTGAGAATGGTGTTGGGCGGCAGTGGCCGTTCCCGCAAGCGCCGCACCAGCCAGACCGCTACCCGAGCGGCGGTGTCGAAATGCTGTGGGTGAAAACTGGCTTGCGAGATAGCGACCGAAGGCAGGCCGAGAAAGCGACCCTCCATCGCCGCAGCCACCGTCCCGGAGTAGATCACGTCATCGCCCATGTTCGGGCCGTTGTTGATCCCGGATATCACCATGTCCGGTTCTTGATCCAATAGGCCGGTGATAGCGAGATGGACGCAATCGGTAGGCGTGCCCTCGACGCTGTAAAAACCGTTGTCGTGGCGGGTGACGTAAAGGGGGTTTTTGAGGCTTAGCGAATTGCTCGCACCGCTGCGGTCCCGATCTGGCGCTACCACTGTAATTTCCGCCAGTTCGCTCAAGGCACCGACCAGGCGGAGCAAGCCCGGTGCCTGATAGCCATCATCGTTGCTGATCAAGATACGCATGATGTGATGTTTCTCCCGTGTGGCCGGAGATCGGCGAACCTATGATATCGAGCCATGCTGACGCTAAAATGACCATTGTTCGCCGTCCTGGCCGGATGGATGCCCTTGGCGGTTTCAACGAGGCACCTCATGACCAAGCCATTCGTAGTCGATTCCCGCGATCGGGATCTATTCCAGCAAGCTGTCGGCACGGTCAAGCCTTTGCGCTGTGATCGGGTCGAGCCTGTCCCGGCCCGGCCGACGCCGATTCCCCAGTTTACCTTGGCTGACGAACAACAGGTATTGTCCGACATGGTGTCGGATTATTTCGAGACGGCGGAACTGGAAACCGGCGAGGAATTGATTTACCGCCGCGAGGGCGTGCAGCAGGCGGTGTTACGCAAGCTGCGGCGTGGACAGTTCCAGGTCGGCGCGGCATTGGACTTACACGGGATGACGGTGGCCGCGGCCAAGGAAGCGTTGGCTGCTTTCCTGCATCGTGTCCGCCGCGATAGCCTGAGCTGCGTGCGAATCATCCACGGCAAAGGTAACGGTTCCCGTCATCGGGGACCCGTGTTGAAGCAAAAGATGAATCATTGGCTGCGCCAGCGCGACGAGGTGCTGGCATTCTGTTCAGCGCGAGCGATGGACGGTGGGACCGGCGCCATTTACGTGCTACTGCGACGACGGCTTTGAAGGGGAACTGGATGGCCTGCGCTGTGCTCCATATTATTTTCCTATTGCCGCATTTTTAATGAACGCCCAACCGAGGAGAGAAACTCATGGCGAGCGAAGGCTATCACGAACCGATCGACGAACTGTCCGAACAAACTCGGGACATGCATCGAGCGATCACGTCTTTGATGGAAGAACTGGAGGCGGTCGATTGGTACAACCAGCGGGTAGATGCATGTAAAGACAAGGAGTTAAAGGCTATTCTCGCCCACAACCGGGACGAAGAAAAAGAACACGCTGCCATGGTCCTGGAGTGGATTCGCCGCAAAGACCCGACATTCGATAAGGAACTCAAGGACTATCTGTTCACTGAAAAACCGATCGCCCACGACCCCGGCTAGCAAAACCGCCGCAGGGCGTGTTGGTCGCTCCTTCCCTCTTCCCGTTCGCGGGCGGAAGAAAGGAGCTAAGAGCGGGACCGTGGACCGTGCGAGGATTTTCGTCATGCTCAAGAATTCGGCGAACCATTACGGCTCAGTCAGCCGTTTCCTGCATTGGTCAGTATTTCTACTGTTCATCTGCCAGTACGTTGGCGCCAGCATCATGACCCATCTCGCGCGGGACAAGACCTTGTTCGGTTTGAGCCAGGGTGATTATTACAACTGGCACAAGTCGTTCGGGTTAATGTTGCTGGCGCTGGCACTGCTGCGGTTGATCTGGCGCAAAACGACGCCCTTGCCCGATTGGGCACCGACGCTGTCAGAGGCGGAACGCACGATCTCGCATCGGAACGAAACCTTGCTGTACTGGTGCATGTTTTTGTTGCCGATCAGTGGCTATCTGTTCGTGATGGCCGGCGGCTTCGGGATCAAGCTGTTCGGATTCCACGACTTGCCGAATCCTATTGGCAAACAGGAATCGCTCGCGATGCTAGCGTTGGTCGTCCACATCGTCGTCAGCTACGCGGCCGTCGTTTTCATCGCCTGGCATGTCGGTCTCGGCCTCAAGCACCACCTGTTCGACCGGGATGGATTTTTGAATCGAATGCGGCCCTTCACCCGGCAATAAAGAAAGCGCGCTTTGATCAACAGCCTTTCGGGCAAAACAAAGACCGAAATCCCGGTAACCAGTCGTTGAAAAAACGGACGGCTTCGGGGTCTTGGGCCATGCCGCTGATGACGTGTTCTCCAAACGCACCACCGCCCACGGCGTAATAACCGAAGGCCCCGCCGCCGATGGCGATACCGCCAATCGCGCCACCACCGATCGCGATGCCACCGACCGCCAGCCCTCCGAAAGCTAACAGGCCGGCGCTCAAACCACCGATGCCGAGCAGCAGACCCGCCGCCAGTCCACCCATCGCGATGACGCCACGGGCCAAACCGCCTAACGCTAGCACCCCCGTCGCGATATCGCCGATGGCGACGATGCCCTTGGCATGTCCGCGCATCTCGCCTTTTTCCGGATCCGGTCCCATAGCGATGTCGTACAGGGGCAATCCCCAATAGAACCGGTTGGAACGCCTGCGGATGCCGCGATAGGGATAGCCGCGTTTTTTCAGCGCAGCCACTTCTCGTTCGAGCACGGCGATTCGCTGCTCAAGTCGTTCTGAATCCTCTTTCATTGGCCTTCGCCCTCCCGTTTGCGGTGCCTGCCGCAAGTCTAGTTAAAAAAACCGGCCGTTTTGTCCGGCAGACCATCCTTGACAAGCCTCCTATCAAACAGATAGATTGCATACAAATGCAAGCAATTTTATTTAATCGCAATTAATCAACCGCAAACAGGGGCACTCATGGCCCAAATGCAGACCCTCTCGATCCGCATTCCGGACGAAGATTTTCAATGGTTGTCGTCGTTGCAGGAGGCTGACGCGAAAACCCCCAGCGAAAAGCTGCGGGCGTTGCTGGCGCGAATCCGCAAACAGGAAGCCGGTATGACCAGCCCCGAACTGTGCGCGGCGTGGATGCAGGTGTTGGCGCGGCCGTTCGCGGATACCGTTTCGGTTTACGAGCGCCAACACAAGATCCATTCGGATCTGGTTGGTTTGGTATCGGAATGGGTTCCTCGGATCATGGCCACGCTGGTTTCCACCCGCCTGAGCGAGGACGCCGGCCAGAAAGAAGCGATCGATGTCGAAGCGGTTCTCGCCCAACAGTGTTTTCGGTTGTTCGCGTCGCTGTTGCGCACTGCCGTCACCACGCACTCGGCGACCTACGACGAGAATGTCCTGGATCGTTACCTGCCAGACATCATCGAAATCGCCGACATCATCGCTACCCGAAAACGAAAGGAGTTGCACAATGGCTGACACATTCGCGACCCGCGTTGCTAGAATCATTGTAGGCGGTGCCCATGCCCTGCTCGACAAGGCCGAGGATCTCGCTCCGGAGGCCACCATGGCGCAAGCGATCCGCGAGATCGAACAGATCATCGCGGAGGTCCGGGTCGATCTCGGTAAGGCGGAAGCGGCCAAGCATTTGGTGCTGTCACGGATGGCCAAGCTCAACGCGGAACACGAAAAATTGAGCGAACAGGTCGATACCGCTCTGACCCTGGAGCGCGACGATTTGGCCAAGGCCGCTATCGGTCGGCAGGCCGACATCGAGGATTTATTGCCGGTGCTGCAAAAATCGCTCGACGAACAGGCCGAACGTGGCAAGGAACTGGAAAGCTACATCGTGGCTTTGCTGGCCAAGAAGCGCGAACTCGATCAGGCACTGACCGACTATCAGGCAAGCCTGACCAGCCAAGCAACCGCACCGCTGTCAGGAAACGGATCGGATCGACAAATGCGAGTCGATGACGCCGAATCGTCGTTCAACCGAGTGATGGCACGGCAGATCGGAGTCAGCGGCATCAACCCCGGCCTGAACGATCAAGCCGCCAAACTCAAGGAGTTGGCGGACATGCAGCGCGGCAACCGCATCGCCGAACGGCTGGCCGCTCTCAAGGCGGCGCGGGGCGCGCGATAACTCCAGGAGAGCAAGGACCATGGATTTGTTTTTGGCACCAGAATCTTGGCCGTTTACCGTCGCGGCCCTGCTGCTGGTGGCCATCGCCGTCATCGAAGGCTTGGCGCTGCTCGTCGGCATGAGCCTATCCGGCTGGCTCGACCATTTCGTTCCCGATGCGATGCACGGTGTCGAGGGTGTTTCCGATTCCTGGCTGGGTTGGCTTCATATCGGCAAAGTGCCGATCCTGGTGCTGCTGGTGATTTTGCTGACGGCTTTCGCCATCATCGGCTACGTTGTCAACGCCTTGGTGTACGAGATGTTCGGCTTTTATCCGCCGACACCGATTTCGGTCGTGGCGGCGTTCTTGGGCGCCCTACCGGTGGTGCGGCTGTCGGGCGAGACCATCGCCCGCCTCATCCCCCGCGACGAAACGACCGCTGTCGGGTTCGAAAGCCTCGTGGGGCGGGTCGCGGTGGTAGTCAACGGCACTGCGCGGGCCGGTTATCCGGCTGAAGCGCGGGTAAAAAACGAACACGGGCAAACGCTTTACGTCCGGGTCGAACCCGACGGCGAAGGACTGCAACTCGGTGCCGGCGAGTCGGTGCTACTGGTCAAACAGATTGCGGGATCACGCTTTTTGGCGATTGCCAATCCTCGTCCTGACATCCTCTAAACGCCAGGGACAACAACATGAATCACTTGGTGGAAACGGGCATCTTGGCCGGCATCGCCCTGTTCGGTCTGTTGACCGTCGGCTTGGTTTTTTCGCGCCTATACCGGCGCTCGTCAAAAGAGTTGGCCTTCGTTCGCACCGGCCTAGGCGGGCAAAAAGTGGTGATGGATGGTGGAGCCATCGTGCTGCCGGTGTTTCACGAGTGCGTGAACATCAACATGAACACCCTCAAGCTGGAGGTATCCCGCGCCGGCGCCGATAGCCTGATCACGCTGGACCGCTTGCGGGTGGACGCGGTGGCGGCCTTCTTCGTGCGGGTTATTCCCAGCGTCGAGGGCGTGGCCAACGCGGCCCAGACCTTGGGCCAGCGCACCATGCATCCCGATTCATTGAAGGAACTGGTGGAAGATAAATTCGTCGATGCCCTGCGCGCCGCCGCCGTGTCGATGAGCATGCACCAGTTGCTCGACAAGCGCGCCGACTTCATTCAGGCGGTGCAGAACGCGGTGTCGGAGGACTTGCTCAAGAACGGCCTGGAACTGGAATCGGTCAGCCTGACGCGGCTCGATCAGACGCCGATCAAGTATTTCGACGCCCAGAACGCTTTCGACGCAGAAGGTCTGACCAAGCTGACCCAACAGACCCAGCAGCGCGCCAAGGAGCGCAACGAAATCGAGCAGGATACGGCGGTGGCCATCGCCAAGAAGAACTTCGAGGCAACCCAGCTCAAGCTGACCATCGAAAAGGATCAGACCTTCGCGACCTTGCAGCAGCAGCAGGAAGTCGCCACCCGGCAGGCCCAGCAAACGGCGGAGGTGGCCAGCATCACGGCGCAACGAGAGCGCGAAGCCCAACAGGCCAAGATCGACGCCGAGCGCCAGGTGAAGGAAGCGGAAGTCGAAAAGAATCGCGCTATCCAACAGCGCCAGATCGAAGCCACTCGGGATTTGCAGGTCGCCAAGATCGAGCAGGAAAAGCTGACGACGCTGGCGGATCAGGAACGGCTGATTTCCGTCGCCGAAAAATCCAAGGCGCAGTCCGATGCCGAGAAGCAGGCCAACGAAGCCCGCGCCTTGGCGGCCCGCGCCGAAGAGCAAGTGAAGACGGCCCGCGAGGTCGCCATCGCCGAGCGTGAAAAACAGATCGCGCTGGTGGCCGCCGACCAGGAGGCCCAACAACGGGCCATCGGTATCCGGGTCGCCGCCGAGGCGGAAAAGGATGCCGCCGAGAACCATGCCCAGGCGATCAAGATCAAGGCCGAGGCCCAGCAGACGCAGTTTCAGGTGGACGCCAAGGGCATCGAGATGCGCAACGCCGCCTTGAACACGCTGGCGGCGGAACAGATCGCCATGCAGGTCAAGATGAAACTGCTGGACGTGTTGCCGGCTATCATCGAAGCGTCGGTCAAACCGCTGGAAAAAATCGACGGCATCAAGATCGTACAAGTGGACGGCCTCAATCGCGGCACAGCGGGCGGTTCCGGCGGATCGGGCGGCAACCTGGCCGAGCAGGCGGTGGCGGCGGCGCTGGCCTACCGCGCCCAACAGCCGATCCTGGATGCGGTGCTGGGCGAAATCGGCATGAAGGGTGGCGACTTGAAAGGGTTGGTGGAGTCGGTGCGCCAGGACATCGCGCCGGATGGCGCCGCCGGCGATTCCTGAGCAGTTTCTCGGTTTGCCGGGAGGACGAAGCGGCGAACACTCCGAGTTGGACTGTACCGGATGAGATATCAGGCTCGCCCCGCGTTATTCCACCTCTTGATGCTCGTAAGCGGCTGGATCGGGCGCCGTTTCGACCCGATTGCGGCCGTTTTACTTGGCCCTATAAAGCGCTTGGTCGGCCCGGCAAATCAATTCATTGCCATCCTCACCCGGGACGAGCGCAGCAACACCCATGCTGACCGTCACCGATAGAGATTCGCCCTGTTCCCGTGTGATCACGGTGCCCGAAATCTGCTCGCTCAACCGATGGGCCAACAACAGCGCTTCCAATAGATCGGTTTCCGGCAACACCACCACGAATTCCTCTCCTCCATAGCGTCCCGCCTGATCGGTCTTGCGCAGAATCTGATGCGTTTCCCGAGCGATCCCGCGTAGAACATGATCGCCGGCCGCATGGCCCCAATTGTCGTTGACATGTTTGAAATGATCGATGTCGAACATGATCAGCGAGAGGGTGGTGCCGTAACGCTGGGCACGATATACCTCTTGTTCGAGTATCACGAATAGATGGCGACGATTAGCGAGTCCGGTCAGGCTATCCGTAGTGGCCAAGCGTTCGAGTTCGGTCTTTTGATGGGCCAACCGACCCAACAGCAACGCCAACTCGTTGCGCATAGCATCGATTTCGTCGACCTCGGGATGGTTGACAAGCAAGTTACGGTCGAGATCCATTTTCGCCATTTCGATTTCCAGCGCCCTGATGCGCCCGATCAACCGGCGGTTGAGGAAGCGGAATTGCCACCAAATCAAGCCCCCCATTAAAACACCAGCCAAGGCAATGAAAACCCTTTGTAACCAGAGTCGGTGCATTAGATCCTGACGATGCACCGCGAAAGCGATATCGATGTCAGCAGCCAATGTGCTGCTGTAACTTGCCAGCTTAGCCGCTTGATCGCCGATGAGCCGGGCCAGATCGCGTTCCTGACGCCGCTCCCGGTCTATCGGCAAGTCGGATTGGGCACCGGTCGACGTGATGCGAAGGCGAACGGCTTCCGCCAAATCGTCGGCGGTTCGGTGGAAATCGTTGGCGGCCACAGTCAAATTCTGCGCCAGTTCGGCATTATCAGTTTGGTGAAGAACGTCCTGCAAGCTGGCCTCAAGCGATTTGACCTGCTCGTCGAGATCTCCGCGCATTGACTGCAACTCGCCAAGCGTAAACGCCAGCGTGAGCTGCGACGCCTTAGCGCCGATGCTTTGGACGTCGCCCTGCAAGCGTTGGGCAGTCTGCCAGTGGGGCATAAAATCGTCCTGCAAAGTGGTCAGTCCTGCTTGAAACCGACTTTGCATGTACAACAGCGCCGCTGTCAGTACGATCACCGCAAATCCCATCGCGAAAGAAAAGCGTCGGAATTGAGTACCAATCATTGGGGGTTTGACGCACTCATCATCATAAACTCACGCCAATCCCGTATAAAATACGGACAAAACCATATAAGCATTTGACTTAAATTAAGTTAATCAAAAAACAAAAAACACCCGTAAAACCATCAACAATCGGATATCGCCCAAATCTCATAACTTATAAAAATCAATGCCTTATAATAACAACAATCCGGAATTCACATTAAATTCCGGTTAGATTCGACCCCGAAACATTATGGCAAACGGGTCAGATGCGAGTTACTCATACATGTTACGATAGTTCCGCTCTCGTTTGGAACAGTTGCTTGCCGAGAGGAGGAAAAGCATGAACTCTGTCAGGAAAAAATATTTTTTATTTCAATTAATTATATTCATTTCATTCCTGTCATGCGCGGTTTCTTTCAGCCACGCCGACGCACTGGAGCGTGTGCGCAAGCGCGGTGCCGTTCGCTGCGCGGCAGACTGGGCCACAGCGTTTAGCGATTTGAGCAAGGAGGGGCGGCCCGCCGGCTTCGAGGCGGATTTCTGCCGAGCGGTCGCTGCTGCCGTGCTGGGCAAGGCGGACGCGGTAGAAATCGAACGGATCGACTCCGCCAACAAATACCAGGCACTGGCGCGCGGCGAGGTGGACGTTGTCTTCGGCATGGCGACCTGGACCTATAGCCGTGACTTGGCCATGGGGGTCCGGTTCGTGGCGCCCATCTTTTTCGATGGACAAGGGTTCATCGTATGGTCCGACAGCCCAATCACCCGCCTCGACCAAGCCAAGGGCGCGAAAGTCTGCGTACAGAAGGCGACGACCACAGCAGCGAATCTGTACGATATATCGCGGACTAGAGGGCTGAATTTCCAGGTGATCGAATCGAGTCCGGGTAACATCCGGGATCGCTTCATCCGCCGTGAATGCGACCTGCTCAGCGCGGATAGGGCTGAACTAGCGGTGCAGCGGATCACCCAGATGATCGAACCCCAACGCTGGCGGATTCTGGACGAAATCGTCTCGCGCGAGCCGATGGGGCCGTATATCGCTCAAGGCGACGAGCGCTGGTTCGACATCGTTCGTTGGGTGATCCTCGTCACGCAGATCGCCGATGCACGCGAGGTCGATGCGATCAGCTTGGCAAAAATCGACGGCCAGGTCGACAGCGAGCTACGCCGCCTCGCCGGCAAAGAAACCGGATTTGGTCAACCGTTGGGACTGAAAGACGACTGGGCGTATCAGGTGCTGGCTCAAGTGGGATCCTATGGCCAGATCTTCGAGCGCAATTTGGGTACCCGCAGCCCGTTGGGCTTGGATCGCGGTCTCAATCGTTCTTGGAAAAATGGTGGCCTGTTCATGCCACCGCAGCTACGATGATCGAGCAAGCGGGAAGGCTCGCGGCACAAACGACTAGACGATGAGATAAACCCCGTTCGGACCGAAGTCACAATTGTCGTGGAACGGGGTCGCTCTCCAGGTACTCGGGTTGGTGCTTGACGGTCACGGTGGGCACCGTCTGTCTGGCCCCCCGTCACCGATTTTGGCTACTTGAGGCCCATGCAGTTGGCGTAGTACGTAACCGTTGCCGGCCAATCAGAAAAAATCCCCAGGATTTTTACCTCGCGGGCCAGAACATCCAGAGCTTTGTACATATCGCTGTCCTTCTTGATCGCCCTACCCTGCGGATCGAACTGGTAGTACCAACCAGCCTTGGCGGCGCCCTGGCGCAAGTCCGCTCGCTCGAAGGTCCAGGTGATGATGTCCAGACCTGCTTTGCGGATATCAAGCGCGTAATCGGAGGGGACGACCTCACCGGCATCGTTCACCGCCAGTAGCGCCCACATCGGTGGGGCGAAAATTCGCACGCCCTGTTTCTTCAGTTCGCCGAGCTGGTCGGGGAGCAAGCGCGGGATCGGCGGATTCGCGGTCGGATCGATACTGTCCAGATAGACGGCTTGCTTGGCAAAGGCAGGCTCGTGCTGGATCCAATAAAGAATGTCTTCCAGGTTAAAGGATTGGATCCAGGCATGCTTGGGCTTCACGCCGGCTTCCTTGAGTTCATCGATGAATTTCTGGGCGTAGCCGGCTTGGTTGCCGAAGATTCTGTCGATGCGATCCTGATGGGTGGCGCTCTTGAGTTCGGGCGTGTGCTTCACGCCCAGTTCTTGATTGAGCGCGATGCTCTCCTTAAAGCTCAGCACGTTGGCTCGCCCAGTGTAAAGGTCAGTACGCCAACTCGCTGTGCCACCCAGGTAGCCCGAGACCGTGGAAGCGGAGGGATTGCTAGCGTCCATTTTAGCCTGGAGCGTCTTGAACTCGTCGAGATTCAGGTCACTGGTGCAACACTGAATCTGGGATCCGTTTACGAGCTTGCCAGAGGCGTCGAATTCCGGCGGGACGCTGCATTTTTTGGCCAAGTCAGTGGCGACGATATTGGTAGTGGTGTGCAGGTCGCATTCGCTGTGGCGGCACACCAGTTCGCCGTCTTGGGTGAACGTCACGTCGCATTCGACGATACCGGCCCCCATGCGCGCCCCAGCGCGATAGGCAACGTCCGAATGTTCCGGGAACTGCAAGGCCGCGCCGCGATGACCGATGGAAAAATCGGTACGGTAAAATGGGCCGTCTTGACACTGCATCAGGCGATCCTTGAGCTTACCATCGTCCATGCCCTTGACCAGATAAAACGGCCTTGGACCGAGTTGAATACTGTCGTCTTGCTGTGCGTTGTTGCGGTCGTCGAAATACGTATTGGCTAGAGCGACAAAGCTCGTCGTGGCTATCGCAAGCGATACGGCTAAGATTGAAGTCTTCTTCATCCGCGTGATCTTCATAGGAGGGTGTGGGCAGACCGGAGAGTTTGAGCGAACACTGCGATTGTCCAACTCGTCTGTTACAGGAAAATTTCAATTTGGACAACGATCTCGGAACGGTTTTGCCTTGGATAACCCTACTTCTCCCCAACGCCGACAGCGGCTGATAATCGCTCATTCGTCCAGCAATCTCGCGGAAAGGATGTCATTCAGTTCGAATGATGCCGAGGGTTACGAACGGATTCCCCGCTTCGCGGGCCGATCCAACGCACCGTCCGGGTTTCCGGTTCCGGTTGCAAGGTGGCGTGATGGATGTCAAAACGCTCGACCAGCAGGGTATGGCAGGCGTCCAACACCGTTTCCCACTGGCGCAATTCCCGCACCACCAAATGGGCTGTGAGCAAGGTGCGCTCCGGGGCGACGCTCCATATATGCAGGTCGTGGACCGAGGTCACGCCGGGCACGGCCGCCAATGCTCGTCCGACCTCTTCAGGCGTGAGGTTGAACGGCGTGCCTTCCATCAGCCCGTGCAGGGTCTCGCGCAGCAAGCGCACGCTGGACATCAGGATCAAAGCACCGATGCCAAGAGACAACAGCGGGTCGATGGGCGTCCAGCCGGTGAAGGCGATCACGATGCCAGACAGCAGAGCGGCGACCGAGCCAAGCAAGTCACCAAGAACATGCAATAGCGCCGCATGGACATTGAGGTTCTTTTCGCCCCGGCTGAGCAGCCACGCCACCAGGATGTTGATTCCCAACCCGGCGGCCGCGGCCCACGACACAGCTTCGCCCACGACCGGTTGCGGATCATGCAGACGTTGCATGGCGGACACCGCAATCCAGATCACCAGCACCAGCAAGCCCAGGCTGTTAACCAGCGCCGCCAGAAATTCGGCGCGGCCAAAGCCGTAGCTGTGCCGTGCCGAAGCTGGGCGGCGAGCCAGCCACGCCGCTACCGCCGCCAGCGCCAGCGCAGCAGCATCGTTGACCATGTGGCCAGCATCGGCGACCAGCGCCAGCGACCCCGCCCACCAGCCGACTCCGACTTCCACACCGGCGTAGGCGAGGGTCAGTCCGGTTGCCAACCATAGAATGCGATCCGTGGCTTCGCCGTGGTGGTGATCGTGGTCGTGATCGTGGTCGTGGTCGTGATTCATGATGTTCGCTCGAAAATTAGCCCATGTTCTTCAAACAGCTTCCGCAGTGCCGCGTCGATGTCCTCCTCGCTCTGACCCAATGCTTTTAGGATGCCTTCGTAGTTGCCTTCGACTGTACTCAGATGAGGATGCTCGTACCCCGTGCGGCGGGTGAAATCAAGGAAAATGCTCAGCGCCCGGCGCATGAGGGGTTCGGTGTCGGCAAGGCGGTTGGTGGCCTTGAGCAACAAGGCTAGGTTGTTGAGATCAATGGCGACATCGGGATGGTCAGGGCCGAAACTGTTTTCGTCGATGGCGAGCGCCCGGCGCATGAGGGGTTCGGTGTCGGCAAGGCGGTTGGTGGCCTTGAGCAACAAGGCTAGGTTGTTGAGATCAATGGCGACATCGGGATGGTCAGGGCC
>Ga0116151_10002041_pt1 | contig 18765 bp, 22 predicted proteins | sample AD_UKC117_MetaG_FD_89893 | JGI IMG/M metagenome (GOLD analysis project Ga0116151, IMG submission 89893) | Active sludge microbial communities of municipal wastewater-treating anaerobic digesters from Hong Kong - AD_UKC117_MetaG | ecosystem: Engineered > Bioreactor > Anaerobic > Digestate...
AAACACGACGGAAGTGTTGCCGCTCGACGGCCGTGACGGATTGCGCATCGTTGGCGGGTCCGTGGATGTTGGCGCGGTGGAGCAGATCGTGGACGAGACGATCCGCGGCACGGCCGGCAGCAACACCATCATCGGCGGCAGGGGTAAGGATGCGCTCTACGGCCTCGATGGTGATGACATCATCAAAAGTGGCGCGCGCAATGACGTGGTGGACGGGGGTGCCGGTGCCGATGACTTGAATGGCGGCGGCGGCAAGCTGGATACCCTGACCTACGAGAACTCGACAGCCGCAGTAACGGTCGATCTCGACAGCGGCACCGGCACCGGCGGCTGGGCCGAAGGCGACACGATGATCCTGTTTGAACGCGTCATTGGGTCGGGCTTTGGCGATAGCCTCATCGGTGGTGCCGGCACCAACATATTGCGGGGCGAAAATGGCGCCGACACGCTGCAGGGCAGGGGCGGAGACGATGAACTCGATGGCGGCAAGGGTGCCGACCGGCTGATCGGCAACGGTGGCCATGACACGCTGACCGGCGATCTGGGCAAGGACACTTTCGTGCTTGCGGCCCAGCAATCGAGTTCCGATGTCATCACCGACTTCGCCAGCGCCGACGACCAGCTTGAGATCTCGGCAGCGCTGTTCGGCGGCGGCTTGACGGCGGGCAACCTCGCGTCGGGGTGGTTCGTGATCAACACCACGGGCCTTGCAGAAGATGCCAATGACCGCTTCATCTTCAACTCGCTCACCAACGAGCTCTTCTACGATGCAGATGGCACGGGTGCTGCGGCCGGTAATGTGATTGCCACCTTCATCACGGCGCCGACAGGTATCAGCGCATCAGATTTCGATATCGTGTAATCAGGCGGAAATGCGCAACAGCTTGGCGCAGAGCCACGGTGCGATGAACATGACGCAGAGGCTGTAGAGCATCGGACCGCCAGCGAGGGGATTGATCTCGGCTGCGATGCGCCCGGGATCCCATCCGCGCAACATCCCGATCAGCGCTTCGAAAGCCGCCGTCAGCGCCGCCCAGATGGCACCGAGTGCGAGCAGGCTGGTACCGCGCCTGATGCGCGTCCAGCGGATCAACAGCAGGGTGACCACGAACACCAGGGCGGTCCCGGCGAGCAGGCCGATGCGGCCCGCCGTCGCCTCGCCGACCCGCGGCACCAGCAGCAGACCGCGCAGCACGCCATGAACGGTTTCAACCAGCATGATGAGTACCCAGATAATGAGGCCGCGGGACATGGTACGATCGATCCACTTCGTGCATTATAACGTTTCAATGGATGAGGATATTATGTTCGATGATCTGAAAGACAAAGTGGTTGTGGTGACGGGCGGCGTGACGGGGATCGGCGGCGCCGCTTCGCTGGCCTTCGCGAAAGCCGGCGCAAGGGTCTTCGCGCAATATCTCGGCGGAGGCCCGCAATTGACGGTAATGGAGGCAGCCGGCATTGCCACCATGAAGCTGGATCTCACGCAAAAGGATGCCCCGCAACAGCTCATCGACGCGGCGCTGGCGAAGTTTGGCCGCATCGACGTTCTGATCAACAACGCTGGCACGCTGGTGGAGCGGCGGCCCGTCGTCGATCTCGATGACGAGCTGATCGACCGCATCTTCGATCTCAATTGCCGTCAGTTGATTCACTGCTGCCGGATCGCAGCAAAACACATGAAGGCGCAGCGTTCCGGCAACATCATCAATGTGTCGTCGATTGCGGCGCGCAACGGCGCGAGCCCCGGCGGCAGCGTCTATGGCGCTGCCAAGGCCTTCGTCTCGACCTTTTCAAAGACCCTGGCAAAGGAACTGGTGGGCGACAATATCCGGGTGAACTGCGTATCGCCGGGCACCATCCACACCGCCTTTCACGATCGCTATTCCGACGAGGCCAAGCGCGAAGCGACGCGCAAGACCATTCCCATGGGCCGGCTCGGCGTAGCGGAAGATTGTGCCGGCACGTTCCTCTATCTCGCCAGCGATCAGCTCAGCGGCTACGTGACCGGCCAGGTGATCGAGGTCAACGGCGGGCAACTGATGCCATGAGCTTCGTCACCCGCCATCGCTCGACGGAACCCGACGCCATCGCGCCCGATGGTTCGGAAGTCCGGCTGCTGGCCACGGCGACGCGCGGCAGCATGGCGCAATTCACTTTGCCGCCGCTAACCGTGTCGAAACCTGTCGCCCATCACACCGTGGAGGAGGTGTGGCTGGTGATGAGCGGCAAGGGACGCATGTGGCGGAAGCATGCAGATGTGGAGGAGATTGTCGATCTCATGCCCGGCGTGTCGATCACCATTCCGGTGGGAACCCGCTTCCAGTTCCGCAACGATGGCCACGCGCCGCTCGAGTGCGTGGGCGTGACCATGCCGCCTTGGCCGGGAATGGACGAGGCCTATGAGGTGGAGGGCCCATGGTAGGCCCTCTTGCGTTCGTATGATGTCACCAACTGCCGGTGTTCTGCATCGATGTCCAGGGCTCGGCGACCGGCAGGGCGTCGCCCTTTTGCAGGACCTCGATCGAGATGCCGTCAGGCGTCTTGATGAAGGCCATACGGCCGTCGCGCGGCGGGCGGTTGATGGTGATGCCTTGGTCTTGCAGGCTGGCGCAGTAATCGTAGATGTTGTCGACGCCAATGGCGAGGTGGCCGAAATTCCGTCCACCGGCATATTCTTCGGGGTCCCAGTTGTAGGTGAGTTCGACCGGGGCATCCGGGCTTTCGGGGCAGGCAACGAAAACCAGCGTGTAACGGCCCTTTTCGTTGACATGCCGGCGCTGCTCGACGAATCCCAGCTTGTTGACGAAGAAATCCAGCGATTGATCCAGATTGGCGACGCGGATCATGGTGTGCAGATATTTCATGGAACCTCCTTGTGTTAGAAGATGACATAGAAGAACTGGCGGGCCTGGTCCAGACTGCAACGAAGGCAGTGGTCTTCACGGGAGCCGGCATGTCCACCGATTGCGGCATTCCGGACTTCCGTTCGCCCGGCGGATTCTGGACGAAATACAAGCCGATCCCATACAAGGACTTCCTGGCCTCGCCTGAGACACGTCTGGTGGCTTGGCAGCGCTTCCTGATGATCCGTGACGCCATCGCGTCGGCCGAGCCGAGCATGGCCCATCGCTGGATTGCCGATCTCGTCCATCGCGGCCACGTGGCCACGGTCATTACTCAGAACATCGATGCCATGCACGAACGTGCCGGCGTTGCGCGCGACAAGATCATCGAGATCCACGGCAATGGCACCTATGCCGCCTGTCTGACCTGTGGGACGCGACATGAAATCGATTGGGTCAAGGAACGCATCGCCATCGACAATGCGGCACCTGGCTGCATGTCCTGTGGCGGCATCGTCAAGTCGGCGACGATTTCGTTCGGCCAGGCCATGCCGGACCAACCCATGGCGGATGCACGTGCCGCAACCTTGAATGCTGACCTGTTCCTGGCCATTGGATCGTCGTTACAGGTGTTTCCCGCTGCGGGCTTCCCGGTGCTCGCCCAGCAGAACCGTACACCGCTGGTCATCATCAACCGTGAACCGACAGGGCTCGATGGTCTCGCCGATCTCGTCATCCATGGAGAAATCGGTGCAGTGATCGAGCGGCTGATGGCGCGGCTTGCGTACGCTTGAGGCGAATCAATGACACCAGACAACGATCTTGGGTGTAAATACCCTTGAGGACCGCAACGTTGGGCGACATTACGCGCGGCTTTTTGCACACACCGTCAGAGCATCACGCCGACCGGCAAGAACAGAAACATCGTTGTATTTTCAGTGTTTGCGCAAACAAAGGTGACCACGCGCAACGCGCCGGTGTCACCTGATGTCGTTTTTTTTGGTCGCGATGCATACGACGCCTGTACAAACCGCCACGATTTGAGCACATTAACCATGGGCGGAGGGGCATGAGGTCAAGTGGCCGCCCGCAAAGGGTTGGGTACACGTCATGGCGGCAAGCGGCGCCCCGAAGGGCGAACAGATTGCAGGGGTTGCCGAGGCACCTGAAAGCAACGTCCGGATTATACAGATAGCAGGCTTGGTGAAGTGGTTCGATGTCGGGCGGGGCTATGGCTTCATCATTCCCGACAACGGCATGCAGGATGTCCTCCTGCATTTGAGCTGCCTGAAGCGCGACGGGTTCGATGCGCCTCTGGAAGGCTCGCGCGTGATCTGCGAGGCAGTGGAGCGGCAGAAGGGCTACCAGTGCCTGCGGGTGCTGACCGTCGATCATTCCACGGCCATTCATCCGGTCGAGCGCAAGGCGCGCACCCATGCGACCGTCACACCGTCGAGCACCTGGGTCCGCGCCAAGGTCAAATGGTTCAACCGGGCTCGCGGCTTCGGTTTCGTATCGGAGGGCGAGGGCCAGCCTGACATCTTCATTCACATGGAGACGCTCCGCAAGACGGCGATTGCCGACCTCCAGCCCGACAGCTGGGTGTATGTGCGCTTTGGCGATGGCCCGAAGGGCAAGATGGCGGCGGAAGTGCGCCTCTCGCTCGAGGGCGGTCCGGCCTTCACCAATTAGGACATGATGCTGCTGCAATCGGCGGCGAGACAGGTGCCCATGCGCCTGTTTCTGATCCTTGCCCTCCTGTTTGCCGTCGTTGGCAACCTCGATCACGCCGTGGCCGAGGAGGCCGCGCTGTCCAAGATCGAGCCGCTCACCATCGCCACCGAAGGCGATGCCGCCATGTTCACCGTGGAAATTGCCGACAACGATGCGTTGCGGGCGCGCGGACTGATGTTCCGCCAGCGTCTGCCCGAGGGCCACGGCATGCTGTTCGATTTCGGCCGGCCGCGCAGCGCCAGCATGTGGATGAAGAACACCTACATCTCGCTCGACATGCTGTTCATACGGGCCGATGGCAGCATTGCCTACATCGCCGAGAACACAACGCCCAAGTCGCTCGACGTCATCGGCATCACCGAACCGGTTCTTGCGGTATTGGAATTGCCGGGCGGAACAGCCAGACGGCTTGGTATCCGCTCCGGCGACCACGTCTACCACCGCATCTTCAAGAACTGACCAACCCGGCCACTTTCGGTTGACATCGGGTTTGGACTTCACCCATACTGATCGTGAGGGGTCCCGTTCAGCCACGTCGTATGTGGTGCGGCGGGCGTAGGTGACGTGAAACGCGTCGCCGAGCGATAGCTGGTGGGTCCCGTTCGCTCCGCAACGTTGTCCTGTTCCAGCTTGATCATTCGTAGCCGGCCATTGAAAGGCTGGTCAGACGTGAATGCCTGTGAGGGGGCTACGCTGAAGGAGAATATCGGATGCCTGATCCCGTCGTATTGTGGTCAAGTCAGTTCACCGTCAATGCCGGCAACACCGCCGGTACCCAGCAGCTGGCTGTACCGCTCGGACTGAGCGACGGTACATTCATCATCGCCTGGGTCGATGACACCAACAACGTCGACAACCAGCCCGGCACGGACATCATTGGCCAGCACTACGACGCGCTCGGCAACCCGCTCGGCGGGCCGGTGCAACTCAACCACTTCGGCATGTTGGCGCAGGAAACCGATCCCTATCTCGCGGCCTTGTCCGACGGCCGCTTCGTCATGGCCTACGAGCAGAACACCAATCTCGGCGACACAGATATTCTCTATGAGGTCTTTGACTCCAATCTGCAGTCGGTCGACGAGGGCGTGGTGGCGCTGGGGGCTGCGGGCGCCGACCAGGTGCGCAATCCCACGGTCATCGTTTATCCGTCTACGGACTTTTATCAGTTCACCTGGCAGCAGACCTCGGTCGGAGACACCGACATCTTCAGCTGGTCGCCGTTCGGTGGCGTGCCGGTCTTTCCGTCAGCCCAGAACGGCGCCGACTTCGACCGCAACCCCGATACGGCGGCGTTCGCCGGTGGAGTCTTCATCACTGTCTACGAGGAAGACGATGCCGGCACCACCAGTATCGAATTCCACATCCGCAATGCCTCGACCGTCTTCATCAGCCAGGGGCAGGTGGCCACCGAGGGTTCGGACCCGCATGTGGCGGTGATCAATGACACGGACGCGGTCATCACCTGGACGACGCCGACGGGCGGCATCTTTGCCGAGATCCGCGACCGCGACGGCAATATCGTGCGGAACAATTTCCCGATTGCCAATGTGGCCGGCGATTTCGAGACGGCAAGTGACGTCGTCGCCCTGCAGGATGGCGGCTTCTTCGTCGTCTGGTACGACACGGTAGATGACCGCATCGAGGGCCGCCGGTTTGACGGCGACGGCAACCAGGTGGGTAATCAGGTGACCATCGCCAATGGCGCCGGGTTGGCCCGCCCGGATGCGTCCGTTCTGGCGGATGGCCGGGTGATCGTCAGCTGGGATGACGGCGGAGACATCGGCGCAGTCATCGTTGACCCGCGCGATTCGCCGATCTTTGGCGATGCGCTCGACAACATTCTGACCGGCCGTCCCGATGGCGGTAACATCATTGGCTACAGCGGCGACGATCAGATCTTCGGCGGCGCCGGCGACGACCTCGTCATCGGTGGCCTGGGGGCCGATTATATGGACGGCGGAGGCGGTGACCACGACGTGCTCTCCTATGTGAACTCATTGCAGGCCGTTAGCGTCAATCTCGGAAACGGACACGCCTCCGGCGGCGAGGCCGAAGGCGACGCGTTCATCAATTTCGAGATCGTCTATGGCTCGGGTCACGACGACTCGCTGGTCGGCAACAACGGCGGCAACGAACTTCAGGGCTTCGGCGGCAACGACGTGATCCGCGGCCGCAGCGGAGCCGATATTCTGGATGGCGGTGTCGGGTTCGACACGGTGTCATACCAGGGTTCGTCTGCCGGCGTGACCGTCAACCTGAACACGGGAGCAGTCCAGGGCGGCGACGCCGACGGCGACCAGATTGCTGCCTTCGAAGCGATCAGAGGATCACAGCGTGATGACAGGCTGACCGGCGACGGCGGCACGAATACCATTAAAGGCATGGGCGGCGAAGATATTCTGCGGGGTCTTAACGGCTCCGACAGGCTGTTTGGCAATGGTGGCCAGGACCGGCTGGACGGCGGCTCCAACATTGACCGCCTGACCGGTGGCGGTGCGGCCGATACCTTTGTCCTGACGCCGGACCAGGCGGATCGCGATCTGATCTTCGACTTCCAGCCGGGCAGCGACGTGCTGGAAATCAATGCCGCCGGCTTCGGCGGCAACCTTCAGCCCGGCGCGCTGCCGCCAGGCCGGTTCCAGGCCAATCTGACCGGGCTGGCGGAGGACAACAACGACCGCTTCATCTACCGCACCGATACGGGCGAACTGTTCTTTGACAGCAACGGGGCCGACCCGGGGGGCGAGCGGCTGATTGCCACCTTCCTGAACCTTGCAGCACTGTCGTCGACCGATTTCGTGATCGTCTAGGCAAATCGAACGCCAGCCTTGCCGGATCGGGGCGTTTTCGGTTATGAGCCCCCGGAAGCGAAGGCCAATCGGGGTGTAGCGCAGTCTGGTAGCGCACCTGCTTTGGGAGCAGGGGGTCGTCAGTTCGAATCTGACCTCCCCGACCAGCCTTGCGCGAGACCTTCGAACCGGGAGCGATCCATGCCCGTCCGCATCTACAAGCCCGCCCGCAATGCCATGCAATCCGGCAAGGGCAAGTCCGATTACTGGGTGCTGGAACATGTGGCCGAGGTACCAAGAGGCCGCGATCCGCTGATGGGCTGGACCTCCTCGGCAGACACCCGCCAGCAGGTGAAGCTGCGTTTCGACAGCAAGGAAGAGGCTATCGCCTATGCCGAGCGCGAAGGGCTGGCCTATCATTTGATGCCCGAAATGCCCAAGGGCAAACCCATCAAGAAGTCGTATTCCGACAACTTCAAGTGGGGCCGGTCCGACAACTGGACCCATTGAGCACCAAGACCCCGTAGCTCAGCTGGACGAGAGCAAGTGCCTTCTAAGCACTAGGTCGCAGGTTCGAATCCTGCCGGGGTCGCCATGTTTTCTTGGTCCGTCATTGGCGCAAGGTCCTACGGTTCTGGCGGATCCTCCGCGATGCCGGCCCAGAATTCGGTCAGGGCCTTTTCCATCAGGATTCCATAGCGCAACGGCGCATTGCGGCGGCCGCGTGCCGGGCGCTTCTTCAGTTCTTCCTCGATCGACTCGTAGACGCGCAGGCGGGCCTGATGCGTGGCGACCTGCGTGCGCGCAAGGGCCGCGACCTCGTCGCGGTCGAGGAACTCGCTGAAGAACAATTGCAGGAGGGCCAGATCCCGGGTTTCCGGAAGCTCTGCGTTGGGAGCCTGGAGCCAGTCGTGCAGAGCCCTGCGGCCCGCATCGGTCAGCGCATAGGTCTTGCGGTTGCGCCCGCCGTCTTCCCGTTCGACGGCAAGCAGGCCTTCTTTCGCCAGACGTTCCGGTTCGCTGTAGAGCTGTGAATGGGGAAACTGCCAGAAGTAGCTGACAGACCGCCCGGCAGCACGCTTCAGTTCATAGGGTGTGGAGGGACCCCTGAGGCCAATCAGGCCAAGGACGAGATAGGATGTGGGGCTGAGGCGCATCACGGACTCCAGACACGGCGATTGGCAATTCAATAGTCCGATTCGGATTGTCATTGACATAATCCGAAACAGACGGTATGAAACAGACGATTTAAGCGTGCCTGACAACAAGCGCAACCGGCCCGTGGGGCCGATGATCGAGGAGAAACGCCCGTGACCATTTTCGGAAGTCCGCGTGGCAACATCGAGCTCCGCGACTGCACCATCACCCAACGCATCTTTGAGGGGCTCGCCGGCGATCCCGGGCGAGTCGTGATCATTGATGGCCCCACCGGCCGCAAGGTCACCGCGAAGGCCCTGATGGATGAGATCAAGTCATTGGCCGGCGGATTGACCGAGCAGGGGCTTGGCTGCGGTCACTGCATCGCACTGATGGCGCCGAACACGCCGGAGTTCTGCTCGGTGTTTCATGCCGTCGCATGGGCCGGCGGAACGGTGACCACGCTCAATCCAGCCTATACGGCATCCGAGGTGAGACACCAGCTTGAGGACTCCGGCGCGGAGGCGTTGGTGACGGTGCCGTCCTTGCTCGACACGGCGAAGGCCGGTGCAGAGGGCACCGGCGTGACCCGGATCTTCGTCATCGGCGAAGCAGACGGCGCCGTGCCGCTCGGTGCGCTCATGGGGCCGCCGATCCCGGAACAGGTTCCGGTCGATGTCCAGGACCACGTCGTGGTCTTGCCCTATTCATCGGGCACCACCGGGCTGCCCAAAGGAGTCATGCTCACCCATCGCAATCTCGTCGTGAACGTCGACCAGATCCAGGCGTGTGTCGGTATCGCGCCGGGCGAAATGACGCCGGTCTTTCTGCCTTTCTTCCACATCTACGGGCTGGAAGTGGTGATGAACACCTACCTCGCCGCGGGCGGCGGCCTCATCACCATGCCGCGCTTCGATCTCGAACAGTTCCTGCGGCTGACACAGGATCACAAGGCAAGACGCCTGTGGATCGCGCCACCCGTGGCGCTGGCCCTCGCCAAGCATCCGCTGGTCGACCAGTTCGACCTGTCGTCGCTGGAGGTGGTGATTTCCGCCGCAGCGCCGCTTGGCGCGGATGTCTGTCAAGCCATGGGACGGAGGCTCGGGTGCACCACCATGCAAGCCTATGGCATGACCGAACTCAGCCCTGCCAGCCATGTCAACTCCCAGGCCGCGCCACGCGCCGGCTCCGTGGGTCCGAGTGTTCCGGGAACGTCATGCCGGATCGTCGATCCGGCAAGCGGCGAAGATCTCGGCGCAAACGGGGAAGGCGAACTGTGGATCAAGGGCCCGCAGGTGATGAAGGGTTATCACGGCAATTCCGAAGCGACTGCCAGCACGATCACAGCCGACGGCTGGCTCCGCACCGGCGACATCGCGGTGATTGACGATGAGGGTTACCTGTTCATCCGTGACCGGTTGAAGGAATTGATCAAGTTCAAGGGCTTTCAGATTGCGCCGGCGGAACTCGAAGCCGTGCTGGTAGCGCATCCGGGGATTTCCGATGCGGCGGTCATCGGGGCGCCCGATGAGGAGGCGGGCGAGGTGCCAGTTGCCTTCGTTGTCGGCACCAACGGGCACCCCCCCGGCATCGACGAGATTCAATCACATATCGCGAGCCAATTGGCATCCTACAAGCAGCCGCGGTCCATCGCCTTCGTCGACGCGATCCCGAAGTCGGCCTCGGGCAAGATCCTGCGGCGCGTCTTGCGTGACCGGCTGGCGGGATAGGACAGCAATCATAGTGAAGGGAAGGCATGATTGCCGGAGCGTGCGGAACTCCGGCTGCTATGGCTTTCCCCGGCAATCTCAGGCCTAGGAGCTGCGGCATGATCGGTGCCGCCATCGACCAGCCGATCGGTGATGGCGGCCGACAGCCAGATGGCACCCAGCGTGACCCACGCCGTCAGCGCGAAGACGGAGGCGCCGGTGACACCTGCACCTACCGCGCAGCCGCCCGCCAGCATGCCGCCGAACCCCATCAAGGTGGCGCCCAACAGGTAGCGCCGCATGGAGTGGCCATCATGAAAGCCTTGAAGCTGCAATTCTCGGGTGGCGAGGGCCGCGAGGAAGGCGCCGAGGAAGACGCCCGGCACGAGGCCCACATCGAAGTCCGCTACGCTGCCGGCCCGCGACAGGAACAGCATGAGCGTATCGGCAGATGGCCCCGTGAAGGTGATGCTTTCGACCTGCACCGGCGTGAACGCCTGTTGCGACGCCGAGAACGTGAGGAACCAGGCCAGCGGCACGGCACCGCCGACACCGATCGCAGCCGCGCTGCGCCAGATGCCGGTGTGGCTGCGCACCGCCAGGACCAGCCCGGCCAGCACCCATAGGGCGGAAAACCCGATGGCCGTCGCCTGGGAAATCCCGGTGAAGGCCATGAGGTCGTTGCCGCCGGTCTGCGCTGTGGTGAACAGCCCCGCCAGCCCTTCGCGCGCCGGCTGCAGAAAGCCATGCAGGCTGGCTTGCGCCACCACCGCAAACACGAGCCCCGAAAGAAGCGCACGGAGATTGCCCGTAGCCGAGAGCACGAGGAGGCGGCTGGCACAGCCGCGCGCCAGCACCATGCCCGTGCCGAACAGGAGACCACCGATGGCGGCCCCTGACAGGCTCTGCGGCGATGCAAGTTGGCGCGCTTCGTTGAGGTCGGCTAAACCCGCCGCGATCATCATCTGTGTCGCCAGCACCGCTGTGCCGAACACCAGCAGCCAGATCGACAGGCGAGGGCCGATGCTACCACGCGAAAACTCTACGGCGGCGGCGCGCAGGCAAAACCGGCTCTGCTGGGCGAAGGCGCCGAACACCAAGCCGCTCACCAGTCCGATGAGCAGCGTGGTACCGTTTTCGCCCACGGCGTCCAGCAGCCATATCATGTCCATGCGATGATCCCCGCTTGGCCCGCCGCGTTGTCGGGCATCGCTCGTCCGTTGACTTTGATCTCCGTCAACCGGATAGTGATATTCGAATGAATGAATATATGGAGTCTGCCATGGCTGCAACAACCGGCATTTCCGCAAATCGGTTGGCCACGGTTTCGCGCCGCCGGCTCATGGCGCTGGCCGGTGGGGCGGCGCTATCGCAATGGCTGCCGAGATCCGCGCTGGCGGCATCATTTGGCGTTGGTGATGGCGAAATCAGCGTGATCAGCGATGGCATGCTGACCTTGCCACTGTCCTTCGTCCTGCCTGACACGCCGGAGGCGGAGATCGAAGCGCTGTTCAAAGCCAATGGCATGTCGATGGATAGCCTGACGCCGGACTGCAATGTCACCCTGCTGCGCAAGGGCGAGCGGCTCATCCTCTTCGACGTGGGTTCGGGTTCGAACTTCATGCCGACAGCGGGCAAGTTGTCAGAGGGCCTGGCGGAGGCGGGGATCGACCCCGCCGAGGTGACTGACGTGATCTTCACCCATGCCCACCCGGATCACCTCTGGGGCGTGCTGGATGATTTCGACGAGCTGGTGTTTCCCAATGCGGCCTACCGGATGGCCAAGTCTGAATGGGACTTCTGGCGCGACCCCGCAACGATCGACAAATTGCCGGATGCGCGCAAGAGTTTCGCGGTGGGCGCCCAGACCCGCATGGCGGCGATCGAAGACCGGATCGGCCTGTTTGCTGCGGGCGAGGAAGTGGCGCCAGGCGTCGAAGCCGTAGGCACACCGGGACATACGCCGGGACACACGTCGTTCATGGTCCATGGCGGCAGCGAGCCCGTGCTCATCGTGGGTGATGCCATCAGCAATGCGGTGATCTCGTTCCAGAAGCCCGACTGGCATTCCGGCACCGACCAGGATCCGGAGCAGGGGGCGGCAACCCGCAAGAACCTGCTCTCGCGCCTGGCCACGGACCGGCCGCGCATCATCGGCTACCATCTTCCTCATCCGGGCACAGGCCGTGTCGAGGCCAGGGATCAGGTCTTTCGCTTCGTGGCGGAGATCTGAGGAAGGACTCTATTCCGCAGGCAGGTCGTCCCGCCGGCGAAACAACGGAAGGCTTGCGCCGCCTATAAGATAGGCGAGGCCCAGCCGCGCACCGAGGATGATGGAAATGAGGACGATGGGGGCGGATACCGCCATCAGCGACAAGGCAGAGACGCCTTGGCCGATGGTGCAGCCCATGGCACAGACCCCGCCAATCCCCATGAGTGCTGCGCCCGCCATGTGGCGCGACAGTTCGCGTGCATCGTCGCATGCCTCCCAGCGTACGTCATGGCGGATCAGCGCGCCGGCTGCGGCACCGGCAACCACGCCGATCACCATGCCGACGCCGAGATCCGGCAGAATGCCGGTATAGGCGGTAATCTGGATGACGGTGTCGGCCACCGGGACCACGAAGGACATGGATTCGATCTGCACGATCGTAAATCCGTACTGGCTGGCGAGCGATGAAATGAGCCATCCCGCAGCGATGGCAGCGCCAATCACGCCGCCGGCCGCAAACCTCGCCCTGGCCCGGCGCGGAATCCCGCCTGAGAAGACAAAGGTACCGAGACCCAGCGCCACCGCGATCACCATCGGAATCCTGAGGTCGAGACCCGTGAGGGCCGACACAACACCCGGCAATGACTGTTCGCCGGCCGGAGACAGATCAAGCGCCAGATTGTCGACCGTGACCACCCGCAGGATGGAAAGCACACCCTTCTGCGTCGCCAGCGCGAAGACCGCTAGCACGATCAGCGCCACCAGCGACTTGAGACTGCCGCCGCCGAGACGGACGAGGGCGCCAAAGCCACAGGTTCCCACCAGCGCCATGCCATACCCGAACATCAGCCCGCCGCCGATGGCGCCCGTAAGCCCCAACAGCGGTGAGAGATAAAATGATTGCGAGAGATCGACGACGCCCACGATGAGCATCGATTGTGTGAGCACCAGCGCGACGAGACCCGCCAGCGCCCAACTGCGCAAGCCACTGAGGTCACCGGCATAGAACCACCGTTCAATGGCATTGAGGGTACAGAAGCTGGCAAGTCGCGCAGCCAGCCCCGCGCAGGCACCGGCCAGAAGCCCGCCCGCGAATGCAAACCACGGCCATTGCAGCACGTCCATACTCACCCCGCGGCCGCCAGGACATTTGCGCAAGGATGCGGCAGCCGCGGCATTCCGTCAATTGGCGTGTTTGCGCTGGATCGGCGGCCGTTGCGGACGGCAGAACAGTTGGTGCAGCGTCTCGATTACGGTTGACACTTCTTCGCTGGCGATCGAGTAGAAGATATTGCGGCCATCCCGCTTGGCATTCACCAGTCCGTCAAACCGCAGGCGGGCGAGCTGCTGCGACACCGCGGCCTGCGGCATGTCCATGATGTCCTCAAGTTCCGACACCGACTTCTCGCCTTCCGCCAGGATGCACAGGATCAACAGGCGGCTTTCATGCGACAACGCCTTGAGCATTTCGCTGGCCTTGCGGGCCTGATCGATCAATTCACGCTTCTGGGACGGGGTAGCGGTGGAAAGACTTGGCAGTGTCATGGCATTCCAGATTTCAAAGCAACAAAGAAAACAGGACCCTAGCCGGACGGAGGCTGTGCCGGCACGGCGCTGCCAGGCAGCTTGGCCAACATCTCGTCCACGAGGTACCAGAAGAACTGATCGCCCGGATATCCTCTGAGCCGCGCGATCTCCTTGCCGCCGTCGACCAGCACGAAGCTGGGCGTGAACCGTTCCGGCGCGATGCCGTTGAGGTCGGCGGGCCAGGGCTTGGTGACGTCGACTCGCCGCAGCGGAGCTGTGGCACCTTCTGTGGTGTTCGGATAAGCGTCGCCGATTTCCGCTTCGAAGCGCGCGCACCAGCCACACCCCGGTTGATGCAGCATAAGAAGCTCTGCCGCGGTGGCCGGCAGGACCGACATGCATAACAGAGCGAACGCTCCCGCGATCCGGATCATCGTCAGCCTCCAAATTACGAATTGCAATATATATCGTTTGATGCATATTTGGCAAGACAACCTCAGGCGGCAGACTTGGGGGCATGCGGGAGGTGCGGGTGCTGGACGTGACGTTTCCAGGAGCGCTGTTGGCGGGCCTTCTGTCTTTTGTTTCCCCGTGTGTCCTGCCCATCGTCCCGCCTTATCTCGCCTATCTCGCCGGCATGAGCTTCGAGGAATTGCGTGAGGACCATGCGGGCAGTGGGCGCGAATGGCGCATTGTCATGGCTGCGATCGCGTTTGTTCTCGGCTTTACCACCGTCTTCGTGGCGCTGGGCGCGACGGCCAGCGTCATTGGCCAGACCATCACCCGCTACTTCGATATCCTGTCGATCATCGCTGGCGTCGCGATCATCATCATGGGCCTGCATTTCCTCGGGCTGTTCCGTATCGGCCTTCTGTACCGCGAAGCGCGCGTCAACGTGGAGCGAAAGCCGGCAGGACTGCTCGGCGCCTATGTCATGGGGCTCGCCTTCGCCTTCGGCTGGACACCTTGCGTCGGTCCGATCCTCGCCGCCATCCTGTTCATTGCGGGGTCAGAAGGATCGGCCATGCAGGGCGCCAGTCTGCTCGCCGTCTATTCGCTCGGCATCGGAGTGCCGTTCATCATCGCCGCCATTTTCGCCGGCCAGTTCATCAGATGGGCCGCACGGTTCCGGAAGAACCTGCCGAGGATCGAAAAGGTCATGGGTGGGCTTCTCATCCTCACCGGCATTCTGTTCATGACCGGCCAGATGTCGTCGATCTCGAACTGGCTGCTTGACACCTTTCCAGGCCTGACGGAAATCGGCTGACCCCCGTGAAGGAGACGTGACATGCTGAAGACATTTCTTGCCGCACTCTTCACCGCTTTCATCTTTGCTGCAGCGCCTTCTGGCGCCTGGACGATGGGCGATGATGGTCTGCACAAGGAAGACTGGTTTTCCATCACCTTCCGCGATATTGCCGAAGACATCCAGTCGGCCAAGGACGAGGGCAAGCGGCTGGTGATCATCTATGAGCAGCGCGGATGCATTTACTGCCGCAAGCTGCACGAGGAACTGCTCGCCGATCCGGAAGTGTCGGGCTACATCAAGGCGAACTACAAGGTCGTGCAATACAACATGTTCGGCGACGAGGAAGTCACCGACCTGGATGGCGAGGTCCTGACCGAGAAGTCAGCGGCGCGGAAATGGGGATTCCTGTTCACGCCGACGATTGTCTTCCTTCCGGAGGACGTGCCCGAGGGCAAGACCGTAGCACAGGCCGCAGTGGCGATGATGCCCGGCGCCTTCGGCAAGTCGACGTCGCTCGACATGTTCCAGTGGGTGCGTGAGAAGGGTTATGAAGGTGATGAGGTGTTCCAGAAATATCACGCCCGCCGCCTCAACGAGCGGCGCGCCGCAGGCCAGCCCGATACCGAATGATCAACTGGGGTTGCTTTTATATGCAAGAATTTGAATTTTTCTATTGATGCAGCAGGCGAAGCGGTTTAGCATATTCTACAAAGACCTCTGCGAGCGTGCTGGCAGAAGGATAAAGAAATAAAAGTGGGAGGAGAAGCCGCATGAAAGTGGCGATAAGTGCTTTTGTTTCATTTGCGGTCCTTGCTCTTGCCGGTTCGGCGATGGCGGCCGATGTGGCGCCAGGCGATGTCAAATTCACCGACCTCGTCGTGACCGACTCGCTGACCGGTCAGCCCGGAGACGCAGAAGCTGGCGCCAAGGTGTTCAGGAATAAGAAGCTTGGCAATTGTCTTGCCTGTCACGCCAACCAGGCGCTGGCGAAGGAATTGTTCCAAGGCAATGTTGGCCCGGCCCTCGACGGTGTGGCTAACCGCTACGAGCCTGCGCAGCTGCGCGCGATCCTCGTGAACGCCAAGGCCGTCTTCCCGGACACCACCATGCCCGGCTTCTATTCGCTCGATGTCGGCAAGAACGTTGCCAAGGGCTTCGCCGGCAAGACCATTCTGAGTGCGCAGGATGTCGAGGATGTCTTGGCCTATCTGACGACGCTCAAGGAGTAGGGCCCATCATGAGGAGCATCACGACCATGCAAGTGACACGACGCCAAGCACTTGGCCTTGCCGCGGGAGCGGTGGTGGCCTCGATCGTGCCGCTGACGGCCCGTGCGGCAGCGGCCGACGCCGAGAAGATGATGATGGAGTTCACCGGCGGCAAGACTCCTGAGGCCGGCAAGATCACGCTCACGGCGCCGGAGATTGCCGAGAACGGCAACACCGTGCCGGTGTCCGTTTCGGTCGAAAGCGCGATGAGCGGTGACGACCTGGTCGAAGCGGTGATGATCCTGGCCGAGGATAATCCCAGCCCTGGCGTCGCCACCTTCCACTTCACGGAGATGAGCGGCAAGGCCGAGGCCACGACGCGCATTCGCCTGGCGAAGACTCAGAACGTTCTTGCCGTCGCCAGGATGAAGGGCGGTGCGGTGTTTATCGACAAGAAGCAGGTGAAGGTCACCATCGGCGGCTGCGGCGGCTGATCAGGAAGAGGACACGACGAAGATGGCAGCACCAAAGCCCCGCGTGAAGGTTCCGAAGTCGGCCTCGGCCGGCGAGATCATCACGATCAAGACGCTGATCAGCCACGAGATGGAAACGGGCCAACGCAAGGACAAAAGCGGCAATCCCATCCCGCGCAAGATCATCAACAAGTTCACTTGCGAGTTTAACGGCGCCAAGGTGTTCGAGTGCGATCTCGAACCCGCCATCGCCGCCAACCCCTATCTCGAGTTCAACGCCAAGGTTGCCGAAAGTGGCAGCTTCAAGTTCAGCTGGGTCGACGACGACGGCTCGGTTTACACGCAAGAGGAAAAGATTGAAGTGAAATGAGAAGCGCCACGCGCCGGAACAACAATCAATCAACGGCGGCGTGTCATGAGGTTCGGGAGGAACAGCCCTTGAAGAAGATACTGATGGCGTCAGCCTTGGCGGCCGGTTTGCTGGCGGTGACGGGTGTTGCGTACGTCAACGCCGATCCCATCGATGCGGAGCTACTGATCGATGGCCAAAAGATGATCACCAAGGTCGCCGCACCGGAGGGGCATCCCTTCAAGGAACTCTATTCGGGCTGGCTGTTCCGTGAGCCGGAAACCCGGGCGTTGGAGGAGGACAGCTTCGACAATCCAGGCATGCTGACGGTGGAAGAGGGCGCCACCGAATGGAACAAGGTGGAGGGCACAGCCGGCAAGTCCTGCGCCTCCTGCCACGGCGACGGCGTCGAGAGCATGAAGGGCGTGGGCGCCAGCTACCCCAAGTGGGATGCGGCGAGTAGCAAGCCCATCAACATCGAATTGAAGATCAATGATTGCCGCGAAAAGCAGATGGGCGCAGATCCCTTCAAGTTCGATGATAGCCGGCAAATCGCGCTGACTTCATTCATCAAGAACAAGTCGCTTGGCATGCCGGTATCCGTAGACCTGTCGCAGGGCGACATGCAGAAGTGGTGGGACATGGGCAAGGATGTCTATTACACCCGCTTCGGTCAGCTCAACATGTCCTGCGCGACCTGCCATGAAGTGAACATGGGCAAGATGATCCGCGCCGACCACCTGAGCCAGGGGCAGATCAACGGCTTCCCGACCTATCGCCTGAAGAACGGCATGGTCTCGGTGCACAACCGCTTCCGCGGCTGTATCCGCGATACGCGCGCCGAAATTCCGAAGGCCTTCTCCGACGAGCTGATGGCGCTCGAGGTCTATGTGACGTGGCGCGGCACCGGGCTCTCGGTGGAAACCCCTGCGGTTCGCCACTGAGCTGACTACGGACTGGGTCCGAGACGAGTCGAACGCGGGTCCGGAGCAGGTGCTTTCGGGCCCGCTGTATTGAACTGCCCAGCGCGGAGGCCAGGCGATGTTTTCAAGGCGAGAGTTCCTGACGGCAGCCGTAGCCCTTGGCGCCATTGCCGGGCCTGGTCTCGCCGGCCGCTGGACGCGGGCATCGGCACAGCAGGTGCTGACCGAGGAACAATTGCTCGGCATGCCCGCCTTCGGAAATGTCACGCTGGTCCACATCACCGACATTCACGCCCAGCTCAAACCCCTGTGGTTCCGCGAACCATCGGTGAACTTCGGCGTCGGCGATGTGCAGGGCCTGCCGCCCCATGTGACCGGTGCCGATTTCCTGAATCTCTACAAGATCGAGCCCGGATCGCCGCAAGCCTATGCGCTGACATCGGAAGACTTCGCTGCGCTCGCCAGGACCTATGGCCGCATGGGCGGCCTCGATCGCGTGGCGACGGTGGTCAAGCGCATCCGCGCCGACCGCGGTGATAACATGTTGCTGCTGGATGGGGGCGACACCTGGCAGGGCTCCTACACCGCACAGCAGACTCTCGGCGCCGA
>Ga0116151_10002042_pt1 | contig 18763 bp, 13 predicted proteins | sample AD_UKC117_MetaG_FD_89893 | JGI IMG/M metagenome (GOLD analysis project Ga0116151, IMG submission 89893) | Active sludge microbial communities of municipal wastewater-treating anaerobic digesters from Hong Kong - AD_UKC117_MetaG | ecosystem: Engineered > Bioreactor > Anaerobic > Digestate...
AACTGTCCTGTCGCGGGCAGGTGGTGGCACTGGGTACGCGAGTGGTGGAGATCCCGGAACGCCTGCGCAAGATGCCGGAGATCAAGACCTATGGCCGGGAGATCCTCGTGGCCATCCCCCCTGCGAATGAATTCCTGCAAAAGGAAAAGGTCCAGTTGTTCCTCGAATCACGCGATTGAATGGTTGACCGGACACATACAGGTTCGTTGAAAGGCATTTGGATCATCTGCCTGATGACATTGGTCCAGGCTGTGGTCGATGGGCAGGATGATCCGGTCAGCCGCTTTCTGGCCGGACAGCTTCGTGCTCCGGAAGTTCAGATGGCCGAGGAGGCCGCCGGTTTTCTGGCCACCCATCCCCCCACCATGTCCTGGATCGACAAGCTGGAATTCCGGACAGAAACCGGCAATTTCGATTGGCGTCAGCAAGAGTACCTGTTGCGGCTGAGTCCCTCTTCCCTGCGCGCCAGGAATCGTCAGGAAGATCTGGTCGGGGTGATGAAGGATCAATACGCCCTGCAAACCCGGGAAGCCACCCATGATGCGCTGGTGGAGGGGTATGAACGTATCCTTGATTTGGCCATGGTGGACAGGGAAATGGCCATGGTCCAACAGGCATTGGATCTGGACCAGCAACACCTCGCTGTTCTGGGTCAGATCGGACAGGTCGATGGAGCGGATCTCAAGGATTTGATGCAGGTGGAGGAAGATCGCCAGCAGCGGATGAGTCGCTTGAACGAGCTCCGGCTTGCCCGCCAGCGAATCGAACGGACCATGATGTCCTCCATGTCCCCTCCGACCATCCAGGAATTGATGACCTATCCCTGGATCACCGGCGAACAGATGGTAGAAGTCATGTCGAGTGGAATGGGCATGATCTCTCCACAAGTCCTGGCTGCCCAGGGAAAGTTGGAAGCGGTCATCCTGGAACAACAGGTGGAAAAGGCCGAGCGCCAGAAGGTCCTGGATTTTGTGCAAAGTCGGTATCAACAGGATCCAAGGGACCCGTTCCGGGAGGACTTCAGTATCAGCCTGGGCCTGAATATTCCCCACGCCAGGGCCGGGAATGTCAAACGACAGGAGCTGGCCCTGGAGCAACTGGAAGCCGAACAGGAGGTCACTCTTCTCCAGCAGCAGACTCTGGACCGGCTATCGGCTCTCCAGGTAGACATGGAGCTTCTCCTTCAACAAAGGAAAATGGAGGAGGAACAGTGGGAAAGCAGTTTTCTGAAGAAAATGGAAACGGGTGCCTTACCCGGATTGGCTGCGGAGCCCCTGTTGATCCTGGAAGCCAAAAAGGCCCGTATCAAATCAGACTTGCGCATGCTGGACATCGAGCAGAAGATGTTCGAAGGATTTATCCGATGGCTGGACCTGTCCGGAAAGATCTCTGAACAGCCGTTGGTCAATTATCTGCATGCGTTGAGGCCGGGATTTTAGGGGGATAATTAAATCGTTTTTTTAGATTTTTTGTAAGACTCTTGAGGATTAAAGAAGCGTTCTGCATTAATTATTAAACTGTGCTATTGCAATTTCATTCAGCTCATTGCTTGCGTAATAATCAAGGCAGAATTTGAATGTTCTTTTTCCAACCAAGCCCTCCATTCTCGCATGTTCCAAATCTTCCGGGGTCCAGTTTTTTCCAATTTTATTCATCCTGTCAATACTATCTTTTTCAATTTGAAAGGCAATAGCTGTTGCTAGTGAGTCCAAAATTCTATAATTATTTAGACCAAGCGAAAAATCATGTGAATAACTACCATCAGTACCGATGAGATAATCAACTGTACTGTTACTTAAACTTTTAGAGATACAAGTACAGAAAAATACAAGCTTAAATTCTGTAATGCTTGCCTCATTGTCATCCAACATTTTGTTCTGATTATTCCCTTTTGGAATAGTATCACATGAAATAGAAAATATGACAAGAAAGATAAGTAAGCCATTTATAGGACTCATAGCTCGAATATTTGGTAAAACAGATCAGATCTGTAAAAAATAAATCATGAAAAATGGCCCCTGGCAGGTTTGCAGTATTGCACCCTATGGCTTCATCGATAATTTTAAGTGAAGGATTCTACCTCTGGCACTGCCTCATTGCCGTCCCGCTAATTAGCGGGATAGGTACTTTTGAGGCACCAAAAGCACGCCTGCCGACGCGCAGGTACCCAAAAGTGCTTGTCGCCAAATGGGCCTTATTCTTCTTGTTTGACATTGCATTCATTCCGTTTATTGATTATAGGTCTACCTACATCAGGACCCGGCCGCTCGTATTTGATCGGTAGTTAATTTCTTTATTGACACTCTTATATTCCACGTATTGTTTACTAGCACATAACGGATCCGATCAAATAATGCCGCAGTGTACGCAATTGACTGTTTCCAAATAGATGTAAAGGACCATTATTTTCTTGATAGACGGGTCCTTGATGTGTCTGGGAGGCCCTGATTTGGTGACCAGATGCCATTTATATAAACATTAACAATCAATAGCCATTAGTCGTAGAATATTTATTTTGATGGTTGTGTGTACCTCTTTAAAACATTTAGAGTTTGAATATCAGCTGGACTTTCCAGCCTGTTTTAACGCACCAACAAGATCTCCCCCGCCCGTTCAACCACCTTCCCCGGTTCGATCTGGATTCGGAAGCGATAGACGTAAACCCCGTTTTGGCAAGGGTCGCCGTTCATGGTGCCATCCCAGGCAGAAGCATCGGAAAGGGGGGTATTTGATCGGGTGTATACCAGATTGCCCCATCGATCATAGATACCAGCCTCCAGTAATTGTGCCAGTGGAGACAAGGCGATCGGTAGCCACAGATCATTGATCCCATCTCCATTGGGTGAAAAGGCGCCCGGCCAGTAGATCTCGTCACGGGCTTTGACATGGACTTGCAATTCATCCGATGCCGTGCAACCTCCATCATCGATCATCAGGACAGAAACCGTCGTATCCATCCAGGCCTGGAAGGACAGGCTGGGACAGTTCGGGCACCCGAATCCTGGCCAGGATAAAGAAGCGGCTGTTCCGGATATGGTGGGATGGATATCCACCCAATCACCTGGAAAGACAACCAGGTCGGCACCGAGGTCTATTGTTGGTGGCAGGCCCAGATCCAGGGTGACCTGAGTGGTGGATGTGCATCCGGCGGCATCCTCGACAGCCAATTGATAGATGCCGGGATTCAGACCCGTAAAGACAGGTCCGTTGCCGATCTGTCCATCCAGGGAATACGTATATGGTGGTTCCGCTCCTCCGGGCAGCAGGGTGATCTGGCCGTTGGTGGCCATGGCGCAGGTCGGCAGATCGAGGTCCGCATCCAGACCAAAGGGAGGTTGGATACCCACCTCCGCATCCTTGCTGACCGAGCAGACCCCGGCATAATACAGGGTCAATGTATAGCTGCCGGCAGCAAGACCATCAAAGAGAGGATCCGGACTGGTCCCACCAGGTTGGATCTCATAGGTAAACGGTCCGACACCGCCCTGGATATTCTGGATGGTCAGACTTCCGTTCAGGGCAGTGGTACACCCGGCAGGATTGGCGAGGACACTGAAGTCGGCATCGGGAAGTGCGGTGAGTTCAACCACCGTATCTGCTGCACATCCGCCCTGATCGGTGATGCGGATGGGTTGACTACCAGCGGACAGGCCGGATAGCTGACCATTCACAGCCATGGCTCCGTTGTTCAGTTGTTCGATGGTGTAGGGAGCGGTTCCGCCCTGGATATTGTCGATCAGGACACTGCCATCGCTGGCCAGGTCACAGGACGGTTGCACAACGGTGAAATCCATGGTTAGCGAGAGGTCCAGTGCCGGTACGACGAGGATGCTGTCTTTGAAAAAACAGCCGTTCAGCGGATCGGTCACCTGCACGACATACCAGCCGGGAGACAGGGCCGTGACCTGTGATGCCAGCGGATCTCCGGATATCTGGCCGGTACTTGTCCAGGAATAGGTGTAGCCCTGTGCCAGGCCGGGACCCTGCAGGCTGGCCACTACCCCGGTCCCCAGACAGGGAAGGGTATCTTTTGTCGTTGCCAAAGCGATGTTTTGAGGTGGCAGGATATCCTGCTGGACCTCGACCGAATCGATGGACGTACATCCATTGGTCGGATCAGTGATAACCACCGAATACCAGCCCGGGCAGGTGCCATCGACCACACCTTGATTGGGATCACCTTCGGTACACGGTCCGCTCCAGCTGTAGGTCAGTCCATTGCCGGACCCGGTGGCATCCAGGGTGGCGGTCGTGGTCACGCAGGTCAACAAGTCCGGAACCTCCAGATCTGGCACGGGATAGATCCGATTGTCGATCACCTCGAAACTGTCGGTCCGCTCGCACTGGAATTGTTCATCCCAGACGGCCATGGTATACCAACCGGGCGCATTGACGGTCAGGCTGGTTGACGAACCACTCTGCAGGACCGTGCCGTTCTCATCGGTCCAGGTCCAGGTGTACTGGTCGCTGCCATCAAAGGCGACGCCTTCGAGTACAACCGGTGCCTGATAGCAATCGAGGACAGCTTTATTGGGTGGAAGGATCTCTACGCCGAGCATGCAGATGGGTTCGAAGTAGGCCCAGAGCGTATCCGGGCCGTTCAGTTTGCCATCGACGGGATTGGCCATCAGGTCGGGACCGAGATCGAGGGAGTCGGTCTCCCAGCGGACAAATGCCCAATCAGGATCCGGGATAGCGGTCAGGTCGAGGTCGGCTCCGCCGTAGTACTTGCCCTGGAACGGATATTGGGACGGGTTCAGCGTATTGATGCGGACGTTATTGGGAGAACCCTGTGGCATGACGATCACGGTGAGTTCATGCGGTCCGGAGAGCTGGTAGCAATCGGTCAGGCCGTCTTCGATCTCCACACAGCGACTGAGGATAAAGTCACGGAGTTCCTGTACCTCAGCCTGCCATTCGGCCATGGTCCCTCCCCATCGGGTGATCTGACGGGGCATTTCCGGTTCGATCCGGTCGATCAGCTCGTTGAGCAGATCGATCATGGAGGTACAGCTCAGGGCCGTATTGTTCAGGTCGGCGTACCGGTTGATATAGAGGTCGTGAAAATCCGGGTTGTCGAACAGTTTCATGAGCACATCGATATGGCTCTGCGGGTCGGAATTATTGGGCAGGCTTTCGATGTCGCATGGATCGGCAGCCGGTCCGATGTTGGGGATGCTGGTATAATTGATGTAATGCCCGAAGGTGGCATCCATGTCCCAGAGGGTATAGCGCCATTTCACTAGGTTGCCCTGGCCGTCATCACCGCCCCACCAGGCCGTGTTCCAGTTGAGCCAGTCCTTGCAGACCGTGTGGATGTTGATGATGAAGTAGTCGGCCAGACTGAGCATGTCCAGCCGGTCGGCGACATACTGAAAGTTGGCCGGATTGGTCATGTCATTGGCCAGGATAAAGCTGCGCAGGTTGTTCCAGTTGGCCATGGTGCCATATTCTGCCCAGGTCCCTCCCCAGGTCTTGATGAAGTCGACCTGATTCTCTTCGAGATTGTAATACCGCTTGATGTAATCCTTGTCGTCCACCTTTTCCCGGATCTCATATACCCCCCAGTAGTTGCCGTTTACATACAGGATGCAGGGCTCGTAGCTCCGCACGTCCAGGTCCATTTGGGCGCGTTGGGCGAGTTCATGAACAAAGGCATCCCGGATATGAGCCCCCTTGATGAACGGGTAATTGTCGTTGGCGGCGGCCTTGAGGATCAATCGCTGGTAGTCCTTCCGGTTTTGCAAGGCAAACAGGGGGAAGTGGATCTCGTCATCCACGCCCAGCTGATCGCGGGTGATGTAGTCGATCCCGCGTTGGGCATAGGCCCAGGAGTCCTTACCGTGCCGGTTATATTCCCCACTGGCTTCGTCGATGAAGGTACCTGATTCGGAAAACAGCTCGAAAGTGCCTTGAGGTGAAATACTTGACCCTGCCAGCAGAGTGGGCAGGTTATCCCCGCAGATGGAGATGACCTTGATGGAATGCTTGTCCAGGCCGATGAAGTAGGTGTTGGTCTCTTTCGCGGAGGGGTGGATGGTGGGGTCGGTCGGGATCAGGAACCATCTCAGGACGGATGTCGCCGTGATGGGGATCGGTCCGGCATAGACAGGTGATCCGGCGCCGGGTGTGCTGCCATCGGTGGTATAGCGGATGGTGCCGGGGATGCCGGGTGTCAGGGCGACAGCGATCGCACCGGGATAATGCCCGGCCTCGAGATCAGCCGTCGGGACGGGAGCATAGCCAGAGTAGGCGGAGACGTTGGAGGCATTGGGCGTCGGATTCGTGCCCAGCCGCCAGGGCCCGCCATCCGGGAATCTGCACCAGCTGTGATCCTGTTGATTGGGAACATCCAGGTCATGATAGTCCAGGATGTTTCCCGTTGGATCGGCGAAAACAATGGCTTCCTTGGGGTCGGTCTGGGTGATCTTGAAACTGGTGTGGTATTGTCCGGCGATCAATCCGTTGAGGTCGGAAGCAATGAAGACCATGAATCCACCGGAAGGGATGGTGACCCCGTTCGGGATGACCCACTTGGTGGGGTTGTTGACCCGGTCGCTGAGGTGATATCCACTGAGATTGATATTGCCCGGCCCGGGATTGTAGAGTTCGATCCAATCCTCATATTCGCCGTTGTTGGCAGCAAAAGTGGTCATGTTAGCAGCCGAAAACTCGTTGATGACCACCTGGGAAAATCCACTAACGGCTGTCAGGAGACAACTGAAGACCAAAGAAAGGCGAAAGCCTGCACCCATAAGACACTCATTTAGGCTGTCTAATGTACTCAATTTGTTGGGCAGCAGGATGCTCTTCACCACAGAGTGGCACGGAGTTTCACAGAGAAGGAATATCGTTTATTCGTTTATGGGTTTATTCGTTTCGAGGGGGCGGCCCTTTGCAGGGAGATGACAAACAATGCTTAATCCAAGATTCCTTTGCGAGCTCTCCCTTGGTTGTCAAGTGGGAATACTTCCGATCTACAAGTAGAGCTTATCAGGATTGGAGAGAGTTCCTTTGCGATTTGGCGCCCCCGAGTACTCGGGGCGTGAACTGTCTCTCGCAAAGGCGCCCTGGCGCCAGAAGGCAAAAGGCGCAAAGAAATTTTGGAATTGACAACCTCAGAGGACGAAGAGTTTCACTAAGTCATCTTGTCCTGGCATCTCCTCGACTCCCGCCTCCTCAACTCCTCCCCTCCATCATCAATGCTGAATGACCAGACGTTGAACGGCAGGTCCAGACTGGGCGATGTACACGCCGCCTGGCCAGCTGCCGGTGTCGATGGACTGAAGGCCTTCACCCGGGCTGGACCACATCAATTGGCCGGTCACGCTCCTGATGGTAATGGCTTCATCCGTGGTCCCTCGCAGATAGAGCCGGTCATGTGCGGGCACCGGGAGAAACTGCCAGGAGACTGGTGTCGGCTGATTCGGATCCACCGCCGAGGGCCCCTCATTATTGGCGGCAAAGGTCGGCTCCTGGATGACAAAGTCTCCCGTACCGTTGGGGATTCGGGCGTAGCCCATGTCGGTTTCCTGCTGACCGAAGACCACTTCATCCACCAGTTCCAGGTCCGGATTGGACAGGTACACTGTCTCGCCGCCGGCAGAGAGTTTGAAGTTGGCATGAAGGGGTCCTTCACTCCCGTTCTCGTCGGCCCAGACGATCAGATAGCCGTCAGCGGGAATGACCGTATTGTCTGGAAACACCCACTTGGTCAGGTTATCGGCCTTGTCGCTCAGATAGTAGCCACTGATGTCCAGTTCAACGGTGCCCTTGTTGTACAACTCGATCCAGTCCTCGTATTCGCCAGCCTCATCCATGGCGGTCATGTCATTGCTGGCCATGAGTTCATTGATCACCAGTTCGGGGTTATCGGCCAGCCTGGCCTGGACCTGATAGAGGTATACATCATGCTCGGCACCTGCCGGCGAGTAGGACACCGACCTGGCCGGGTTGTCGGCTGCGGCTTCGATGTAAAACCGAACCCATGAGCCGGCGGTCATGCCGGGTAGCACATTGCCAAACCACCCATCTTGCGCAGCACCATCCTGGTGTTGCCCATCGTCAAACAGCTCGACCATAGAAAAATTGCCGGTTAGCTGATCAGACCAGTAAGCCTTGACCGAGGAGATGCCGTTCGTGCTGGTTACTTCGGTGCGGATCACCGCTTCTTCATCGGCCAGGGGGGCTTTCCATTCCCCCTCTTCACTCAATAAGCTGACCTGGTGAATGGTCGGGGTTGGCTGGGCGATCTCATTGTTGCTCTTCAGGATGTTGTACCGATTGGTAAAAAAGGTCTTCAACACATTGGTCTCGCTCTGGAAGTTGGCATAGGTATACAACTTCTTGGGATCTGACTGAACCTCGGTATCAATGAAAGCGGCATATTGATCGATCAGGGGATGGACGATGGCCGGGTCGAAGGAATCTTCCAGCAGCGTCCGGAAGTGGGCGAGATACCGCTGGCGGATGGTTGGAACGGCAAGCAATCGATTCAGCAATGGATAGTTCACCTTGTTGGCATTGTAGAACGGACTCCAGTTGACTTTGTTGGACGCCATCGGGCTGTTGCCATCAAATTCCAGGGGGGTGATCCGCCCCGTTTCCGGGTCCCAGTAGAGGTAATAGTCCATCTTGCCCTTGTAGACATAGCTGTCATCATCGGTGAACAGAATCTCGGACGCCAGAAACCACAGGGTGCGATCCAGGTCCAGATAATCCGGGATCACCTCCTCCAGCTGGTCCAGGGGTGTATTGTTGAGTACATCACAGACGGTGACCAGATCATCCCAGGGCTGTTCCTTGTTGGCTGTTTTCAGGGTATAGTATTTCTGGTATTCCGTAGTGTCCGGACCCAGGTCGTTCAAACCCGCAGTACCATCTCCCCACATGGGGCCGGGAGGGCCCCCGGGAGAAGAACCTGGGGGCACATCGGCGCGCCAGCGAGTGCCATCATTGCTGAAGAACCACTCATTGAGGAATTGGCCATTCAGTTGTTGGACATGGGGGTATTGGCACCTCATGATATAGGTTGACAGCTTCACCCCCTAAAGCCTAAAAACTGTGAATAACTTTCGAGTTTGTTATTAACTGGGGATTTAACTTTCAACTGCTAGAACGAAGCGGAGGCAGGCTCTGCTGGGGAGCAACCTGTCTAGGAATAGTCCTAGCCGGCTGGAACGGCCATTGGGGTGCATGTTCCCAAACTTCTTTGGGGCTGCACTCTTTCTTTGTATGTTCTGGTCGTTCCATGCCTCCTAAAACCCAAAACGGCGCGTTCGTTCGCCTTGTTCTCTGTCATACATTTCCATTTTAGGTCTGTCTGATCTTCCTTCCCAATAGTTCTCATATTCCACTGGGCTCATCCATCCCAACTTCGCCTGCTTACGCTTATGGTTATAGTTGTGGATGATTTTACTTAGCTCCTCAACTAGACCAGGGCCTTCCAAGTCAGGCGGCAATAGAGTCAGCAAATGATGCTTCAGTAGTCCATTTCGCTGTTCTGCAAATCCATTATCCAAGCAATTACGTGCTACACTTATTTGTAGTTCCAGATCTTCCATCGCGCCTAGGTAAAGATCAGAAAAATACTGACTGCCACCGTCTGTATGATGGATACATCCTTGGAGGGCTCGCGATCCCCGCAACTGCTTCCACATCATTAATGCTCCATGAGCATTCTGCGCTCGCATCCTTCTTGACCATTCCCATCCCACTATCCGGGCACTATACACATCCGTCAAACAAAAAAGATAGTATCTTTCTGACCCATAGTCCACATACGTTAAATCCCCCACTACGACCACGTTTATTCCGCTAACAATCAACCCTTTAGATAGATTTCCATAATTCCAGCTTTGCTTCGTGGATCGGGTCGTTATCACCCGAGTTCGCATGGGCTTCAAGCTCAGACCATAAGCACTCATTAACCGTTCAAACTTATTGATGCCCAGATGATATTCCTCTTTGATGCCCAGGTTGTAGAACAAATCCCTCGATCCTGCTCGACTGTCTTTTGATCCGCGATAAGCACTAACCTGATTCTTTATACAGACCATCATTTGCTCTTCGTGCTGATGCCGTGCCAATGCTTGGAAGTAACCTTGACGGCTTAATCCAACATACCTATAGAAGCGTTCCATTGGGATCGTGTGCTCCTTCTGATTGTCGCGCAACCTCGTTAATAGTGGGGTAATCATTTTTTTTCGAAGTCATTTCCAAGTCGTTCCTTGGCCAAGGCCAGTAGCTGTTCCATATAGACCAGGCGCATCTGTTGCTCTCCGATATATTGCTTGAGTGATTGATTCTCCTTCTCCAATACCTTCATGTGGTCATAGTCATTTCGACTACCTATTACTATTGGCTCTGGAATCGCATTTTGGCTATACTTGCGAACCCATCTCTTCACACAATCAGCTTTAACTTGATACATCCGAGATATCTCAGATAGAGTTACCTCACCACGGTCTAGCAACCTCACTTGCTCTTTTCTGAACGCCTCTGTAAACCGTCGTCGACGTCTCTCTTCTGTCGTTAGCTTTCTCATACTACTCTAATTTGAGAAAGTTATTCACATTTTTAGTGTCAACGTATTTCATGAGACAGCATATAGTCCCCAGTTCTCATCATTGATGGTCAGGTGAACAAAGCATCCCTTGGCGGCGGGGATATGCCGGCGAATAAGATGGAGGTACAGGACCTCCCGCATATAGGACCGATCCTGGAAGGCATTGTTGAGGTTGATCGTTTCATATCCTCCCCAATTCTGGTCAGGATCGAGGTAGTCAAAGGTGATGTTGAACGACTTTTTGTCCGAATTGCCCAGTTGCGAATAGGATGTCTGGCCCTTGAAGCGCACGCCCACATTCGGAAAGGTCTCTCCATCGACCGTCAGGGTTGCCGGGATATCGATCTGATCTGTCTTGTTTTGGGTCAACAGGTTCCAGTAATTGGGCTGTTCGAATTCCAGGTTGATGAAGCGGATCACACTTTCATCATACACGCCGGTGGTCACCTGGCCATTGGTGGTCAGGACATGGGTTGACTGATCAACGGTCATGGTAGGTGGAAGGCTCTGGCCAAGGATCTGGCCAAACCAGGCGAACGTAGGGAGGAGAAGGAGAAGGCGCATCATCAGTCAGAGGTATTAAGGTGAATCAGGACAGTCCAGCATTTGACGTTGGAACCGTCCGTTCGTTTAATCTGGTTGGAAAAATACCATTATTGCCTGCATTTCTTCCGAATCTGGTGTTTCCAGGCGTAGAATCGCCTTTTTTCCAGGCATCGAGTGGTCGACGGCAAATCCCCTTATCTTTGCAGGCTATGCGAATCTCTGCATTCCTGATCATCACCTTCCTCCTGTCCGGATGTTCCACGTCGGATGCCGGCTCCTCCTGTCCGGATGCGGGGTCATTGTCGTGGCTGGCCGGCTCCTGGAAGATGGCGGATCAGGACATCTACGAGGTGTGGACCAAAGACGGGAACACAAGAATGCAAGGGACGTCCTTTGCCATTGAAGCAGGCGACACCAGCATCCTGGAACAGATGAGCATGGAGATCAAGGATGGACAGGGGGTATTCATGGCCGCGGTACCCGATCAGAATGAGGGACGACCGGTAGTGTTCACCTTGGTCGGATGTGTCGCCGGCAAATTGCTGTTTGAGAATCCCAGCCATGATTTTCCCAATCGGATCGCCTACGAGCAAGGGGATGACCACACCCTGCTGGCCTGGGTCGAAGGTGGCACACGCAAACTGACCTTCACGTATCAACGGACGGATCCATGAAACAGGAAGACAAACCCATTCTGGAGATCGTCAACCGTCGGGCCCGCTTTGAATTTCACTTCATCCAGACCTTTGAAGCCGGGATCATGCTCACGGGGACTGAGATCAAATCCCTGCGGAAGGGCGCGGCCAACCTGAACGATGCCTTCTGCTACTTCAAGGGGGATGAGCTGTACATCAAGAACATGTTCATCGCCGAATATGAACTGGGTACCGCCTTCAACCATGAACCCCGCCGACTACGCAAGCTGCTCTTGCGGTCGGGTGAACTCAACAAGTTGCAGCGCAAGGTGAAGGAAAAGGGATTCACCATCATTCCCTACCGTATCTATATCAATCAGCGAGGACTGGCCAAGCTCGAGATCGCCCTGGCCCAGGGGAAACACACCTACGACAAGCGAGAATCCCTCAAGGCCAAGGACCAGGCCCGGGATATGGACCGGATCAAGAAGATCCGATAGGCACTCATCACGTTTTTGAACGCGATCTCGTGAACGTGCGGTGGCCCTGCAGGGGTCGCACCCTCTCCCGACAAACAAAGAGTGCCCTCAGGTGAACGGCCCCCGGCTTCAGTCGGGGGAAACCAATGCGAAAGAAAGGGGCTTCAGCCCCATCCCTCGGCGGATACATGAATCGATTATGGTCGTGGCGACCACCTGGAAGAACAGACCTGTGCAGGATCCTGCATCAAAGGATGCTGAAAGGTCAATAGCCCCCGGCTTCAGCCGGGGATCACAAAGGAAAGAATAGGGGCTTCAGCCCCATCCCTCGGAGGATATATGAATCGATTATGGTCGTGGCGACCACCTGGAAGAACAGACCTGCCTAGGATCCTGCATCAAAGGATGCCAATAGGTCAATAGCCCCCGGCTTCAGCCGGGGGAAAACAAAGGGAAGAATGGGGGCTTTAGGCCCATCCCTCGGCGGATATATGAATCGATTATGGTCGTGGCGACCACCTGGAAGAACAGACCTGCCCAGGGTCCTGCATCAAAGGATGCCAATAGGTCAATAGCCCCCGGCTTCAGCCGGGGGAAACCAATGCGAAAACATAGGGGCTTCAGCCCCAATCCCTACCCCTTCACCCGGTGGATCCGCATGCTTTTCACCAGCCAGTCCGGTAGCGGTTTGAGGGGGTTCCGCTTCTTCAGATTGATGAACAGGCCGAACTTCTTGAGGATGGGCACCTTGTGCGTTTCCACGAATTCGATGAGCGTGCCATCGGGATCCTCGATATAGGTAAAATGGCCGGCCGCATCACCCATGTCAAAGCTGTTGGCACTGTCCACGGTGAACGGGTGACCAGCCTCAGCACATTCCTTCCGAAGCAGATCCATGCCGGCAATATCGAAGCACAGGTGGATATACCCCCGATCACCCCAGGACCGCCCGGCAAAGATCCTCTGCCCGGTCCGGTCGAGGGCCTGGAAGAGCTCGATCTCCGTGGGGCCGAGCAGCTTGCTGAATCCTCCTCCCTGGCGGGGCGGGTGATTCAAGAGGACCCTGCGGAATTCACCATTTCCCCCGGGGAGGGACCGGAGGTCGTCGAAGGTGCCGGTAGTATCATACATCACCTCATTGTAACCAAGCAGATCCCGGTAAAAAGGAATGCTCGCTTCCATGTCGCTCACCCCGATACTGGCACCAAGCACGCCGCCAAACGGTGATCGCTGCGGGCTGAAGACATACTCATCCTGGACGACCTCGACCAGATTGTCCCAGGGATCGGTAAAGAAGACATGCCGATTGCCATCCGGGGAAAGGAGGACGTCGCTGAGGTTTTTCGCATTTGCTTTCTTCAGGGTTGTGTGAGCCTGATCGATATGCCGGCTGCGGATCTTCATGCCATGGATACCGAGATCACCCCACTGGATCTCAAAGGGGGCTGCCTCCGGGGTCCGACTGGTGTACTGCCAGATCTCCAGTCCACCTCCGCCATTGAGGTTCATGGCCAGGATGGCATACCTGGAGCGGACTTCACCATCCGTGTAGCGGGTCATCAGTTTGGCCTGGGCCTCATCCGCGAATACCCGGATATCAAATCCCAGGTGCTGGTTGTACCAGGCGAATGTGGCATCGGCATCCGGAGTACCGATGCCGACCTGCTGGATCCCGTTGATGATTTTCTTCTGCATAGGGTTATTTGGCTGGTGTCCGTCTGGCGATCCATCGGAACAGGAAGGGAAGATAACGGTGAAAATAGATCATCAGCAGTTCAGATCGGCCCACATAGATCGTTCGCTTGCCCCGGGCGACTCCGTTCAGAATGCGCCGGGCGGCCTCGGTGGCGGCCATCCCCTTCTCCAGGCGTGGATCGGCCTTGCCGTGCTGGCTGCCATCCGCTTCCAGCGCCTGGAAGGACATATTGGTCCGGATGCTGCCCGGGCTGACGATGCACACATAGGGTGACGATGATTCGAGTTGCATGGATTCAAAATAGCCCTGGAGGGCATGCTTGGCTGCGGCATAGGCCGATCGCTTGGGGAAACCGAAGAGACCCGTCATAGAGGAGATGACCACGATCCCGGGAGAGGCCGATCGTCCCATCAGCTCCCGGCAGCGGGTGGTCAGTTGGACCGCTCCCAGGAAGTCGATCTGCATGATCCGTTTCACCACCTGGACATCCGTATCGGCCGCCAGGCTCCGTTGGCTGATCCCCCCGACATGGAACAGCCAGTCCAGGTGGGGAATGCTGACGGACATGGCCTCGACGGCCGCGTCGATGACATCCGGCTGTTCCAGATCGATCGGCACCACATGAATGACGGTGCGGTCGGATGAGAGTTTCGTTCGCATCTCCTCCAGCCGCTTGGTATTCCGCGCCATCAGGACCAGGGTACAAGGCAAACCCGTCAGTTCTTGGACGAGGGCTTCCCCGATACCGGAACTGGCTCCGGTGATGCAGATATACTTGTTCTGGAAGCGTTGGAGCAATCGTTTCTGATTCAAGGGTGCTGAAACGGCCAATTGGCGCGGAAGCCCGAAAGGTATGGCTTTTGTCGATTCCAGAACTTCGGGCGCCGACTGGATACCCTTTATTGTTCTTGGATGCATGCAAAAGACCTCCATCAAGAAGCTGAATGAGGATGTTTGTCAGCCAGACGACAAAACCGATCCGCCCTGTCAGGCATGCGCACACCGGTATGTTGCTGTCATCCGGTATCTTATGGATTCAATCCGACACGATGAACCAACGGAACACATGGGTGGCATTCTTTTTCCTCTTCGGCCTTGCCGTGCAAGCCCAGGAGGTCATCACAGTATTTGTCAGCAGCCGGGCCAACAACAGCGTGAAGACCTATGACCCGGATGGCAATTATCTGGGCAACTTTGTTTCACCCGGAAAAGGAGGCCTGTCCGGTACAGAGGACATCCTCTTTCACCCGGATGGCCGGGTACTGGTTACGGGTTTTCAAAACACCACGATCAAAGCCTATGACGGGGAGACCATGGATTACCTGGGTGATTTTTCGTCTGGGTACTCCCTGGCGACACCGTCCAAGATGTCCATTGGCCCGGACAGTCTGATCTATGTCACCCAATGGGGCGCCACCCAGAACAAGGTGGTTCGTTTTGATCTGGACGGAAACTTTGTCGATGAGTTCACCTCCGTCGGCGTGCCCAACGGCCTGGGGCATATCTGGGATGAGAATGGGGACTTCTACATTGCCCAATACGGCAATGGAGGCAACGGGATCATCCATCGTTTTGGTCCGGATGGCCAGGACAAGGGCACCTTCATCAATTCCGCCATCATCCAGGGGCCTACCAATATCTGGTGGGGTCCCGGCGGCGATCTGTATATCACCGACTGGACAGTGGGCAATGCTGTCCGGTATAGCGCTACTGGCATCTACAAGGGAGTCTGGGCCACAGGCATGGTCAACCCGGAGGGTGTGGCCACCCTGCCGAACGGAGATGTGCTCATTGGCGACTGGGGGGTGGATGCCGTGCATCGGTTTGACTCCCTTGGCACATATCTGGGATACTTCAATACGGCAGGAGGGCTGGCGGATCCGAACAGCGTGCGGCTGCGGAAGAATGCGATTTCTTCTACACAGGACCCGCTTTTTTCAAAGAACCAGGTGTCCTGGCGAGGACCCGATATCCATGGCGCGTACGTCCTGAGATGGGATCTGGACCAACCGGCCACGATCCATACCCGCATCGTCAATGGACTGGGGCAGTGCATGGAGGTATTGCAAGATCACGAGAAGGTCTCTGGTGTTCAGGAGGTCTTGTGGACACCTGATGCCTCATGGCCGGCGGGTATCTATTATGTGCAGGTCCGGTCCTCCGCTGCCTTCCGATCCATCCCATTTTCGATTCACTGATCCCAGGCTGGCAATGCCTTATTGATCTCTTGTTTCTCCTGGTTGCTGAATGGGCCGGGGCAGGCAGGCCCAGGTATGTAACCAGGGTAGATCAAGGATCAGAAATGTACAAATCAGTTATGCAGGATGCATATACCAGGTATAGACCAAGGCATATCTATCCAAATCGAATTCAGATATGGATATTATATATTGATAATCAATGGGATAAATCTTGAAATGTCGTTTTTTAAGCCAACCCCATTGAATAAATTATCGTCAAATCAGAGTCCGGATAATTCGATCTGGAATAGGACGTGCAGCACTAAGCTTTATCGACGGGACATCTCGAATTCAACAGGGACTATTCTTGAACATGAAGAAACATATCCTCGCCAAAGGAGGGCCTCCCAGATACATCAGGACCCGTATGGCTAGCAAGAATGCAACTATAGAACATATTTGATGACCATTGAAGTGAAAACAGCCGCATTATTTGGTCGGACACCTGGATTCGAACGTAATCCAATGACGGAATGAACGAATGCAAAGCACAAAACGAACCACCGATCAAATTCGAGCGGCCGGGTCATGATGTAAACGACTATTATACGCAGGACTAGATAAGGTAAACCTCAAGCGTTAAAACAAGGCCCATTTTGGCGACGAGCGCTTTTGGGCACTTTTGGCGCCTCAAAAGTGCCGAGCCTCGACGGCGATTGCCTGTCCGCCGGCAGGTGGAAGTCGGGCCAGACTGGAGCTTCTAAAGCAGAACAATTACCGTAAGAACCAGTGAGTGGAATACCACTAGTTTACCATGGGTAACGATTGGCAGGTATATTTTTGGATGGCTCGAGGCTGAAGTATATATAAAGGACAGATCAGGTATCTATGGAGTATAGACCAAGTATGTACAAAGTATATATCAAGTATGTATGAAGTATATACCAAGTATCTAAGAGGTCATATGACGGTCGTCAAATGAGCTAGACGGAGCAATGGAACCTCTATCCTGGTTCACAGCGGCAGGACTGAAAACGACAGATAGATGCCTGTCTCCGATCAGAGGGTGGTAACTGATCTTCAGAAGGGGATCCTCATCGGGGTTGTTCGGATGCAGCCGGATAGAAGGTCAGGTCCAACAGGCGCAGGCGATACCGTTTGCCCATGGTCTTTCTGGTTTCCGGCACCCCCCAACGAAGGGCGGAGCCACTGAGCAGCCCCCCGCCACCGACATAGTACTGGAATGGGGCCGGGGCCCGGGAATTGATCGCACTGTCCAGCAGGCTGTAAAGGGTCCAGACACCCGTGAAGGTGAGGATGGAGGCTCCCAGACCTTTCGCCCAGCCATTCGAGCCGGTAAAGACGATCACGGCAACGGAGTCGATGTGAACGGCGGCATCCGGCAATTGGATGAGGCCCACCTCCGGAAAGAGATTGACGATCTCCCGGGTATAGAATTGGTCCGGGGCGCCCACGTCGCTGAAGGTCAGTTCATCACCGACCTGGAAGCGCCAGGTTTTCAGGCTGCCGGCCTTTTCGACCTGCAGGATCTTCTGGGCATGGCCGGATGTACCCATCAGGAGGCACACCAGCAGGATCACGATCGGGCGAATAGCATTCATCCGTTGAAGATACGGGGAAACCATGGTTATCCACGGAGTGCTTCGATCAGGAATTCCGTGATCGGACGGGCCACCATATAGCGGTCCATGACCTGGTCCAGCAGGTTGGCCCTGGTCAGGACATCCGGTTTCCATTCACTGAAGTAGTAGAATTGCTTGTTGTAGAGAATGGGCTGCTTTTCGGCTTCTTCTTTCAGATCCTTGGGCAGGACCTTGTATTTCTCCCCGCGGATCTCCCCGAAGTGCTTGACGAAATCCTTGTCGGTGACCAATTGCCGGAAGCGGGCACCCTCGGTGATGATCTTCTCCCGGATCTTCTCCAGCTGGTCCTTGTCCGGTTGATAGGATCCGCTGTACACGCGAACATGTTTTCCACCGAGCTCGATATACATCCCCGGATAGTCCATGTCCTTTCGTCCTCCGGGGCTGATGATGGCACTGACCTGAGTCTTGTACGGGGTTTTGTCCTTGCTGAACCGGGTATCGCGGAAGATGCGAAAAATGGCGTCCTTGGGTGTGATCAGAATATTCCGGTCGATGGTCTGCATCCGGTCGATGAGATCTGCTACAAAATGCTCGAATGGTTTCTTCACCTCTTTCTCGTACAGTTTCTTGTTGGCATTGAACCAGTCGCGATCATTATTGATCTCGAGTTGTTGGAAGAAGTCGATGAAGGCGGGGGTGAAATAGGTCATGGCATTCATGTGGTTGCTGGCTAAGATACAGGAAGCTTTCTTGCCGGTGGGGAATTTTCTGGGCGTGAAGGATCGGATGGGTTGCGCATGGCAGATCGACTGAATTCATGTACATTTCGGAAAAATATCCATCATGAGCCTCTTCAGCAATCGTGAAAGCAGCAACCCGGTTCTCAGCGAAAAGCGTTTTGCCAACCAGGAAGTGATCCTGTCCGGTGACGGGCGCACCATGACCGCCAGTGGTGCGGTCACCAAGACGTTGTTGCTGGCCATGCTGATGCTCTGTACGGCGGGGATCAGTTTCCTGGCACCCAGTTCCCTGTTTCTCTGGGGCGGGGCCATT
>Ga0116151_10002044_pt1 | contig 18744 bp, 20 predicted proteins | sample AD_UKC117_MetaG_FD_89893 | JGI IMG/M metagenome (GOLD analysis project Ga0116151, IMG submission 89893) | Active sludge microbial communities of municipal wastewater-treating anaerobic digesters from Hong Kong - AD_UKC117_MetaG | ecosystem: Engineered > Bioreactor > Anaerobic > Digestate...
AGCCGGGAAGTCGCGTTTTCTTTCAGCGTGCATGGAGACGTGATTTCACCGCCATCTTGCTGGCACCTTCTGCAAGCACGGGTCGCCCTCAACCTAAGAGGGATTTTATGCTCTACATACAACATAAACTTAAAAGTGCCTGGGAACGTCACCAGCACCATCCGGAAGAGCGCGAAACGATCAGTGTTGGTTGGGCGGTTCTGCTGTCCGTTACCGTAATCATCGCGGTAGTCTCATTGGTCTTGGTAACCTTGCTCGCAGTTCCGGAGGAAGGAACTCCCGGCAATTCCACTTCCGATAAAAGATCGGGAGAAACGGCAGCGGTCACTCACGCATAGTGGTCGATATGCATCTCTGCGGCAGCCGTCGCAAACACCTATCCGAACAAGCACTCGCAATCGCATCAACCCCGGACCACACTTCACTAACCTACCGGGCCTAAACTACCGGTATTGTTGCAAAAATATCGCTTGCTATCGAAATGCTGCGAGTGCGAAAAAATCCCCGTATACAACGTCAGAAATTTTGAGATTTGATTTTCCCAGGGAATTCACTTTCTTGGGGCTAAAAAAATGAAGCGTGTGAATCTTGTACGGACGGCGTTTCTGACTGTTGCCATCGGCTTGGGCTCCTCAGCCCTTGCGGCCGATCCGGTGACAGATGCAGGTTCTGCGGACGAAGGCGACGTCAGTTTTTCCTACGGCGCTGCACTGACTTCCAACTATATCTCGCGCGGCACGACACAGTCCGACGACCATGCCGCAATACAGGGCTATGTCGAGGCAAGCATCGGCATTCTGTATGGTGGCGTTTGGGCATCCTCGGTGGATTTCAACACGCCTGACAAGGCGGAACTTGATTTCTATGCCGGCATCCGGCCAGAGATCGGCGATCTGTCGCTCGATCTCGGTTATGTGCGTTACTACTACGACGATTCAGGCGATTGCTGCGGTGAATGGTACGCCAAGGGAACCTATGCCCTCTCCGAAGCCGTCAGCGCAGGTGGCGAGTATTACTACGACAATGAAAACGACACCCATTGGGCAGTTGCCACTACGGAGGTCTCCGGCCTCCCGATGGATCTGACGTTCTCGGGGCAGATCGGCAGCGACTTCGGATCGCTTAAACTTGGCAGCGCCGACAAGGTTGCCTGGAATGCCGGGCTGTCGCACGCGCTTGGCGACAATGGAACGATCGACCTGCGCGTTCATGATTCAAATTACGACCCGATGCGCTTCGTCGCCACGGTATCGTTCGATTTCTGACCTGACGTGATTCAAGCCGGGGTTCCCTTAGCAGGACCCCGGCAAATCGCTCCGAAGCGGGACCATCCGCCCTTGAATTTGTGCGCTGCGGCGGCCATGTTGCGGCGATGAAGACCACCGACACCGAAATACTGATTTGTCCCGGTTTCAAAGGGGCGCCCGAAGACCATTGGCAGACGCGCTGGGAGAAAAACCTCTCTGCCGCGCGGCGTGTGCCCATGGGGGACTGGCACAAGCCGGTTTTCGAGGACTGGAAGGCAAATCTGATTTCCGAGGTGGACAAGGCGGAAAAGCCGGTCGTTCTGGTCGGTCACTCCCTTGGTTGCCAGGTCATCGTGCAAGCTGCCCCGGAATTCAAGAAGCCGGTAATTGGTGCCTTCATGGTCGCTCCGCCAGACGTGGCGAACCCTGACATCCGGCCGCGGCATTTGCTGACCTTCGGACCGGCTCCTACCGATCCGCTGCCCTTCCCGTCCATCGTCATTGCCAGCCGCAACGACGATTTCTGTTCGTTTGAAACAGCAGGCGACATGGCGAATGCCTGGGGATCGCTGCTTCTTGACGCGGGCGAGAGCGGACACATCAACGCCGAAAGCGGACACGGCCCGTGGCCGGAAGGCCTCATGATATTCTCGAAGTTCATGAACCAGTTGAAGGCGCCAGAGGAATTCGGACGCAACGAGCGGAATTAACGCTGGCGGCTACTTCAACAGCAAAAAAGCCCGGCCAAATTGACCGGGCTTTCAAAATTCATGCGTCGAGAAATGCAGGATCAGCCTTCCGACTGCACCTGACTGACGGCGGTAGCCAGCAATTCGTCCATGGTGCGGCGAATCTGGTGATCGGACTGTTCGACACCGGCGGCGTCGAAGTCGGCCCTGATCTTGCGGAACACATCTTCGTCGCCTGCTTCCTCGAAATCGGCACGGATGACTTCCTTGGCGTATTCCTGGGCATCGTCGCCCGATTTGCCAAGGAGTTCTGCAGCCCAGAGGCCGAGCAGTTTGTTGCGGCGTGCTTCCGCCTTGAATTTCAGCGCCTCATCGTGGGCGAACTTTCTTTCGTAAGCGTCTTCACGGTCGTCGAATGTGCTCATGGCGGCCTCCATAGACTCAGATGGTTGCGATATAATCGGTAGCCGAAGCAATTTGAAGTCTGGCGGTCAAATTCTTTTGTCGCACCTCGACACGAACTCGGCTGGGCCAAACAGGAAGAAAGCCCACTGACACACGAAATATGCGGGCGAAATATACGGGGATGCACCGTCAGCCCAGTTGTGAATCGCCGCGCGTTTCTGTAGTTTCCGGCACAACCGGCTCTTTCGGTCAAGTCAAGCCACTGGCACTACCGAATGCAATGTCCACCGGTCTCAATACGGGAAAAGCACATGTCCAGACGCCGCCGAATCTATGAAGGCAAGGCCAAAATACTCTATGAGGGCCCGGAACCGGGTACGCTGATCCAGTTCTTCAAGGATGATGCAACCGCATTCAACGCCAAGAAGCACGAGATCATCGAAGGCAAGGGCGTGCTCAACAACCGGATTTCGGAGCACATCTTCACCAGCCTGAACCGGATCGGTATCCCGACGCATTTCATCAAGCGGATGAACATGCGCGAACAGCTTATCCGCGAAGTCGAGATCATTCCGCTCGAGATCGTCGTTCGCAACGTGGCCGCCGGTTCGCTCTCCAAGCGGCTCGGCATCCCCGAAGGCGAAATACTTCCGCGTTCCGTCATCGAGTTCTACTACAAGAAGGACGAACTCGATGATCCCATGGTCTCCGAGGAGCATATCACTGCCTTCGGATGGGCATCTCCGCCGGAAATTGACGACATGATGTCGATGGCGGTTCGCATCAACGATTTCCTGTCCGGCCTGTTCCTTGGCGTCGGCATCCAGCTTGTCGACTTCAAGATCGAGATGGGCCGGTTGTGGGAAAACGACATGATGCGCATCATCCTGGCAGACGAGATTTCGCCGGATTCCTGCAGGTTGTGGGATATCAATACCCAGGAGAAGATGGACAAGGACCGTTTCCGCCGCGACATGGGTGGAATGCTTGAGGCCTATCGTGAAGTTGCGAAACGGCTTGGCATCATGAACGAGAACGAACCTGTGCGTTCCAAGGGACCCCGCCTCGTCTCCAGCAAGGACGACTGACGCGCGCGCCCAGGCAGGGCGTGTTGAATGCATGCAAGAACCAGCACCATACGGAATTTGAAATGATCAAGGCACGCGTGACCGTAACCCTCAAGAACGGCGTACTCGACCCGCAGGGCAAAGCCATCGAAAACGGCCTTGGCGCGCTTGGCTTCGACGGCGTCAATCAGGTGCGGCAAGGCAAGGTCTTCGACGTTGAACTCGATGGAAACGACAAGGCAAAGGCCGAATCCGACCTGAAGGCAATGTGCGAAAAGCTCCTCGCGAACACGGTGATCGAGGATTACCACGTATCCCTGATCTAGACTGTTTCACCTTTCGGTGTAATCAGACAGGATCAGCAAGCAACTGAATTCATTGACGCATTTCGATTTTTCCGATTCTGTCAAAATCGAAATTGCTCCATGGTTCGAAACAGCAGCCACGGGCGGCAGGATCTGCGATCAAAGACATGACAGCAGCAGTAGTTCTCTTTCCAGGTTCCAATCGCGACCGCGACATGATTGCGGCGTTGAACAAGATTGGCGGCAAGCCACCACTTCGCATCTGGCATACCGACCGCGATATTCCCGACGCTGACCTTTACGTCGTCCCGGGTGGGTTTTCCTATGGCGACTACCTGCGCTCAGGCGCAATTGCAGCGCGTTCACCGGTCATGGATGCCCTGCGCGAAAAAGCTGCCCAGGGACGCCGCATCCTCGGCGTCTGCAACGGCTTTCAGATCCTGACCGAGGCCGGTCTGCTTCCCGGCGCCCTGATGCGCAATGCAGGCCTGCACTTCGTGTGCAAGGAAGTGCTTCTCGAAGTCACGAACGCTTCCACCGTGTTCACAAGCCGCTATGACAAGGGCCAGATCCTGCGCTGCCCGGTGGCGCACCATGACGGCAACTATTTCGCCGATGCCGAAACACTGAAGGCACTGGAAGGAAACGGCCAGGTTGCCTTCCGCTATGCAAAGGGAACGAACCCGAACGGGTCGATCAATGACATTGCAGGTATCGTCAACGATGCGGGCAATGTTCTCGGCATGATGCCACATCCCGAGAACCTCATCGAACCAGCCCATGGCGGTACCGATGGCCGAGCACTGTTTGAAGCGGCAATGGGCGTTCTTGAAGGCGAACCTGCATGACGCCGGTGAACGGTGCCCGTTTGCCTGGGATGCTGCTGGCCGCAGCTGCTGCCTTCTCGCTTGGTGCATGCCAGAGCAAGGAAGGCGGGCCATCTTCGGCGCTCAGCCTGCAGAGCAAGCAATCTCCATCCGATGCGGTTACGCACATTGCACGCGTTGCGCAAAAATGCTGGTTCCAGTCGAAGGACGCAGCGTTTTCAGGCTACCGGCTGGCGGCTGAGGTGAATTCCTACGCCGGACGGCCGCGTTTTCTGCTGGTGCCGCGCAAGAACCCCGGCGGACTGCCCGAACTCGTGGTCCAGGCCGAAAAGCGTGGAGACAGCGCAAGCGGCTCCTACACCGGCGTTGAAACCTACGGTCCGTTGCTTTCGGGACCGCATGGCAAGCGAATTACTGGTGATGTTGAACGCTGGGCAAACGGCAGTTCCGATTGCTCGGCAACCGCCTGATCAGAGATCTGTACGCGCTTTCAGAGGCCGGCCAATTGTTCGCGCAGTGCCCATTTGCGGATTGACGGAGCAACGCCTCTTGCATTGACCGACGCAGGCTTTTCAGCGCTCGCTGTCAGGCGGGCATGCTTCTCGATCTCTTCCACCGTGCCGATATCAATCTCGGTACCGGCAAGAATGATGAAGCCTTCGCGCAATTCAGGCGTGAGGCGTATCTTGCCCCTTCCATTCTTCGGCGATGCCCCAGAAGCCGCAACCACCGGCCTTTTCGGTTCCTGGAGAGCGGCAGAGCGGGCCGGTTTTGGCGGCGCGAGATCCGCCACAAGCTGTTCACGGGAATCGGGTTCACCGATAGCCGGTCCCGGTTTGAGATGAACGATGCGGTATCCGCCTTCGCGTAGACGGTCGATAAGCAGCGGCAGGGCATTCGCCGTGCGGCGGTGGATGTCATGCATGAGGATGATGCCCCTGCCCTGCTTTTCAAGAATTCCCATAACCCGGTCGACTATCCGTTCGGGTTCAACACGTTTCCAGTCGAGACTGTCAATATTCGCACCGATCCGGATCAGTCCGTGCTGGCGCAGCACCGAATCTGTCCTGCCGTTGCGCGCAAGATAGGGATACCGAAAGAACGGCACCCTGACCTCTCGCGAAGCGTTGCCGTAGGCTGCCTTCTCGACCATTGCGATACCATCTTCGACGTAATGTTCGGCTTCGGCACTCGAATATGCCGTCAGCCTTTCATGGTCATGGGTATGGTGGCCAAGCGTGTGGCCCTCGCGCACGATCCGGCGCGCAATCGCCGAGTGGGCCCGCGCCATCTTGCCTACACTGAAGAAGGTGGCCTTCAGGCAGTTCTCTTTCAAAGTGTCGAGAATTGTTTCCGTCGAGCCCGGAACAGGCCCATCATCGAAGGTGAGGACAACCTCGCGGTCGCGCAGGCCGAGGCTGCTCTCACGCCCTGCGACAGCAGTGACCCGTGACGGGTCGAGTACGATTGTACGGGAGATTCCATTTCCGGCGCAGGAAGTTACTCCCGCACGCACCGGCGAATGAAACAAGACCAAGGTGGTGAGGCCCAGAAGAGCCGGCAACAAAATACGCATATACCTGAACCCGCGACGCAGTACTAAAGCGGAGTGCCCTTCCGGACCTTGGGAGGGAAAATAGCAGTCAGGTTTTAACGCGAGCTAAAGTCTTGGTTAACGGCCAGTAAAGACCGGAGGTTTTGCCTCCGGTCCCCTGTTGCGATTGCAGCATTGTTCAGTCCAGGAACCCGCGAGCAAGCTCGGACCGGCGTTCATCGGAAGAAATGCCGACATCTGCCAGCAGCCTTGGATCTAGATCGGCAAGCGCCCGGCGGCTGCGGTTCTTGGCAAAGCGGCCGTCCAGCCACACCACCAGCCGGTAGATCATAGCCGGAAGGCGCTCGCGGCGAATGTTGTCCAGATTCTGGCCGCGGCCAGTCAGGAGATCGAAATGGTCGATGCGATCAATTGCCATGATTGTATCCCTCCAGGCTATATTATTGCGTTGATTGTACCTATTGATTGACACGGGCCGGACAATCAATGTAAACATTGTATCCATGACACGATTACAAGACGACTATCTGCCCCAAATCGATGATGGCAACAGGCCGCTGTACATACGGATTGCCGATGCCATAGAACGCGACATAGACACCGGAGCACTGCCTTCCGGCAGCCGATTGCCGCCGATGCGAAACCTGGCTTTCGATATCGGGGTAACAATCGGAACAATTTCACGCGCATACAATCTGATTGCAGATCGCGGACTTGTTGCCGGTGAAGTCGGTCGGGGAACCTATGTCCTGGCGCGTAACAATGGGAACCATCCCGGTGACAATGCCCAGTCGGGACTTCTGCCGCCGCCATTCCGCAGCCTCGACATCACCGAAGGGCTGACGGCACCGCTGAACCTCGACACGACTTCCGCAATCCATGTCGGGCAGGACGAGATCATTCGCCTGCAGTTCAACGCGATTGCGGAATCGATGCCCCATATCATGGTGGACTACGTTCACGGTGTGCCGGACAGCTGGAAGGAAGCAGGTGCGATGCTGCTCTCTGCCAACGGCTTCAAACCCTCCCCCGACACCATGGCGGCGACCAATGGTGCCCATGCCGGGATCATGGCGATCATCATGACCGTGACCTCGCCGGGCGACCGTATCGTATTCGAGACGACAACTTATTCGTCTGTCGCCCGAAGTGCAGCCCTTGCCGGCAGGCGGATCATCGAAACCCCGATTGACGAGCATGGACTGATCCCTGAGGAGTTCGAGAAACTTTGCGCGCGCCAGCATCCGCGTCTGCTCTACCTGATGCCGTCATTGCACAATCCGACATTGGCGCACCTGCCCGCCAGACGCAGGGAGCAGCTTGCCGAGATCTGCCGCAGGTACAATGTGTGGATTCTGGAAGATGCGGTTTACGCCCCGCTTTCCGACGACACCGATATTCCAATCGCCGCGCTATGCCCCGAACTGACTTTCCATGTCGGCAGCCTGTCCAAGACTGTCTCCAGCGCGTTGCGCGCGGGATGGGTATCGTGTCCACAGGGATATGCAACGCGGATCCAGACGGCACATCGCATGTTCTCCGGCGGCGGCTCGTGGCCGATGAAGGAACTTGCAAGCCAGCTCATTCTCTCTGGCGAAACTGCCTCCATCCTGCGAAACGTGAAGGATGCCATTCGCAGCCGGACGCGGATGCTGGAAGAAGAACTGCAAGGCTACAGCATCACCACCAGCCCGCACTGCCCGTTCGCATGGCTCAAACTGCCAGAGCCATGGCTCTCGGGAACGTTCAGAAGCGCGTTGCTGGAGCGTGGCATGATGGTCTCCCACGAAGACGACTTCAAACCGGCACGCTCAGAACTCACACTTCACGCAGTGCGGATTGCGTTCTCGTCGCCACGCAGCAACAACCGTCTGAAACAGGCCTTCAGCGAGATCCGTGACCTGCTGGAAAGCGGCATGGCAGGGCATGCCGCGATAACCTGACGGGCAGCCATCCTGCCGTTTCGCCGGATCAGCCCGGAATTGACGCCAATGCAGGTGTAAAATCCTGCGGATGGCTTCACTATGCCATACACATGCCGCACGGAATTGGGTAACAAGGGCACAAGCGGTTGCAGGTTCAATCCTGCCATTTCCTCCCACTCGCGAAACGGCGTCATGACCATAAAGAACGATATCGAAATCACCCCCGAGCTCATAGATGCGCACGGCCTCAAACCGGACGAATACGAGCGCATCCTCGAACTGATCGGCCGCGAACCGACATTCACGGAACTTGGCATCTTCTCGGCAATGTGGAACGAGCACTGTTCCTACAAATCTTCCAAGAAATGGCTAAGAACACTGCCCACCAAGGGCTCAAGGGTCATCCAGGGACCTGGCGAAAATGCCGGGGTGGTAGATATCGGCGACGGAGACTGCGTGGTCTTCAAGATGGAGAGCCACAACCACCCCTCCTACATCGAACCCTACCAGGGAGCGGCGACGGGCGTGGGCGGCATTCTGCGCGATGTCTTCACCATGGGTGCGCGGCCAATTGCAGCCATGAACGCGCTGCGTTTCGGTGAGCCGGACCACCCCAAGACGCGCCACCTTGTGGGCGGCGTCGTTGCGGGTGTTGGCGGATACGGAAATTCCTTCGGCGTACCGACCGTTGGCGGCGAGGTGAATTTTCACAAGCGCTACAACGGCAACATTCTGGTGAACGCGTTCGCAGCCGGGATCGCCAAGACGGACGCCATCTTCTACTCGAAGGCGGAGGGCGTGGGTCTTCCCGTCGTCTATCTGGGCGCAAAGACTGGCCGTGACGGCGTTGGCGGAGCAACCATGGCATCCGCGGAGTTCGACGAGAAGATCGACGAAAAACGGCCGACCGTGCAGGTTGGTGACCCGTTCACTGAGAAATGCCTGCTTGAAGCCTGTCTCGAACTGATGAATTCCGGTGCTGTCATCGCCATCCAGGACATGGGTGCTGCCGGCCTTACCTGTTCCGCCGTGGAAATGGGCGCCAAGGGCGATCTTGGTATCGAACTCGATCTCGACAAGGTACCGGTGCGCGAAGAGCGCATGAGCGCCTATGAGATGATGCTTTCCGAGAGCCAGGAGCGCATGCTGATGGTTCTGCGTCCGGAGAAGGAGGCAGAGGCGGAAGCCATTTTCACGAAGTGGGGACTGGATTTCGCGATTGTGGGCACAACGACCGACGATCTGCGTTTCAGAATCTTCCACGAAGGCGAGGAAGTCGCCAACTTGCCGATCAAGGAACTTGGCGACGAAGCCCCCGAATATGACCGCCCGTGGAACGAGATTTCCAAGCCGTCCGTGCTTTCGCCGGAGCAGGTCCCTGCCCCGTCCGACTACAACGATGCGCTGCTCAAGCTGATCGGTTCGCCCGATCTGTCGTCGCGTCGCTGGGTATGGGAGCAATACGACACCTACATACAGGGCAACTCGCTCGTGCGTCCGGGAAGCGACGCCGGGATCGTGCGCGTGGAAGGCTCAGAAAAGGCCCTCGCCTTCACGTCCGACGTCAATCCGCGCTACTGCGAGGCCGACGCGTTCGAAGGTGGCAAGCAGGCCGTGGCCGAATGCTACCGCAACCTGACGGCCAGCGGGGCCGAGCCGCTGGCGACGACCGACAACCTGAACTTCGGCAATCCCGAACGGCCCGAAATCATGGGCCAGTTCGTCGCTGCCGTGAAGGGCATTGGCGAAGCCTGCTCGGCGCTTGCAATGCCGATCGTCTCCGGCAACGTCTCGCTCTACAACGAGACCCATGGAGAGGCGATCCTGCCGACCCCGACAATTGCGGCCGTGGGCCTGATCGACGATCAATCGAAGATCGCAACCGTTGGCGGTATGCGGGATGGCGATGTGTTGTTCCTCGTCGGCCCCAGGGGCACCCATCTGGGCCAGTCGGCCTATCAGATGTGGTGCCTTGGCAAGGAGGAAGGCGCACCGCCGCCCGTCGATCTCGAACTGGAGCGCAAGAACGGCGATTTCGTGCGCGCCATGATCCGCTCGGAAAAGGTATCCGGTTGCCACGACATTTCCGACGGTGGCCTTGCGGTGGCGCTTGCCGAAATGGCGATGGCTTCAGATCTCGGTTTCACGGTCGAATGTGAAGACGAGAATGCCCATGCCGTGCTCTTCGGTGAAGACCAGGCGCGATACATTTGTGCTGTACAGGTCTGGGAGTCGGAGAACTTCGAGAAAGCGGCGGAAAATGCCGGTGTCGAAATTCATGCAATCGGCTTTGCCGGCGGTAGCGACATTGCCATCGGTGACCTGATCGAAATCGACGTATCGAAGCTGCGGGAAGTACATGAAGGCTGGTTTGCCGAATTCATGTCGGGACCCGAAGCATTCCGCGAGGCTTCCTGAGGCGCAATACCGCAACTTGTGTACCTGTCTCCTTCAAGGTTGAGGGCAAACAGGATTTGAATTCGGATGGCGTTCTCCATAGATTGTGGGGATGCAGCCCAATTGATTCTCCAGGAGCAAGACGCAAATGCCAATGAGTGCAGGCGAAATCGAGAAGATGATCCGCAAGGCGATTCCCGATGCCAAGGTCACCATTCGCGACCTTGCGGGCGACGGAGATCATTATGCTGCCGAAGTTGTATCCGAGAGTTTTCGAGGCAAGTCGCGCGTCCAGCAACATCAAATGGTCTACAAGGCCCTTGAAGGAAACATGGGCGGCGTACTGCATGCGCTTGCCCTGCAAACCAGCGCTCCCGAATAGGTGAGCCAACCAAAGCGGCGGAACAATGAACGGACAAAGAGCAACCCATCCGCAGACCAGCGGATTGGAGAAGATTCCACAGATACTCACGCGTCCCTTGTGGAAGGACACGGTCGTCTGGGCCGGGATTCTCTCAGCAGGATTCTGGGGATCGATACTCTACCTGCTGTTTTTCTAGCCCCAGCACTGCTGAACATCGACAGGGACGGCGTCCGGTGTCTCTGTGCCAAGTGGCCGCTTACGCGCCCTCTTGACGATGACTGCGGCAAAGCCAATATTCGGGGCACGCGCCGAAATGGCATGATTGCGTATCCGGTCTTGCTGCGGCAGGCCGATCAAAACGCTGTGAATTCGGCTTCTGAAGGACACTTTCCATGCACACCCAAGGGTGGCATGGTGAAAAGGAAAGAGACAGGAACTCGCCATGACCAATGCACATGAATTCATAGACGAAGCGGTGAAGAACAACGATGTCGTTCTGTTCATGAAAGGAACCGCCGATTTTCCGCAATGCGGTTTCTCGGGTCAGGTGGTGCAGATTCTCAATTATTTGGGAGTCGACTTCAAGGATGTGAACGTGCTTGCCGATGACGACGTTCGGCAGGGTATCAAGGACTATACCCAGTGGCCAACAATTCCCCAGCTCTATGTGAAGGGCGTATTCCTTGGCGGCGCCGACATCGTGCGCGAAATGTTCCAGCAGGGCGAACTGCAGCAGCATTTCTCGGCCTCCGGCGTGCCGACCAACGGCAAGACGCTGGCATAACGCTTCGGCATTCTTACTAGAATGACAAAACCCCACCGGTTAGCGCCGGTGGGGTTTTTCGTTTTCTCTGGAGGAAGGCGATTTGCCACCAGTGCAAACCTCCATCCAATGCAATCATTCCGCTTCGGCGGCCAGGATCTGCGTGATGTTGCGGATCGTGGCGCGGCGATTGGCGCGTTCGGCTCCAAGCGTGTCTACCTTGAGGTATTCCTCGCCATAGCCCTGGGTGACCAGGTTTTCCGGCGGGATACCATAGGCTTCGACAAGAATCCGGGCCACGGCCTCTGCACGGCGGTCGGAAAGCGTGAGGTTTGAAATCTCGTCGCCGACCGCGTCCGTGTGACCCTCTACCAGGAACACGGCTGACGGGTTTTCATCGACCACGTCGAGTATCGCGCCTGCAACATCGCCGAGGAGCCTCACCTGGTCCTCGGTCACGAATGCACTCCCGCTGTCGAAATTGACCGTATCAAGGTCAACCCGGCGGACCATGTCGCGCACATCGCGGTTTTCGCGGATCTGGCGCAGCGAGTAGCGCTCAGGCGGCACATAGACCGGCTCTGCCTCGAAAGTATCGCGGAAAAGACGCCTGTCTGCCTGCCGGGCAGACACCACGTAGCGATCGCGCGGAATGTCGACCCTGTAGCGCGGCACGTCGATCCGTACCGGTGCGCGCCTGTCGTTGCGTTCGCCAAAGAGCACATAGCGTGTGCCATCGCTCCCGATCTTCACGCGGCGCAGAATGTATCCACCCGGATCGCGAATGGTGACGATCTGGGAACCGTCGCGGCGGTAGATGGTCTCGCGCGTATTGCCGTTTCGCAATTGCTCGGGTTCAACGCGTGAACCACGATCCCGGAACAGGGCGTTTTCATCCTTGCGCACGTAGTAGCGGCCATCGCGCTCGACCACGATACGGTCGCCCTCGTCAGCCGTTACACGTCCGCCAAGCTGCGGAATGAGTGCACCGATCGCCACACCCACGGCTGCCGCGCCAAGCAGTTCGGCCCGGTTGTCGCGAGCCTTCTCACGGCGTTTCTTTTCCGCCTGTTTGAGCTTGCGGCGGTCGTCTGCGCTGGCATCCTTGGAAATCACGGCCACGGGCTCGCGCTCGGCTTCCCTGATCTGGTCGGCGACCGGAGCATTGACCACGTCGGCGGGCTTGGCAGCATCCTTCGACACGGTCGCCGGTTTGGCGAGTTCCTTTTCAGCTTCGGCTTTGGTCTGCTGGCCAGGATCGGGCGTCACCGGCGCCTCAGCCGTGCCTTCGCTTGTGGCAGCATCAGCCGGTGCGGCGCCGCCCGCCCGCTTCTTCAGTTGCAGGTCCTTGAATTTGCGGACCTTTCCGGTTTCCTGACCATTGGCATCTTGTGCTCCGGCGCCCTGCGCAGCATCCCTCTGTTTCTTCAACTGCTTGTTCATGCCCTTGGCATCAGCAGCGTCGCGTTGCTTCTTCAACTTGCGCGTATCAACCGGAGGCACAGTCTCGGCCGCTGGCGCAGATTCGGCAGCCGGCTGTTCTGCGACCGGTGCAGAAGCTGCACTGGAACCATTTTTCATCTTCAATTTGCGCGGGCGCTCCGTTGGCGCTTCGACTGCTTGCGGGGCGGCGTTTTCGGCACCACTGGCAGGCTGTTCGGCCTGCTGCACCTGTTGCGCGGCATTCCGATCCGCCTTTTTCTTCTTCTTGCCCTCGGCCCGCTGCTCATCCTGCGCCTGCTCGGCCTTCTTCAACGCCTTCTTCTTGAGTTTCTTGAGAAGTTTTTCGTCGGTTACCGTCTGCGCCTGCGCAAGCAGAACAGGTTCGCTGTTCCTCTGGACCGAATTCCAGCTTCCGCCATCCAGAGTGGAGGCGTTGGCCTGGATCGACAGGGCCGCGATGGCCGCGGTCGTCATGAGAATTCCTGTTTTCATTATTTCTCCTCGTATCGGCTTGATGCCGAACTTGTTGAGCCTATGCCTCTTTTTGGCATGCGCTTTGTCGACAACGCCCGTGATCGCATTCCGGTTCCGGTGAATTCCGGATACCCTGCCAACCGGCAAGGTCCCCACGCGGAATATGCAACGGCTTCAACCTATGTCTTGATTCCGGCTTTCTTGGGACTGATCCACCTTTTGGCTACATTTGCGGGTTAGATGTTCCCGTCAAATGCTTCCGGGGCACATGTCTGCCGATATGGTAAGAGAGCCTTGGACGGTGGCGAAAATCGATTCGATGATCTAGACTGGGCCGCATATGGCTACCGTAGTGTCAAACGCGAATGAAAGAGCGGACTACGTGACTCCCCCTTCCCATTCCTTCAGGCCCCAACGCATCAGACGCGTTGCCGTCATTGTTGCCGCGGCAGTTCTGGCGGGATCGCTTGGCGGATGCATGTCGTCGCCCTCCCCGACTGCCAGCGTGTTCGATGAATTCAGGGACACGCAGGACAGCAGCTCCGAAAGACAGCAGGCTAATGCAGCCGCTCCCGGCAACGTCATGGATGCCGGACCGGTTTCGCAGTCGGCTCTTGCGCCGGTCGATACCGGCCAGAGCGCCGACCCCGCTGCAGTACCATCGGAAATGACCGCGGCAGACGCGAATGCCTCCCAGGATGGCAGTGAGTATCCCGGCGTAGCTGCCTTGCCTGCGCCCGCCATACAGCTTGGAAATTCCAACGATGGCGAAGTCCTTGCCTATGCGCAGCCCGCCCAGCCGCTGACACCGGACCTGGAGTCCGCGTCCACGGAAGAGCCCAACCCCAATTCATCGCCTGTGGTGCTTGGTACCGACCTGTCCCCCGCTGCCATCGCCCCGAACGACGTAACTGTTGCAGGTGCACCGCTTTCGGGAACACCTTCCCAATCAATCGAAATCGCCTCTCTTTCAACTCCCGGGCTTCCGGGGGCGGCTGCGGATGCGAATGGTGACGCGGTCAGCGGCCTTACCGGCAATGCGCCACAGATGAATCCCGACGAGTTCTTTGCCCGGCAGAGAATCTCGGAACTCTTCACCCGCATCGATCACGGAAAATGCCGCGGCGGCTTCGGTCCGAAGCCGAAGAAAATCAACGCAATGCGCGTGACACCCGGCGACCCCTATTATATCGAAATCCGCATGCGCCAGACGCCCTTGATGCCGGTAGGCCACACCTATGTGGCTTATGGCGACCTTGGCCCGGACGGAAATCCGATCAACGAAAACCTGATCATGCTGGCGCCCTATGGCGGATATGCCGGTGCGGCGCTCGCTTCCGGGGTGCCGATGCCCGGCGTCCTGAAACCTCACCGTGACGACTGCAGGATCCGTCCCGAAGCCGCATACCGCGTTTCGCTGACGGCGCAGAAGTACGAGCAGCTTCTTCGGGCTGTCAAAAAGGCCAAGGACCAGGTTCCGCTATATCTGCTGTTCACGCAGAACTGCAATCACTTCGCTTCCAGGATTGCCTCGAGCGTCGGCATCAAACCGCCAGCCAATATCTATGTGCCGGCGCTTTCCTATATCTACGACATCATTGAAGCCAACGAAGGCTACAAGGTCACCGACCGGTTCTACGACCCGAAGAGCCTAAGCAAATTTCCAGCTGTCCCAGGCAAAGCTTCCGTACTGCGTTGAATCGTGAATGCGCTCTGCAACAGGGGTTTCTCCCCCTGCGCCGTAGGCGAAGAACAACGGCATGAGATGTTCGTCGGTGGGGTGGTTTTCGCGAACGAATGGTGCCTCGCTGGACCAGTCAAGAATCGCTTCCCGGTCGCCCTCGGCGAACTTTTCTGCGAACCAGCTGGTAAATGCCTCTACCTTGTTGGGCATCTGAGGATCACCGGCCTTGCCGAACCGCATAAGGCCGAATATCTCGCGCAGATTGTGCGTGATGTGGCCTGAACCAACCAGCAGAACTTCCCTTTCACGCAGGGGCGCAAGCGCCTGACCAAGGGCATAGTGATAGCGGGCATCGCGTGACGGATCGATGGACAGCTGGACAATGGGAATATCCGCCTCGGGAAAGGCGAGTTTCATTATCGTCCAGGTACCGTGATCGTACCCACGTTCAGGCGCGACCCGCGGATTGAAACCTGCCCCGGCAAGAAGTTCTGCGACCTCTGCAGCCAATTCCGGTTCTCCGGGAGCCGGATAGACCATCTCGTAGAGTTCGGGGGCAAAGCCGCCAAAGTCATAGATCATTCCAGGCGCCGGATCAGTCACGACGACTGGTCCGTTCGTCTCGAAATGCGCCGAGACGATCACGATGGCCCTTGGCCGTCCTGTGAAGTCCGACAGATGTTCAAGAAAATCCTTTGCCTGCGATGGTTCTGTCACGACGTTCGGACCGCCGTGAGAAATGAATACCGATGGCATGGTCATTGCAGAAACTCCTGCTTGGATGCGCTATGGGCGTAATCTGGTACCCGGCATCGTTCACCGCAAGATGCAATTCCTTTACGCATCGTTCACCGGTGGCAGCGGTTCGCAGTGCGGTCAGAGTTCCTGAGGAAGGCCGTCAGAAATCTCGTAGTAGTCGCCCTTGAATTCACAGAAGATGTGACGCTCCATCCGCAGTCCGGTTGGCTTGTCAAACGCCCCGGTAAGAATCGACGTGGAAGCCGCACTCGTGTCTTTCCAGAACAATGCCGAACCGCAGGTGCCGCAGAAACCTCGTTTCGCGCTCTGCGATGACTGGTACCATCTCAAGTGATCCAGGCCCTCGACAGTCAGGAGATCGTCCGGGCAGTTCGTGGCTGCAAAATAGTGCCCAGACTGTTTCCGGCATTGATTGCAGTGGCATGCAATCACGCCCCGCAGTTGCCCGCGCACCTGGAACCACACATTCCCGCAAAGACAACTTCCCGAATGCGTATCCGTCATCTCGATTTCTCCGAAAAAAAGACCGGCACTGCATCATGCAGAACCGGCCTTGACTTGTCCGTTCAATTTGCGCCGCTTCTACGCGCCCACTGCCATCTTCGGCGCTTCCTCACGGCCTTCCTGAAGCAGTTCGGCAATCAGGAATGCCAGTTCCAGCGACTGGTTGGCATTTAGCCTGGGATCGCAGTGGGTGTGATAACGGCTGGCGAGATCCTCGTCTGACACTGCGCGGGCGCCACCGGTACATTCGGTAACGTCCTTGCCTGTCATCTCGAAATGAACACCGCCCGGATAGGTTCCCTCGGCGCGGTGCACTGCGAAGAACTGCTGAACTTCGCGCAGAACACGGTCGAACGGGCGTGTCTTGTATCCGGTCGAGGAGGTGACCGTGTTGCCGTGCATCGGGTCGCAGGACCAGACCACAACCTTGCCTTCGCGCTCGACGGCGCGAATGAGTTCCGGCAGATGCTCCTGAACCTTGTCCGCACCGAAGCGAGCAATCAGGGTCAGACGTCCCGGCTCGTTTTCCGGGTTGAGAATGTCGATCAGTTCCAGAAGGCCGTCGGTGGTGGTTGACGGCCCGCATTTCAGGCCGATCGGGTTCTTCACGCCTCGGCAGAACTCGATATGCGCGTGATCAGGCTGGCGCGTACGGTCACCAATCCAGATCATGTGCCCGGAAGTGTCGTAATAGTCGCCCGAGGTGGAGTCGACGCGTGTCATCGCCTGCTCGTAGCCGAGCAGCAGCGCCTCGTGGCTGGTGTAGAAGTCGGTTTCGCGCAGACGGGCATACTCCTCGGCCGAAAAGCCGATTGCCTTCATGAACCGCAGGGTTTCAGTCAGCCTGCCAGCCAGTTCACGGTAGCGCTCCACCTGCGGGCTTTTCTCGACAAATCCGAGCATCCATTCATGTACATGCTCGAGATTGGCGTAGCCGCCCTGGGCAAAGGCGCGCAACAGGTTCAGCGTGGCCGCAGACTGGCGATAGGCCATGATCTGGCGCTCCGGGTCCGGGATGCGGGCTTCCGGCGTGAACTCGGTCGAGTTGATGATATCGCCGCGATAGCTCGGCAGCGTTACATCGCCCTGCTTTTCGACGTCGGAAGAACGCGGCTTAGCAAACTGGCCCGCGATGCGCCCCACCTTCACCACCGGCTTGGAGGCGGCAAAGGTCAGGACAACCGACATCTGGAGAAAGACGCGGAAGAAATCGCGAATGTTGTCGGCATGATGCTCGGCGAAGCTCTCGGCGCAGTCACCGCCCTGAAGCAGGAAGGATTTGCCTTCCGCTACCTGGGCAAGCTGGCGCTTGAGCGCGCGAGCCTCACCTGCAAACACCAGCGGCGGAAAGCTGGACAGGCGCTTTTCGACCGTTTCAAGCGCATTGGGATCGGGATAGGTCGGCATCTGGACTCCAGGTTTGGAGCGCCACGATGCGGGTGACCAGTTATTTGACATTGTTCCAATCCTTATTGTTCAGGCACATTATGTTACGCCGATATCGTTTCAGGCGCGGGTTATAGGCAAAGCACGTCGCCAATACCAGAAAAAACGGGCAAAAATAGCCTATTGGATGATTTGCAGCGAATACCGGCGAAACCGTGCCGGATGATGCTGCCTCAGGCTTCAGGCCTTTCGAAACGCACCCCGGCATTTCGCAGCAATCCGTCGAAGAACCCTGCCATGTCTGCATCGATTGGCACCGCGCGGCCATAGCGTGGCTTTTCGCGGTCACAGATCATGGCCCGTTCAAATCCCTGCGTTGTCTGAATGAAGTTTTCGAGGCCCGCCTCGCCGTGCTCTGCCAGAAAACCGGCCAGAACCGTGTCCAGATAGGACTGCAGAAGCCGTGTTTCTCCAGCATTCACCGGAGGCGGATGGCCGACATAGACATAGATCTCCTCGGGCAGATCTGACGGCCGGCGGGTTCCAAAGCCAAGACTTTCCCGTGATATCCGGACGCGATCGTAACGTTTCTCGCGCAGGTCCAGATCGGGGAGAACCGAACGGTCGTCAACGACCAGCATTCCCGAGATCGTGGTGCCGGGTGCCTCGTGCACACTGAGAAGCGCAACACCTGGCGGAATGTCGTCCCCCCTGCTCTGCCAGTGACGCCGCCAACCGGAGAGGTGTGCAGGATACAGACCCTGGTGATTTTCGGTCAGGGTTTTACGGTTCACGAGGGAACCGTATCCGAAATAGGCAATCAATCCGTCCATGTTCGACCCGGCGCTTCAGTCTTGGCGCACACCGTCGACGACGCGATAACTGGGGCTGTACATGGTGACCAGCTCCTCGGCCGCGGTCGGATGAACAGCCATGGTCCTGTCGAAGTC
>Ga0116151_10002048_pt1 | contig 18722 bp, 20 predicted proteins | sample AD_UKC117_MetaG_FD_89893 | JGI IMG/M metagenome (GOLD analysis project Ga0116151, IMG submission 89893) | Active sludge microbial communities of municipal wastewater-treating anaerobic digesters from Hong Kong - AD_UKC117_MetaG | ecosystem: Engineered > Bioreactor > Anaerobic > Digestate...
CCAAAGGTATTGATTTCATTATTAATCTTGAGGATTATGAAGGTTTAAGCGATGAAGATGTTAGCTTCACTTTGAATAAAGGATCACGATATTACTATGATGTGACCCTCGAAGACGAGACGCTTGAATTGGTAGTTGGCTACGATTCAGAAACAGAGCTTTTCTCTCTTGAAAAATAAAACTCCCTACTGGGAGTTTTATTTACTTATAAAAGATGTGTAGAAATACTTGACATAATATATAGTACTATGTTAATATTAATTTGAAATAATTACTAATTTAATATTTATTCTTATGATGACAACGTTCAAAATCCTTCAAGTTTTCGTGCTTTCCTATACTGGATTTGTAGCACTATTCACAATCATTTCCTTTATCCTTGAATTACGTTTTGGCCTTCAAGGAGGAAAACAACATCTTTTTGGGTGGTTAAATAAACTACACGGAAAAAACACTATTTTGTTACCATTCCGGATTTTATCGGTTTTATTTATATTTTCATGGCTTGCTCTAGCTTTGCCGTGGATAGATCTATTTATAGGCACTGATATGATAGCTTCTTATACACACGATAATGCAGGATGGGCCGGTATGGAAAATTGGTTTGGGACTTTTACCGACCAGAAAAATGCCGGTGCATACTATTTTCTGACCGTGTTTGTAAGCATACTCGGAGTCAAAGGATTCTGGCTTTTAAAGAAAATGGCCGATATTCTTGGTAACGATCAACTTGTGGCTCGCCATGGTATCTGGGGCGGAAGAAAAGAATTTAACTAATGACAACTTAAATAGACGGTATTCGAATGCCGTCTATTTTTTGAGCCACCTGTCTACCTCGGTCACAGATAGATTGCGATGCAATCTTCCGCGACCCCGGCTCGCCTGTCCTGCTTCACTACGTTCAGATCGGACATGGCTCCGCCTTTCTCGCCCGAACGAACGAGCAGAAATGCTCGTTCTCAGGATTCCATAACAAAAGACCCTATCCGGGTCTTTTGTTATGGAGCCACCTGTCGGGCTCGAACCGACGACCGACGGTTTACAAAACCGTTGCTCTACCAACTGAGCTAAGGTGGCAAAAGTGAGTGCCAAATTCACTATATATTTTCTTAAACACTTTGATGGAGAAGCAACGGTTTTGTCATGCTATTGCATATTTACAAAACTGCTCGGCGTGACATTGAGTCACCCCTCGCCTCCACAACTGAGCTAAGGTGGCCAAGTCGAGAGATCTAATCTCTCTCATCTTTCATCGTCGTAATGAAAGCCGAGGCATCACGCACCTCAACTTTCTTTGACTGCAACTGACGTCGTAGGTACGAACGTACCATTTTACCTTGACTTTGTGCCTCGGTCCGAAGACGAACTAAATTGGTTCGCCCAAGGTTTTTCAAAAAGTATCCAAAATCGCTCACGCCCTCTGAATGTTTTTTGATTTTTTCCTCGAGACTTTTGCTATCAATGCGAACCAGATTCTTGAGTGCGTTCATGAATCCTCGTGATTGTCGATATTCAATGCCAAACAGAATCAGAATCCCAACACTGGCAATAATGGTGAGGTAGGTAAACACCATGTCACCGATTATACGGCGAAGCGTACGAATTCGGCAACCTCGATGCGTTCACCAATCTTCAAAACGGCTTCCTCGATCATCTTGCCGATGGTTACCTCTGGGTTCTTGATGAAGGGTTCTTCAATCAAGGTTTCGATAGATTCGGTTGCCATAGCAGCAACGTGCATCGCAATGTCGTTAGCAAGGGTCATGAAATCATCGTTCTTGGCAACGTAATCAGTCTCACAGGCGAGTTTTACCAAAACGCCAATCGTCCGATTACCATGAATGTACGAAGTAACGACCCCAGCACCCAATTCACGATCAGCCTTTTTAGCAGCAGCCTTGGCTGAGATTTCACGCAAGAGTTCACGCGCCTTGCCCATGTCTCCACCGGCTTCGGTTAAGGCTTCTTTACACTTTCCGATTGATACCCCGGTTTCTTCACGGAGGGCTTTGATTTGTTCTACTGAAATTTCCATAGGCTTACTTTAATGCGTCAGCGACTTTCTTGGTAAAGAAGGCAATTGACGAGACGGTTGTATCGTTCGCAACGATCGGATAATTGATGATCGAAATATCACAGTCGGTGTTCGCAACGGCAATAACCGGAATGTTTACCTGGCGTGCCTCGGTGACAGCGATCTCTTCCTTCAAGGGATCAACAACAAAAAGGGCAGCCGGCATCTTCTTCATATCTTTGATACCACCGAATTTTACCTCGAGGCGTTCGATCTCGCGCTGTAGCATCAATCGTTCTTTCTTGGTAGCTGCCACCAGTTCACCTTTGCTTGATTGATCAGACAGGGTAACCAGACGTTCTACACGTTTCTTGATCTCGCCATTGTTGGTGAGGGTTCCACCCACCCAGCGTTCAGTTACGAACGGCATGTCGATTAACTCGGCTGCTTCGCGAACTAATTTGCGGGCTTCGGGTTTGGTGCCAACGAACAGGATTTGCCCTTCGGTTCCCTGGATTCCTTTCAAGAATTCAAGAGCTTTTTCCAATTGCTTGGCAGTCGCTTCGAGGTTGATAACATCCTTTTTCTGACGTGAGTCAAAGATAAAAGGTTTGGTTGAGGGGTGACGACGCGTCTTGGTGTAGCCGACGTGCGCTCCTGCCTCGAACATCTCGGTAACGAGTGTTTCTTTCATGGGATTAAAAAATTTAGGTAAAACCTGCACAGGGGTCCGAATTGACACCCGTTCATTCTCGCGTTCGACGGCGAGGAGGCGAGGGGATTGACCCACTACCTCACAGATTTGTACAAGGGCTATATTACTGATAATGATCGTTTTGTAAATAAAAAGCCCGCGTTTTGCGAGCTTCTTAATTATTTTAAATATAATATCTCCAATCCGGACAAGTATGCCCTTTCTAAGCCGAGCGTATGACTGAATAGCGAATAACCGGAATGTAGCTGTCTTAGCGAGTGGACGTGTCCTGTGGCTAATGGTGGTTCATACTTACTTTCTTCCTCAAATGACATCTTGAAAAGTTTCTTAAGCCGTTTAATGAAATCCTTGGTGATCTCAATTTCATCAAAGGTCCTTTCGAATCCGTGTTCTTTGAAGAAAGAGATACCCTTGAGTTCCTTCTCCAATTTTTCATTTTGTTGTTTTAGAACCCCGCAATAAAGAAGGTCCAATCCCTTTAGAGCCTGTTCATACTTTGCAGTATTCTCCTCGATAGAAATTGCTATTAACCTCAATCGACGATCTATTCTCGTCTCATCATAATTAGTATCCGGAGGTTCCTCCTTTTTTTGGAGAGTTGGCATTTTTAACTTTTTTCTTAGACGATTGTCGTGATTTCATAGTGTTTAATTTTTAGGTTCTTGAAGACTATTTAATCACACCTAGAACTTTTGTAAATAAAAAGTGGCCGGTTGGCCACTTGGGTATTATACGAGTTCATATGGGACAGCGATTTTTTCTCTCAGATAGATTTCTCCGCCTGGCAGACTTTCAAATTCAGCTGGCCCAATTTTTTGATGATGGGTTATTCTGTGTGTTGCGTCAATTTCATGCGTTTCTTCCATATCATGCTCTTTAACACTATGATTCTGGAATGACTTCACGTCTTGCATAATCTGATCGGGATGGGCGATTCCCTTAACAAGGAATCCTTTCAACGCGAAACGTTGTTTCCAGGTGCCGTCGATTTTCTCTTCGATCATGAAGAAATTTCCTATTCCGAGTGCGACGAGACTTCTCTCTAACAGAGATGGTTGTTTGTTTTTCATAAAAGGTACTAATTTGGTTTAACATTCAAGACCATATAAACATATGGTTAATTATTGTCAATAATTAACCATCCTAGAGCGACGTTGAAATATCTGGTTCTTCGCGTACTATACAAATCATGAAGCAATCACAGCTGTTCACCAAGACACGCAAAGAAGCGCCAAAAGGCGAAGAAGCAAAAAACGCACAGCTCCTCATTCGTGCTGGTTACGTGCACAAGGTGGCGGCCGGGGTTTATACGCTATTGCCACTTGGTGTTAGGGTTCTCGATAATATTGCAACCATTATCCGCGACGAGATGAATGCGATTGGTGGCCAGGAAACGCAATCGACCGTCCTTCAGGCCAAAGAACCGTGGGAGGCGTCAGGTCGTTGGGATGACCAGGTAGTCGACAATTGGTTCAAGACATCACTCAAGGGTGGCGGAGAACTGTCTTTAGCCTTTACCCACGAAGAACCAATGACCGTGATGATGAAAAATTTCATTGCATCATACAAAGACCTACCAGCCTATCCCTATGATGTACGTACCGTGTTCCGCAATGAGGCGCGTGCTAAATCTGGACTCATGCGCGGCCGCGAATTTTATTGGAAGGCGCTCTATTCATTTTCAAAAGACGAAGATCAACACGCTGAATTTTACGACAAGATTTCTGATGCCTACCAGCGGGTATTCGAACGCGTAGGCCTTGGCGATATTACCTTCAAGACCTTTGCATCAGGAGGAACTTTTTCAAAATATTCACACGAATTCCAGACGCTATGTGATGCTGGGGAAGACATAATTTTCATTACAAAAGATCGAATCTATAACAGGGAAATAGCCCCTTCTGCTATTCCAGAAGACAACAAAAGAGAAGAGCCTAAAAAAAGAGAAGATAAAAAACGTTTAGGTATTATTGGTGTTGATGATCTTGTGAATGAACTTGGAGTACCTGTAGAAAAAACAACAAAGACCCTTATTTATAATGCCGACGGAGAGATTGTTGTAGCCGCAGTCCGTGGTGATTATCAGATTAATGAGTTAAAGCTGCAGGCTTTGTTGTCGTGCAAAAATTTAAGTCTTGCAACCGAGAAACAGGTACAGGACCTAACAGGCTCTGAAATTGGCTACGCAGGAATCATTAATATTCCAAAAGGAACGTCAGTGTTTATTGATGATTCTATTAAAGGTCTTTGTAATTTTGAGACAGGGACAAATAAAACAGGTTATCATTCTTTAAATGTTAATTTTGGAATTGATCTGGATCATCCAGAGAAGTTTCATGATATAAAGCTCGCTAAAGAGGGAGATAAGGATCCTGAATCTGGTGAGATTTACAAAATCAGTAAGGCGGTCGAAGTAGGGAACATCTTTACCTTGGGTGAAAAGTTTTCAGAACCCCTTGAACTCACCTTTACCGACGAAGAGGGTAAACCACAAAACGTGTTTATGGGATCCTATGGCATTGGTATTTCACGCCTCCTTGGGGTGATCGCCGAGGTATTGTCTGATGACCGAGGCCTCGTGTGGCCCGAAGAAATCGCACCCTTTACCGTGCACCTGTTGACCTTTGGCAAGAATGAAAATATCTTCCGCGAGGCCGAGAGTCTGTATCACGATTTGAAAAACGCCGGTATCGACGTCTTGTTTGATGATCGCGACGTCAGCCCAGGGCTAAAACTAGGTGATGCTGATCTAATCGGCATCCCATATCGCGTCGTCGTATCAGAAAAAGCCGCTGAAAAGGGCGGGGTTGAAATAACCAAACGCGCCACCGGCGAGGTCGAATTCGTCGATCCATCACGCCTTGTCGCACACCTCACCGAAGGGTAATTTCACAAATGATCATGAGTAAGTTTATGCAACAACTCTATAAGCGTTTTTCAAACGACATCGGTATTGACCTTGGAACCGCGAACACCCTCGTCTATGTCAAAGGGCAGGGGGTCGTCATCAACGAGCCATCGGTCGTGGCGATGAATACGAAAACGAATCGTGTCGTCGCCGTCGGTGCCGAAGCGCGTGAAATGCTCGGTCGTAATCCTAGTCACATCGAAGTCGTCCGTCCCTTGGTGGATGGCGTGATTTCTGATTTTGATGTGACCGAAGAAATGTTGTCGTACCTCATTCGAAAAGCCGAAAGTAAATCTCGTCGGTTTTTCCGTCCACGCGTCATCGTCGGCGTCCCTTCAGGTATCACCAATGTCGAGCATCGTGCGGTGTATGACGCGGCACACAATGCTGGTGCGCGTGAAGTCTACATCATCGAAGAACCCATGGCCGCGGCCGTTGGCCTTGACCTGCCGGTCCTTGAACCGGTGGGCTCAATGGTGATTGATATTGGTGGCGGGACCACCGATGTTGCGGTGATTTCGCTCGCTGGCGTGGTTCAGTCAAAAAACATGAAGATTGCGGGTGATAAATTAAACCAAGACATCGTTACCTACTTGCGCGACGAGTTTAAAATCTTGGTTGGCGAAAAAACTGCCGAAGAAATCAAAATCAAGATTGGTGTTATTTCAGATCATGAAAACCTCGAATCAGAGATCCGTGGACGTGATATTATTACGGGTCTGCCGCGTCAGATTTTGGTAAATAACCACGATATTCGCGAGGCGATTTCGCGTTCAATTGCCACCATTGTTGATGGAGTCAAAGAAGTCCTTGAAAAAACCCCACCTGAAATTGTGTCAGATGTTATGCAACGGGGCATGTACCTGGTTGGCGGCGGGGCCTTGATCGGTGGGCTCGACGATTTGTTGTCAACTGAACTTGATATTCCGGTCTATGTAGGGGATGATCCTTTGTTCACCGTCGTGGTCGGTACGGGACGGGTCCTTGATCGGATCGACGATTATCAAGAAGTCCTAATCCACGAAGACGATGAGCTACCGCTACGATAGGGACAAGAGGCGACGGGACCGCTGGTATGCGGTTGGTTTGGTGTTCGTGCTATTGATTCTCTTTACTCCGATCTATCGAATATTCTATGACCTTCTTGAGGCGCCTTTTGTGGCGAGTTTTCAGAATCGTGACGGGGTAACCCTTCGCACCGAAGGGTTCTTTGCCGGCTTTGCGGGTAGGCAGCAATTAGCCAAAGAAAATGAAACCCTTCGCGCTGAAATCGAACGATTACGCGTTGATAACCTCAGGACTAGTTACCTAGCACAGCAGATTGAAGACGCCTTTGATTTATCTGCCGAAGGCCTCCTCCCGGCCGAGGTCATTGACCGCGGATCGTTGTTTGATCGTGATCACCTGATCGTAAATCGCGGATTGAATGATGATATTCGTATGGGCGACCAGGTTATGGCTATGGACAATATCCTGGTCGGTTATGTTGAACAAGTCTTTGATCAGACGGCTCGTGTTCGTCTGTATTCTACACACGATCAGGAAATTCATGGCATCCTCTATCCCGAAGATGTCACCCTTACCGCCCGTGGGGCAGGGGGCGGAGGATTCATCATTGAAACCCCACGCGAGGTAGGCGTCGAGGTGGGTGATGTTCTGTATCGCCAAGGCGCCGCAGGTCAGGTGATTGCCATCGTCCGCGAGGTTGTCTTTGATCCCCGTGATCCGTTCAAGAAGGTGTATTTGTCCTATCCCGTGAACATCAATGAAATTCAGTTGGTAGGAATAAAAAAAATGCTCACGAATTCGTGAGCAATTTTTTATTAGCTTTTTTGGTCTACGGTTGATACCTAAGACCAAAGGTTAATGCGAATTCCTTTCCTTGTAAATTATAACCTGGAACGATCCACATATAAATTGGCATTTTTTTGGTGGTATAGCTAAATCTAAGACCATGTGAAGCATATTCTTGCGCATGGACACCCAATCCGATTTGGTTGATTTTGAATTCAAAGATACCTAGATACCATTCTGCACTTCCTCCGTATTCGAAATTTACTAATCCCCAAAATTTATCAGAAGAAGTGTAAACATAACTGGAACCTCTTAATGGGTTATCGTCTGTTTCGATCCCTACACCGATACCAAACTCGAAGTAGGTTTCCTTTAATTTGGTTCCGTACATCGGACCAGCCACAGCTTCGGCCCATTGATCGGATACCAAGTTAAAGTTCCAGAATCCCCACCCTGATTCATATTGGGTGTAATTCCAATTTAATAGTGATGCTGCAAATCCAGATTTTGAATGGGTTGCTTGAATTTCAAACCAACTACCTTTACTTTGGGCGAATAGATGACTAAAGGCCATCAAGAAGCTAAAAAATAAGAATACTTTTTTCATTTAGTTGTTGTTTTATGGTCAATGACCTGATTGGTACTATATTTGAAATATATATTATACTATAATGTTTGTATTGTCAAATGTTCTTTCATTCTATGAACATCAATGAAATTCAAGTGGTTGGAATAAAAAAAGCCGTTAACTTGTAACGGCTTTTTTCTTGTATAGATTGAATCTATCCAAGAAGGAAATTATCAACAAGGTAAGCTTGGCGATCATCATCCTTTTCTTTCTTTTTTTCATGTCTTTGCGTTGGTTTTTTGCAAAGGGTGAAGAAATCTCGGATACCAGGTTGCTAAACTTTACTCTGTTAAAGGAGTTATATTTTTTCACGGGACAAGGAATTGGTTCGAATACCATACTACATAATTATACTTTAGTGTCAAGTTGTATCGTTACTTCCCAACCCTCACCCCTATAAAAAACGTTGTTTTTTCTAGGTGTGTGGGTACACTCGGGTTATGAAGACACCCGAAGGAAATAGTTTATTAACCCCTGAAACGTCGTCGGGCGACGTTCGGGCAAAATCGTTTTCTTTTACGATTTCGAAGAAAATGGACGGTTTGGGGCGCGCCGGGCTGATTAGGACCCCACACGGTGATATTCAAACACCGGCCTTTGTCGTGGTGGGTACCAAGGCAAACGTAAAAGGTATAACCTCTGATATGGTGCGGGACCTTGGCGCACAGGTCGTCCTCGCCAATACCTACCACCTGTACCTACAACCAGGTGACAACATCGTGGCACAGGCAGGTGGATTTCCACGTATGATGAATTGGGATGGACCCTCGATGACGGACAGCGGTGGGTTCCAGGTCTTTTCACTTGGCGAGGCTTTTGGGACTGGGGTTTCAAAGGTTGCCTCTGGCGAAGACATCGTCGTATCCGAACGAAAGGGTTATGACAAGACAAATAAAAATGCCTTTATCGACGAGGACGGCGTGACCTTTAAATCCTACATTAATGGTGATCAACATCGGTTCACGCCCGAACGATCGATGGAGATTCAATGGAACCTCGGGGCCGATATGATCTTTGCCTTTGACGAATGTACCAGCCCGCTGGCTGATCATGATTATCAAAAAGAAGCCATGGACCGAACGCACCGGTGGGCAGAGCGTTCGCTAAAACGACACCAGGAACTTGATCCCAAAAATATTCAAGCCTTGTTTGGGGTGGTGCAGGGTGGACGGTTTCAGGACCTCCGTGAAGAGTCAGCTCGGACGCTGGCCGCGATGGATTTTGACGGTTTTGGTATTGGCGGATCGTTCAACAAAGACGACATGGCACAGGCCGTTGGATGGGTAAACAGCATTTTGCCGGAAGAAAAACCCAGACACATGCTGGGAATTGGCGAACCTGCCGATGTGTTCGCGGGGGTGGAAAACGGCTGCGACCTTTTTGATTGCGTGTCGCCGACACGCGTTGCAAGGCACGGACGCATCTATACGGCAGATGGATATATTAATCTGCAAAACGGTGGTTTTAAACAAGACTTCACCCCTCTTGATCCCGAATGCGATTGTTATACCTGCCAGAACTACACCCGCGCCTATGTGCATCACCTATTAAGGGCAGGCGAGATGTTGGGGCAGACCTTGGGATCCATTCACAACCTGCGATTCATGGTGCGGCTGGTTGATGATATTAGGCAATCTATTTATGATGGAAATTTTCAAGAGTTCAAAAAAGAGTTTCTCGGTCGATACTATTAAACAAATAAACAAAAAAGAACCACGAGGTTCTTTTTTGTTATTCAACCACTGATACGACCTTTTTGGTCACGGTATCACCGTTGAAATGCTTTTTTCGCTTGGTACCAAATTTCACCGTTCCGGCTTTTAATGCAAAGAGGGTGTGGTCTTTACCAACTCCTACGTTATCACCAGCCATGATCTTGGTTCCACGTTGGCGAACGATGATTGATCCTACCTGCGCTGCTTGTCCGTCAGCGAGCTTGGTTCCGAGGTATTTTGGGTTTGAATCTCGAAGGTTCTTTGCCGAACCCCCGGCTTTTCTATGTGCCATAGTATTTTACGATATAATAAATATATTACACGGTTAATAGCGAAAGCCAGGGTAATGGGTCCTGAACCTTCAGAGTAACATGCGGATTATAGACAGGGGAACTAAAAAAATCAAGGGATTGGCCAGACACGCCAAATTCGACGATGTGATCTGGATCACAGTGATTGTGGCGGTAGCCTTAGGCGCTTTTTCTATCGGGGTCCTCTATGAACGGGGGAGGTACCTCAGCGATCATCCCGTCACCGTAACCTACAGCGACGAGGCAACCACACTGTGGGATGCCTACCAAAACACTAAGGAACAAAACCAAACCTACGTCGCCTCAAAGAATGGCAGCCTGGTGTACCCGGTCGGTTGCGCCCGGGCGAACACCCTGTCTGACGCGAACAAGGTATTTTTTGAAACCCTAGAACAGGCTATCGAATTCGGCTACCGTGAAGCCGAGGGGTGTTAAAAAACCGAGCAATGCTCGGCTTTTAAATATTTCCACCTTAGAAGGGTTTATAATCCATCTACGCCTCGTCGAGGACTTCCGTTGTTGTCTTTGAGATATTTCATAACTCTTAATTTTTAGGGTTACTCTTGATTTAAGATTAGCATAAATAAAGAATGAGAAAAAGCCGAACATCCCGTCCGGCTTTTTGCGGTGGTTTATTCTTCACCGTCTTGAAAATGATTTGGATTCATAACGTTTCTGTTTATTTAATTAAAAAACTGTGTAAACGCTACAGTACCAGGATAGAGGATTTGAGGCAAGCCCTCACACCTTTTTATAAAAAGGTGTGAGGGTAAGCCCTTCCCATGAGAATATTGGAAATAATAAAAACCGAACAGATGTTCGGCTTTTGTTTCCGAGAAAGGCCGGCGGGCTAATGAGATTTAAATAGATGCTTCATGTTCGTGTGTATTAAGTTAAACAATAGAATCACACGAATCATAACATTATAATTGTAGGTTAACAAACACTTTTTTTGTATCTCTAAACAGGTATAGTGTAGCCATGTCTAGGTTTAACCTTGTATCTGAATACCAACCTGCTGGTGACCAGCCACAGGCGATTGATGCCTTGGTAGCAGGGCTTGAACGTGGGGACCGTAAACAGACGCTATTGGGAGTGACGGGTTCAGGAAAGACCTTCACCATGGCGAACGTCATCAACCGGGTGCAACGGCCGACCTTGGTCTTGGCTCATAACAAGACCCTGGCCGCGCAGCTAGCGCAGGAATTTGAGGAATTCTTTCCTGATGCTGCGGTGCACTATTTCGTATCCTATTACGACTACTACCAGCCCGAGGCTTACGTCGCCGCTAGCGACACCTACATTGAAAAGGATGCGCAGATCAATGACGAGATTGATCGTTTGCGTCACGCGACCACACAATCATTGATCTCGCGCGATGATGTGATTATTGTTGCGTCAGTTTCGTGTATTTATGGTCTTGGGTCACCAGAAGAATACCTTGCCAAGAACTTCCTCATCAATGTTGGCGAGAAAATATCCAAGACTGACGTCATGCGAAAATTGGTCGAGATTCATTTCGAACGCACGAACGCGGATCTCTCCCCCGGATCATTTCGTTCGATCGGAAACACCGTCGAAGTCATGCCGACCGATTCTGATAAACGTCTGTACCGCATTGATCTCGCCGCGGGGAGGATAGATACCATCACGATTCTGAACCCCGTATCGGGCGTGGTGCTTGAAATCGTTGATCAGGTGCTGATCTTTCCGGCGAAACACTTTCTCACGGATGGCGATAAGAAAGACCGCGCCTTACAGATGATTCGCGCTGAACTCGATGAACAGTTGAAGTTTTTCGAAGACAACCAGATGTACCTCGAACACGATCGATTAAAACGGCGTACTGAATACGACCTGGCGATGATTCGTGAGGTTGGCTATTGTTCGGGTATCGAAAACTACTCGCGACACCTTTCAGGAAAAGCAGAGGGCGAGGCTCCCGACACCTTGCTATCCTACTTTCCTCATGACAAAGAGGGTAATCCAGAATTTTTGATGATTATCGACGAGTCGCACGTGACCCTGCCACAACTGCGCGCCATGTATCGTGGTGACCAGGCCCGCAAGGAAAACCTGGTAAAACACGGGTTTAGGTTACCGTCTGCCAAAGATAATCGCCCCCTACGTTTCGAGGAATTTGAAGAACGCGTTGGCCAGCAGGTCTACGTGTCAGCAACCCCGTCTGATTATGAACGCGAGGTGTCGAGCCAGGTTGTTGAACAAATCATTCGTCCGACTGGCCTCCTTGATCCTGTGATTGAACGCCGACCGGTGAAGATTGATGAAGAAACTGGTTTCAAAGGTCAAATCCAAGACTTCATAGCTGAGGCACTGATCGAGGTAGAGAAGGGCGGACGGGTTCTCGCAACCACCCTGACCAAAAAAATGGCCGAGGATCTATCGAGCTACCTCAAAGACAAAGACATCAAGGCTGAATATTTGCACAGTGATGTTAAAACCATCGATCGTATTAAAATCATCACGGAATTTCGTCGTGGTGAATTTGATATCTTGATTGGGGTAAACCTTCTGCGCGAGGGGCTCGACATGCCCGAGGTGACCTTGATCGGAATTCTCGATGCGGACAAGGTTGGGTTCTTGCGTTCTGAAACCTCGCTGATCCAGACGATTGGTCGCGCGGCGCGTAACGATCGTGGTCGAGTGATTGTCTATGCTGACGTGATGACCGACGCGCTTCAGGCTGCTATCGATGAAACCGCTCGTCGTCGTGCCTTACAAGAATCCTACAACAAAGAACACGGCATCACCCCAAAGACCATCCAAAAGGCGGTCAAAGATATCACCGAACGTATGCGCACCGAACACGTTGATACCGTCCTGACGGAACTCGAAACCGACCTTCAGGCATTTAGCGGTGATATCAAAAAATTGATGAAATATAAAAAACGCGCGATGAATGACGCGGTGAAGGAACTTGATTTTGAGCGGGCGGCCGTCATTCGCGATCAACTTATAGAACTAGAACATCGTTTAAAATAAGCGATCTCCTGCGCCTGCCTGCCGGCAGGCAGGTTAAAAAGCACGCTCGTACCATCACGGTATAACTAGATACCGCTCAGGCACTCGCGTGCTTTTTGCCTTGGATCTCATCTCATTTAAAACGATGTTAACGCCCCCTCATTCAACCTTTCTTATTGACTACACATTGTATTAGTTATAATATATTTACGAATTGAGGTGTGTGCACGAGGCGCGCACCCTAATTTACAACTTAAATATTTTTATTATGGCAACACATGTCATCAACTTGTCGGAACCGACGGCTGGTCAACAACAAGAGTATTGGAAACAAATAAAAGAAAGTCTCATCACTAGAGAAATTCTCCAAGAGTTTCTTGAAAGAAAAAAGTTCTTTTTACCACCTAAGACTGCTTACCTTCGTCTGATCGCACAAATTACCATAGATGCCACCAAGGCAGGGTCAGAAAAAATAAGCGATAATATAAATGATGGTGATCGTCGTTTGTTTGATATAGTGGAGAATGATTTTTGGGTAAAAGACACCCTAACCCCGTCGAGGGACACTCAATCTAGGGTAGCATATGTGTATCAACGAATTAGAAGGGGCACGTATGCAGAAATTTTTAGCTCACTTCCCCGTGATCTCGACTTGCTGTCATTTGAAACACACGAGCAAATCAGAACTTTCATTGCAAACGATTTTGGATCCTTACCTTTAGCTCACAGAACATTTTTATTATTTACAAACAAGAAGGGGGAATATTTTGTTGCTCACGTGGGTAATTCCTACGAAGGCGAATTTTTTACCATTGGCGTGGATGATTTTTTGGATGAATCTGAACTATCTCTGGGCGAACATCATTTTATTGTATTTGCTGAAGGAAAATCTCAGACTCAAGCTTAGTTTTTAATAACTTGAACCCTTTCTTTTCGAAAGGGTTTTTTCTTATTCCTCAAAAAAGTAGTATGGTTTTGGCACGTAGAAATCTTTCTTATATTTCTTTCTCCAGGCATCTGCCTTTTTCTTGTTTTTGCTTAACTTGAGCTTTGACTTGTACTTTTGTTTTGAGATTGATGCAATTTGTTTTTGTGCCGATTCATCCAGATAATCATTCTCTTTGAAAAATTTATTCACACGCTCTTCAAAGAGGGGATCAGTTGTAATTTCAAAGATATAATCACCAACAACTGATAGATACTGATTTGATTTCAGATCATAAGATTCACCAATATTAATTTTCACATATTCAGAAGACCAATCTTTTTGGAATTTTTTATCCAACGCGCTATTTCCGCTAATCGTGAAAAGCAGCATTTTCTTATCCTCCTTGAATCTATTTAGCCAATAACGTTCTGTTTCAGGTCGAGAAAGCATCAACCACTCGTGCGGGTGATAGTTCAACATCACCTGGTGGGTAGGGTTTGCCTCGTACAAAATGTCATACAAATGTCCCCACGTTACGTCCATGAGGAAGGGGTTCTTGAAACGGTACGTGACTGAATCCCCATCTTCAAAATCAAGCACGTTTGCCTCATCTACAGACTCTGACTTGTGTATATGTCGTTCTGAAAATTTTCGTATTTTCTGGAGCCACACGCGGTTTAATCCGTAATGGTTTTTCGTCTTGGTGATTACTTCACTCTTTTGAAGATTTCGTAACACTGAATATAACCCCTGTTTGCTCAGGGAAGGTTTAAAGATTTCCTGTACGACCCGCAAGAGATCTGGTCCCGATTCCGGTTGTTTGTCGAGCGCCTCGATCACGGCATCTTCGGTTCTTGTTTTTTCTCCGAATATCATCCTCACAATTATATCATAAAGTAAAATCTGATTTTACTTATCTGTTAGAAACAACATATTTTTTGATATGTCAAATTTTCTCGTGTATAGTCTAGGTGAAAAACATTTAAATTCAAAAACATGAAAACACAAAAACTTTTTAACAGGTTCATTCAGAGACTACTACTCTTGATAGGGTTCAGCTTTATTTCAGTTCTTATTGCAGTCCCTATTGTTTACTCAATAATCCAAGGAAATTATCCTGGTGCATTTGAGGATAAGAACGATTTCTACGCTACTTATGCGAATCTCCCAGATTTATACGTAAATAATTTTGGTGAATATTGCCGAGAATATGGGGTTAAACCCGAGTGGATAGTTCCTAATACCTATAGGTATTTCGATGGGGAGTTATATCTTTTATATAATGTCCCTGAGAATGAAATAAGCACAAATTTTGAACTGATTCTCCATGGTTTTTTGGGCCTCGGTGGCAGCTCTTTTGAGCTGAATGATCAGGTCAGATTTTACGAAACCGGATGGGTGAATTTTAGGGATATGCAAGATTCATCCTGTGGTTTCAGGATAAAAGATATAAAGACTTATAAAAGGTTTTTATAAAACCCAATAAAAGACGGGCTATATGTCCGTCTTTTCATATATCGCTTTATCGCTATACTGGGAGGATACTATGGCCACGAACAAAGAAAACTTACACAACCAGGAGTGGATTACCGTCAAAGGGGCGCGGACACACAATCTGAAGGATATTACCCTGCAAATCCCGCGGAACAAGATGACGGTTATTACTGGTTTGTCGGGGTCGGGGAAATCGTCGCTGGCCTTTGATACCATTTTCGCCGAGGGGCAGCGGAGGTACGTTGAATCCCTCTCGAGCTATGCACGGCAATTTTTGAACCAGATGCAGAAACCGGACGTGGATGAGATCACTGGCCTTTCACCGGCGATTTCGATCGATCAAAAAACCCGATCAAATAACCCTCGATCAACCGTGGCAACGATTACCGAGGTCTACGATTATTTGCGTATTTTGTTCGCGCGGGTGGGGCAGCCGTTTTCGCCAATTTCGGGCAAGCGAATCAAGAAATTATCAAACCAAGAAATCCTTGATTTCGTTTTTAAACTGGTTGATGAGAAGAGGGATACTAAGAAAGCAAAAAAAGTCGCCGGCGTCACCGTTGATGAAATGCAGGTGCACATCCTAACCCCCGTTATCCGTGGACGCAAGGGTGAACACTACCAGTTAATGTACGACATGCTCGGCAAAGGTTACGCCAAGGCGCGCGTTGATGGCGCGATGAAGGATTTGCGCAAACAGATCAAACTGACCAAGACCAAAAAACACGACATTGATTTTCTGGTTGATTCTTTTGCGGTGCATGAATTCAATGACAATCCCGAAGACGTACGTTTACGATTAGGTGAAGCGATTGAAAAGGCGGTCGATGCATCAGACGGTATGATCCGCATCGTCCTTGAAACCGAGGATGGCAAAGAGCTCGAGGAAACCTTGCTATCAGCGAAACTCGTGTGTCCCGAAGACGGTTACGTGTTTCCAGAAATTGAACCACGATTGTTTTCATTCAACTCGCCCTATGGAGCCTGTCCAAAATGTAATGGGTTAGGTACGAAACACATGTTTGGCGAGGACGTTTGTCCGACCTGTATGGGGGCCCGACTTCGTCCTGAATCCCTGCAGGTATTTATTGGTAAATACGACAAGAATGGTGACGTGGTTGATGATGAAGATGGTTGCAAGAGCATTGATGATTTTGTTGCGATGAAGATACAAGACGCCTATGAATTTATGGCGAGCATCGATTTGACCGAGAAAGAGCAAAAAATCGCCGCGCCCCTGTTGCGTGAGATTGAAAACCGATTGGAATTCTTGATGAGTGTGGGACTTGAATACCTAACCTTATCACGTCGCGCACATACGCTGTCAGGCGGAGAATCGCAGCGCATTCGTTTAGCGTCACAGTTGGGATCACAATTGGTTGGTGCCTTGTACGTGTTGGACGAACCGACCATTGGATTACACGCGCGTGATAATAAACGATTGATCCAAACCCTGCGCGAATTGACCGATAAGGGGAACACCATCATCGTGGTTGAACACGATGAAGAAACCATTCACGCCTCTGACTATTTGATTGAGATTGGTCCTGGCGCTGGGGAACACGGGGGCGAGGTGATCGTGGCGGATGATTTACAGAAACTCCTTACTACCAAGGCATCGGTCAAGAAATCACTGACCCTGCAATATCTCACGGGTGAGAAAACCATCGAGAAACCAGAACGACGACGTACCAAAGACAAGGGGGTTGTGGCCCTCGAAGGTATCGTCTACAACAACCTCCAAAATGTGAATGTGGAGGTGCCGCTCGGCAAAATGACCGTCATTACCGGCGTATCCGGATCAGGGAAGAGTTCGTTCATGCACGGCGTTCTTGCGAAAAACATGGATGCGCGACTTTCAAAACGCTACAAATCAAACGATGTCATTCGCGCGCATACTGCGCATGGATTTGGTCAGATTAACCGCGGTATTGTGCTGGACCAGTCGCCGATCGGGCGAACTCCGCGTTCAAACCCGGCGACCTACACGGGCGCCTTTGACCATATCCGTGATCTGTTTGCTGAAACCGTCGAGGCGCAGGTACGCGGATGGAAGGCGGGGCGATTTTCTTTCAACACCAAAGGTGGTCGTTGTGAAGCTTGCCAGGGTCGAGGTGAGGTCGCGGTCGAGATGGGATTTTTGCCAACCATGTACGTTACCTGTGACGTGTGTATCGGTTCACGCTATGAAAAAGAAACCCTCGAGGTAAAATACAAAAATAAAAATATTTCAGACGTTTTGGATATGACGATTGAAGAAGCACAGGCTTTTTTCAAAGATATTCCTGCAATTAACGATCGACTTTCAACCATGCTCGAAACCGGTCTCGGGTATCTACGCCTCGGGCAACCTGCCAACACCTTGTCAGGTGGGGAATCACAACGCGTGAAGATTTCATCAGAATTGTATCGACCACAACTCGACAAGACCTTGTACCTGCTCGATGAGCCGACCGTGGGACTGCACTTTGATGACACCAAAAAATTGATCGACATTTTGCAACGACTGGTGAATAAGGGAAATTCAGTCGTGGTGATTGAACATAATATGGACTTGATCAAGTGTGCCGATCACATCATCGATTTCGGACCGAAATCAGGTGACGAAGGAGGGCGCGTCGTCGCCAAGGGAACGCCCGAAGAAGTCGCGAATAATCCAAAATCAGTGACGGGGGAATTTTTGAAAAAGCATTTGAAATCCTAATATCCCTTCATCCAACGTTCTGTTACAAAGTTATGCTCGTACCACACAGTTGCTATCATTCCAAGTATATGTTATCGTAACAATCGTATATACGGCTACGTGCATACCTTATTTATTTGTTAGCAATTATTCATTATGAAGAAAACACGAAAGATCAAGCTCAGCTTCAAGCCGCAGCAATCATCAAAAAAGCTCCTTCGCGGTCTCAAGGATCGTGATCGATATGTTCTTGAGAGTCGATTCGGCCTCGAAGAACCAAAGAAGAAAACTCTCGAGTCGATCGGACAAGAATACGATATTACCCGAGAACGCGTTCGACAGATTCAGGATGCAGCCTTGAAGGCCATTCGCAAATCTGACAGTTACGATGAAGCTAAAGAAATCTTTGCAGAGATTGAACAAGTGATCCATGACCTTGGCGGCATTGTGTCTGAAGACGAACTTCTCGAGACCATTCACGATGACGAATTGATTCAGAATCATATTCACTTTCATCTGGTAGTGGGTGATAACTTTAAGAAGCACAAAG
>Ga0116151_10002056_pt1 | contig 18674 bp, 13 predicted proteins | sample AD_UKC117_MetaG_FD_89893 | JGI IMG/M metagenome (GOLD analysis project Ga0116151, IMG submission 89893) | Active sludge microbial communities of municipal wastewater-treating anaerobic digesters from Hong Kong - AD_UKC117_MetaG | ecosystem: Engineered > Bioreactor > Anaerobic > Digestate...
AAAAAAGAAGTAGAAGCCAGAGGCTGGGATGAGCTTGATGTTATCCTTTTTAGTGGCGATGCATACGTAGATCATCCATCGTTTGGCCCGGCAGTAATTGGCAGAGTGTTGGAATCGTTAGGCTTAAAAGTTGCCATTGTTCCACAGCCCAACTGGCAGGATGATTTGCGTGATTTTAAAAAACTCGGTAAACCCCGCTTATTTTTTGCTGTAAGTGCAGGATGTATGGATTCTATGGTTAATCATTACACTGCCAATAAACGATTGCGATCGGATGATGCATATACTCCCGGAGGAAAAGCAGGTTTCAGGCCGGATTATGCGACTATTGTTTATTCGAATATCTTAAAAAATATTTTCCCCGAAACCCCGATTGTTATAGGTGGTGTTGAAGCTTCACTACGCCGGTTAACTCATTATGATTACTGGTCGGATCAACTAAAACCAGGAATTTTAGTTGATAGCAAAGCCGACTTATTAATTTATGGTATGGGCGAAAAACCTTTACATCAATTGGTAGGATTATTGAAAAAGGGTGTTCCTTTCGAATCTATACATAATATTCCCCAAACCGGTTATATTGCCGAAAGCAATTTACTTAAGCCAGTTGACGATTGGACAAATGTTGAATTGTTTTCGCACGAAGATTGTTTGAAAGATAAAATTAAATATGCCAAAAATTTTAAGCTCATTGAAGAAGAATCCAATGCTTTTGCAGGTTCAAAAAGGATGTTGCAAAAAGCAGGTTCGAAATATATAGTTATTAATCCTGCATTTGAAGTATTAAATGAAAGCGAAATAGATGCGGTTTATAATTTGCCCTTTACACGCTTACCACACCCTAAATATGCCAAAAAAGAACCTATTCCGGCTTACGAAATGATCCGGCATTCAATTACCTTACACAGAGGGTGTTTTGGGGCTTGCTCATTTTGTACCATATCTGCGCATCAAGGTAAATTTATTAGCAGCAGATCTGAAAAATCGATATTAGCCGAAATAAAAAGTGTTACCGAAATGCCTGATTTTAAAGGCTATATTTCGGATTTAGGCGGTCCGTCGGCCAATATGTATAAAATGCAGGGAATTGACCTTGAGATGTGTAAAAAATGCAAAAGAGCATCGTGTCTGCATCCTACTGTTTGTAAAAACTTAAATACAAACCCTAAACCATTAACCGAAATATATAAAAAAGCCAATCAGGCTCCGAAAGTCAAAAAAGCATTTGTGGGTAGTGGCATAAGGTACGACTTGTTTATGCATAAATTAAATACACCTGAATATTTCGAATATGCCGAGGAACTTATTTCTAAGCATGTTTCAGGCAGATTAAAAGTAGCTCCGGAACACACTTCGAATGATGTACTGAATATTATGCGCAAACCCGATTTTTCTATGTTTCGTGAGTTTAAGGCTCTTTTTGAAAGGATAAATAAAAAAAATCATTTAAATCAACAATTAATACCTTATTTTATTTCAAGCCATCCCGGATGCCAGAATATAAATATGGCCGAACTGGCGGTGGAAACCAAATCGCTTGATTTTAAGTTGGAACAGGTGCAAGACTTTACCCCTACACCCATGACACTGGCTACGGTAATGTATTATTCGGGCGTTAATCCTTATACTTTGCAGAAAATACCAGTTGCCAAATCGAAAGAAGAAAAACTTTCGCAACGTAAATTTTTCTTTTGGTATAAGAACGAATTCAGAAACGGAATAATATCAGAATTGCGAAAATCGAACAGGCAGGATATTATTGATAGCTTATTTGGAAAAACAACTGTAAAAACGAACCATAATAAACATAAAAAGAGAAAATAAGTAAATTACAAAGTGCTATGCATTAAGTAAAATATACTATTATTCGTAAGTAAGTTGTAGGATACTATTGCTTCTTCAACACGTAACTGTAATAGATATATTTTTTCGTTTCAAATTGATTGTAAGTTTCAGACCCCACTGTTCCGGCAAAATTCAGAGCAATTTTGTGCAAAAATTTAGGAGCTAATTTCTTTATTAGATTCCTCCTGCGTGCATCATCCAACTCTAAAGCTGCAACTACCTGATTGGTAATTAGTTGTTCTTTTATTACCGTTAATCCGCTTTTTTCCAATTCTTTTTTAAGGTCTTCCATCTCATAATCGTAGCGGAAATCGGTGTACAGAAAATATCCATCGTGACGCAAAATGCGGTAAACTTCTTTAAGAAATGCACCCATATCCGGATAACGATGCGATGATTCAACATTAAATATTATATCACATGAAGCATCGTGCAGGTCTAATTTTTGTGCATCGCCTTGTTTAAACGAAAGCTCCGGTAAATCGTAATAATTAGTACAAAATGAAACGGCTCTTTTATCAAGATCAATCCCCAATGCTGAAGATGGAGCAAAATGTTTGGTAATATAGGATAACCCTCCTCCTCGTCCACAACCTATCTCAATTATATCTTTATTGTTTATTTCAGTTTCATTAGCTAAATGATGATATAATTGAATTGAATATCTATTACTCTCATAGTCTTCACTAAGTGTAACATTTTCATTATCATTATAATAACCATAATTCATAAATAAAACTTCAGCATTTTTATCTACTTTATTTACATACCAATACCAGATTCTGAATAAACTTTCGCGAATATTAAATTTCATGTGTATATTTTTTAATTAAACTATTAAATATTTGAATGTTATGTTTCTTTATTGTTCTTTTATTTTTGTTCCTTTATATTAAATATCTTCAAGGATGAGGGTTTTATAAGTTTATTAACTTAGTTATTATTTTTTTTCAAGTTCATATACCAATGCCCTGATTTTCTGAGCACCATCCCAATGATTTGTTTCTTTTTGTAAAGATTCATAGGATATTGGTTTTCCGATTTTTACTTTAATTGTACTGTTTCTTTTTTTAAACATTTCACGTGGCAGCAACATTAGCTCCAGATTTTGTTTAATTCCAAACAGTTGCCTTAGCATATATATAAAATAAAATGTTTTTGAGTTCTTGCCATACATGTAAAAGGGAACCACATTTCTATGGCAACTTATAGATTTTGTTATAAAACTTTTTTGCCATTCACGATCCTGTATTTTTCCATGATATTTACGGGATACTTCCCCGGCAGGAAAATGAGTAATAGGAATATCTGAATTAAAAACTTCATCGAGTGCTTTTATATATTCTTTGTTAGAATAACCATACACATTAACTGCTGCAATTAAAGGCCTAAGTTGAGGTAAAAATAGAAAAGCATCGTTTCCAATGGCTTTAAAATCTCCATATTTTTCAGAAACTATATAGGTCAATACCAAACCATCAATAACACCAAACGGGTGGTTTGAAACAAAAAAACATTTCCCGTTTTCTGGTAAATTTTCTTTTCCTTCAATTTCTAAGTTTATATTAAATTCTTCTATCATTTTTGGAAGAAAATCAATACCTGTATATGCCTCGTATTTAGTTAATACCCTATTTATCTCATCTTGCTTTATAATAGTCTTTATCCATCGGATGATAAAACCGGGAAGTTTTTTTAAAATATCAGATTGGCTATTTTTAATTATATCGGAAATATTTATATACTCTTTTTTGCTTGTTGTATGAATCATTTAGCTTATTTCTATGAATATTTTAATGCGTTATTTATTTAAAAACGACAAATAAATTATGGTCTAAATGTATTTAAATAAAATGACTCTATCTTAATCTTTAGCTATAATCATTAAAACAATTCATTCTTTTTTATATAAGATATTTAAAATCAACACAAAGCATTAAAAGACTTGTGCCTGCAACAAAACCTGATGTATCTCTTTATAATTTACTCTTAATTAAATGTATAAAATTAAATATATCTTCCTCAGTAGTATCAAAAGAACACATCCATCTTACTTCATTCTTTGATTCATCCCAGTCGTAAAAGAAATATTCCTTTTTTAAATCTTCGATAATTTCCTTTGGAACAATAGCAAAAACTCCGTTAGCTTCTACTTTTTGTGTAATTTTAATTTGAGGTATTTCCTGAACCTTTGATGCTAATAATTTCGCCATCCTATTAGCATGGCTGGCGCTTTCATTCCACAGGTTATTTGTGAGATACCTTTCAAATTGTGCAGAAATAAATCTCATTTTGGATGCTAATTGCATTCCCTGTTTGCGGACATATTTAAAATCCTGCCCTAATTGCTTATTTAGAAAGAGAATAGCTTCGCCATACATCATTCCATTTTTTGTTCCGCCAAACGATAAAATATCCACTCCGGCATCTTTAGTAAACTCTTTAAACTGCATATTTAAAGTTACTGCGGCATTGGCTATTCTTGCACCATCCATATGCAAGTACATATTGTTTTTATGTGCAAAATCAGCTAATACCATAATCTCCTCTTTTGTATACACAGTTCCCATTTCGGTAGCCTGTGTAATGGATATTACTTTAGGCTGCGAGTGGTGCTCAAACCCAAAACCATGCATGTGCTTTTGAATGAGTTCAACCGTTAATTTACCATCGGGAGTTTCGACAGATAACAGTTTAAAACCATTAAATTTTTCGGGGGCACCACATTCATCGACATTAATATGCGCTGTTTCGGCACAAATAATAGCATTCCACGAACGTGTTGCCGCATGTAAACCCAGCACATTTGCTGCTGTGCCAATAAATACCAGATAAATATCGATATCATTACCAAAATGTTCGTAAAATTTTTGCTTTGCTCTTCCGGTATATATATCATCGCCATAAGCTACCGTGTGCCCTTCGTTAGCTTCAACAATAGCCTTTACTATTTCGGGATGCACTCCCGAATTGTTATCACTTGCAAAACCGCGTTTATTTATCATATGAAATTAGATTTTAGATTTTAGACGTTAGAATTATAACTCTGATCTTTTAGTACTTAAAATTTCTCATCATATTTGGTCCATAAGAAATCGCCTAATTTCCACGCCTTATCCACAACCTTAGTTCCCCAATCATTGCTGTATTTAGTTAGGTATTCAACGGTTTTTTGAGGTTTCTTTTGGTTGTATAATTGTAAAGCTTCCTCTTCTGTTTTTTTCTGATTTGAGAATAACTCTTCCTGCCATGGATTCCAAACTGCATCCACATCATGTCGCATTTCGCCCCAGCGTTGTGCAGTTAAAGTCCCTAGTCGGTTAAATGCCCACCAGGCCGATTCGGTTGTATAACCATTTACTCTTCCCGGAGTTTTGTATGATTGAGGCAAATCTGTAACACTGCAATATACAGGAATATATATTGATGTAGCTACATTATCTTGTGCTAACCAAACTACACCACCAATTTCATCGGGTAACCAGCTACGACACTGAATAATTGTTGCATACATTGTATACCAACGTGCAATGGTTCTTTCTCCTAAAAAGTCGATTTTACCACTTTCGTGATCAACACTATACCATCCTCCGCTAACATTTGAAATTTCCAACTGGTCATAAGGCATAAAAGGGTTAGCCAGAGGTGAAATTATTGTTTTCCCCTCTTTATCGGTAGCTTTTATACTTTGGGTCATATCGTAAGGTGTTCCTTCATAATAATCCTTAAAAACCATAACTAAATCTTCTAACGAAACCTTTTTATCCGGTTTAACAGAAAAAGGGTAATTTTCTGCATTAGGATCTAATTTTAACGAGGGCGCTAATAAATCAAACACTCTCCACTCTCTTCGCCTTGAGCCTATAGCCTGTCTGCTTTCCGGAGCATAAGCATAACAAAACCTGAAAGTTTCATCTTCATTCCACCATCCATTTTCTTTAGCAACATCATAAATATTTTCCGATGCCATAAAATAGTCAGGTTTCGAAAGGTCAATCTCTTTAATTGTACTTGCGTTTACATTAACCGAAATATGGTCATCAGGAACACGTTGAGCTACCCAAACAGCACCTACTTTCCCTTTTCCCGGGCCTACAATTTCAAAATGCCAAACCTCGTTAGGATCTGCTATTGTAAGACATTCCCCATAATCGTTCCAACCATATTTTTTAGTTAGTTCGCCAGCCATTTTAATTGCCTCACGTGCTGTAGTGCAACGTTCAACCATAAGTTGGCAAAGCCTTTGGCAATCAATCAACCCTGCGTCTGATTGAAGTTCTTCTCTCCCACCAAAAGTTGATTCGCCAATTCCCAGTTGTTTCTCGTTCATACATGGATAAGCTGTATTAATAAACTGATAAGTATGTTCAACCTGAGGTATTTCACCAATTTTCTCATGCTTATAAGCCGGCATTGCCTTTGTATTATCAGCACTACGCTTAAACATAGAAGTTGTTTCTCCCGGTTTATGATCTTTTGCCGGTTGAATATCCATCCAAGAGCGGGTTCTATGGCTGTCATCGGTATGTGAAGTAATAACCGAACCATCAACAGAAGCACTTTTTCCTACAGTTATTGAAGTGCACCCATCGGGATAAATTCCTTGCCAGTCGCTTTTATCTTGCGCGGTTAAATAAGTTGTAATACATGTTGTTAATAAAACTGATAATAGATGTTTTCTAAAATTTTTCATAAACTTTTATTTTAATTCAGAGTTGCCAATTTACTATAAAATTGATTATCTTTTTTGATTTATAGAATTTAATTAGGTTTAATCCGCTTAGTTTAGAATAAAAATAGCTTACTAAAATTTACATCTGATAAAAGAAAATTGTATTTTTGATCTTATCATATTAAAGAGAATTATGGACAAATTAGAGTTAAAAAAGAAGATTATAGACGCTTGTATCAAAACTCTGGAGCATAGTGCCCAAACTGTGCGTGATACTATTGATGAACTGATACAAACTGCAAGTGATTATGAAGGTGATCATGATATGTTTGATCCCTTTAAGGAAGAGATGATGAAGAAAAAGGATCTTCAGGTTGAGCAACTTCAAAAATATATTGATGATATTAATCTTGTAAAAAAAGCAGATCCTTCAAAAATATCAGAAAAAGTTGAATTTGGTGCTATAGTGATTACCGATAAGCAAAAAATGTTTATTTCGGCTGCTTTGGGTAAAATACAGATTGACAATGATACCTATTATGTAATATCTACACAGGTACCTGTTTTTAAAGCAATGAAGGATTTAAAAGAGGGTGAATCATTTACTATTAACAATAATAAATTTGTAATAAAAGATATTTTTTAATTGAACAATTCGTTTATTAGATCATATAAAAAGGCATTTTTCAGATGCCTTTTTTCTTTTATGATATGTATTGGTTAAGACCTTATTCGGAATATTTAAAAAACGATATTTCTTCTTTAAGCAAATCGGCGCTCTCGTTAAGCTTTTCAGCACTGGCAGATAATTGCTCCGACGATGCAGCATTTTGCTGCGAAACGTTGGAAAGTGATGAAATAGAATTATTTACCTCCGACAAACCCAAAGCCTGCTCACCCATTGCTGCTGAAAGTTCATCAATTAATTGGGATGTTTTTTCAATTTCAGGTATAATTTCTTCGGTATTGGCACGGGCTTTTTCCGACAAATCAAAACCAAACGAACTGATGGCAATAATTTCCTGTGCTGCCGTACGGCTTTTTTCTGCCAGTTTTTTTACTTCGCCAGCCACTACAGCAAAACCTTTACCATAATTCCCGGCACGTGCTGCTTCTACTGCCGCATTTAAAGCTAAAATATTTGTTTGATGAGCAATATCATTAATAATTGTAATCTTTTCGCTTATTTGTTTTATAGAATCCAGTGAGTTAAAAATGTTTTTACTACCATCGTTAAGCATCTGCGATGATTTTTGCGATATTTGCTGGGTATTTTTTAAATTGCTGCTACTGGTAATTACATTTGAGTTAAGCTCTTCAACAGTTGCGGAAATTTCTTCAACCGATGCTGCCTGCTTATTTGCTCCTTCAGCAACTTCTTCCGATACCGAGCTAATTTGAGTTATTTCAAGGTAAACATCCTCAATGGATTGCATAATGCCTTTAATAATTGAATTTAGTTTCTCGACAGTGCAGTTAAATGTTTTAGATATTTTTCCTATTTCGTCGTTTCTCTTAATTTCAATAGATACATCTAAATTTCCTTTTGATAATTCATCCAATCCTTTTAAGATGGTTTTTATAGGATTTAAAATATTTTTAATGAGCATATTAAATGCAAAAAGATAAACAACCATAAGTAAAAGAGTTATCCATAAAATATTACTCATTACTGCTTTTATTCTATCTCCAATAACCATCTCTTTAAAAGCCGTAGAACATATTATCCATCCGGTTTTATCATTATATTCATATAATGTAATTTTCATTGTTCCGGTTTTCGGAGATATGTACTTTTGCATTCCGTTTTTTTCGTCCAGGATCTTTTTAAAATCTTTATTTTCAGAAGTTAAATTTTTCCCCTCGTAAACAGGATGTAAAATTAATGTTCCGGTTTTATCCATAATAAAAGCAAACCCTTCGCCATCCAATTTCATGTTGTAATTGGCATCGCGCAGACTTTTTAGCAAATCATCCTTGTTTTGGCAAACATTACTTAAACTTTCAATATAACTTCTGGTTATATTTATATTTTCGGTAAGATTCTTAATAATAATCTCTTCCATCTTTTTATTTACCGAACGCCAGGTTGAGAAAATACACAAGGCTGCGAAAATAATAAGAGAAAGAATTACTGTAACAAGTACCTTGTTTTTGATTGAGTTTTTCATTGTATTAGGTTTATTTTTAGATTGTTATTCAATTTACAATAAAAAAATCAAAAATCAAATTTTAAGTGTTACAGTAAAATACTTTTAAATTCTCTGAAAAAAACTATGCTTTATAGAAAAATAAAATCGTTAGGTTAGATACGATTTGTTTTATTCATATCTCAATGCATTTACCGGATTATTCCTTGCGGCTTTCCACGAAATAAATGTAATGGTTAAAACAGAAATAAGAATAGTTATAATTCCTGCTATGGTAAAAATCCACCATTTTATTTCAATTTTATAAGCAAAATTCCCTAACCATTTCTGCATTAAATAATATGCAAAAGGAGCAGCAATTATAAATGAAATGATAATCCATTTAACAATATCCCAATTAAGTAACATAATGATATTTGAAATACCTGCACCGTTTACTTTTCGAATGCCTATCTCTTTTGTCCGGCGTTGTACTGACAATAAAGACATGCCTAATAATCCCATGGAGCCTATCAATAATGCAACAAAGGTAAATACTGTTAATAATCTTACTTGCACTAACTCAGCTTTATATACATTTTTATACATGTTATCAACATATTCGTATTCAAAAGGATACTGACTATACAAGTTGTTCCACACATTTTTAATATCGTTTAAAGCCTTTTTAGAGGTATCGCTTCGAAATGAAACAATAAAATTACTAATCCACATAGCATTGCGCTTAAAGAAAACCAAAGGCTCAATCTCTTTTTTCATGCTTGAAAAATGAAAATCGTCTACTACACCTATAATTTTACCTTTTGGTATTTTTATGTCACCAAAATTGAAAATAAGGCTAAACTCCTTTCCTATAATATCATCAGGATTTTGATATTTTAAGCGTTTTAGTGCCGATTTATTAATAATATATTCACCAGCTCCATCCATGTCTTCACTATTTTCAGAGAAATTTTTTCCGCTAAGGAAATTTAGGTTAAAAATACTGGGAAAGGAATAATCACAAGGGAAAACACCAATCATCTTATCCAGATTATTAGTTTCATCCGCGATATATCCTTCTAGTTTAAATTCGAACATATCATTAGCTTCACCACCAGGTGGCTCAAACATTGCCGAAACAGATTCTATTGTTTCGTATTTCAGTAATTCATTTTTAAAAATCTTAAAATCATTCTGAATATTTGTATGTACATTTTCGAAACATATAAGTTTTTTATTATCAACACCCATACTATTTGATAATGCATACCGGGTTTGTTTAAATATGACGACAACAGCAATTATAAGAATAATAGAAATTGCATATTGCAGAACAATTAAGCTTTTACTTATATTCCTTTTATGAAGTTTGCCTTTCTGCCTTGAACTAAAAAAGGAACTTAAATTATCAAATATTCCATTAATTAACGGGAATATTCCTGCAATTAAACATAATACAATAAAAATTTGATAAACGATGATTACCAAGCCTAAATTGCCGGTAAAAAAATTTATACCGAAATCTTTTTGTATAAATACATTTATAAGCTCTGTAGTTATAAAACTTAACACAACAGAAATAAATGCAACGATTATTCCTTCCAACAAAAAATATTTGAAGTCTATTCTCTCGGATGCACCTGATAATTTATTCATATACAGAAATTTATCACTAAAAAATGTCATGCCGATATTTAAATTTGCATAATTTGTTAGCGAAATAAATAAAAGAATAAGAGCAGCTATAGCAATTGTATAAATCACGGTTATATTTCCGTTTGGCTCTATTTCTCTGAGTTTATCTGAATGTAAATGAATATCAGCGATATTTTGTAAGTGTGCTTCAATTTTTAGTTCTTCTACTTTAATGCCTGTAACAGAAGAATAGAATTCTTTAAATCCGGAAATAATCTTTTCAGTGCTGGCAATATCTTTTAATTTCAGATAATTCCACGACCATCCGTTAAATACATTTTCATCTGTTGTGCTTGCAATAAATTCGGGATGAAAATGATTATTCCGGTTAAAATCTTTCATTATTCCTTTTATCGTAAATTCTTTGTTTTCACCATAAAACTGACCCGCAGGAATTATCAATACCTTTCCAACCGGATTTTCATTACCAAAAATTTTACGGGCATAACTTTCTGAAATAACTGCCGAACCAGGACTATTCAAAATGGTTTTAGAATCGCCAGTAATTAACTCACAATTGAATATATCAAAAAAAGTACTGTCACACTCAAAGGCTTCACTTACTTCAAAAAACTTTTCCCCATGTTTTATAAAACCCCCTCTGAGTGGTGATAATCGCACATAATTTTCAATTTCAGGAAATTTTTCTTTCATTAAAGGAATATATGCTGAATAATACATCCTGGCAAAGTGCTTCCCTCCAAAAAAGTTTTCATTTGTTGTAGTTAAACGGAAAATTTGCTTGTGGTTTTTAAATGATTTATCGTAATTTAATTCGTGGTTCAGATATAAAACAATAAGCAGTAATCCACTTAAAGCCAGGCTTAAACCAATAATTTTAATAAGATTTAAAAAAGGGCGTTTAGAGAGGTTTCTAAGAATAAATTTCAGTAACATAACATTTAACTTTAAGGTAACTAACTTCACAAGGATTATCAACTTTAAATCATAGAATAAAGATTTAAAGTTAATTCATGAATTTGATAAAATCCTTAAACAAACGAATGTTATTTTATTAAGTTGTCCTGCTTTTGTTAAAAAATGTTATAACATCCTATAGCAATGCACCATAAAGTATTTCTATGGGATGCAACGCCTGCTTACCTGTTCCATCCTTAATCTGGTGGCGGCAACTGGTTCCGGGAGCGGCAATTAAAACATCTGCTCCGGCTTCCCTTACAGCCGGAAATAATACTAACTCTCCTATTTTCATAGAAACATCGTAATGCTCCTTTTCATAACCAAACGAACCCGCCATTCCGCAACAACCCGAAGGAATTTCTTCTACTGAATGGTTTTTGGGAAACGAAAGTAAAAATTTAGTAGGGTCGGTAGAGGCTACTGCCTTTTGCTGGCAATGCCCATGAAGCTTTATTTTTTGTATTTTATCTGTAAATTGCTCTTTCCTTATTTTACCAGCTTCTATTTCTCTTTTCAAGAATTCATCAATCATTAGTGCATTTTTGCCTAATTCAATAGATGTTGATTTTAACTCTGCTCCCACTAAATCAGGATATTCATCTCTAAAAGTTAAAATAGCAGAAGGTTCAATACCCACTAAGGGTGATTCCTGACTAATCATATCTTTAAGATAATTTACATTTTGTATGGCTATTTTTTTTGCTTTTCGCAATAATCCTTTCGATAAAAAAGTCCGTCCGCTTTCAATATGTTTCGGTATTATTACTTCGTAACCTAATCGAGTAAGCAATTGTACGGTTCGAATCCCTATTTCGGTATCGTTATAGTTAGTAAACTCATCGTTAAAAAGATATACCTTACCATTGCTACTTTTCACATCTTTAAGCTCTTTGATGTATTGTTTCATCCATCTGTTCATGGTAATGGATGATAAAGCAGGCATATTCCTTTTAGCTGAAAAACCCATTAGTTTCATTAGTATCGATGAAACTTTTTTATAACCCATAAAGAAGTTATACAAGGATGGCCAAACAGATGCTAATTTGTTTATTTGAGTAATATAAGCAATCAATTTTGACCTTAACGGAACTCCATGTGCATCGTAATAATGTTGCAAGAATTCCGCTTTTAGTTTTGCTACATCAACACTCGAAGGGCATTCCGATTTACAGGCTTTACAAGAAAGGCATAAATCCATTACCTCCTTAATTTCGGGATGGTCGAATGGATTTTTTTTATTTGAATTAGTGAGGAACTCACGTAAAATATTAGCTCTTGCGCGAGTTACATCTGTTTCATTTCGTGTAGCCATATAACTGGGGCACATGGTTCCACCGGTTTTTTCCGTTTTTCTACAATCGCCGCTACCATTGCATTTTTCAGCAGCACGTAAAATGCCGCCAACATCCGAAAAATCAAATACTGTGTCTATTACTGGTTCTTTGCGCCCTGGTTCATAACGCAGGTTGTGGGTCATGTTGGGGACATCGACTATTTTGCCGGGGTTAAAAATAAAATTCGGATCCCACACGGCTTTTAATTCTTTAAGCAAAGCATAATTCTTTTCACCAATAATGATTGGTATAAATTCGCCACGCACTCTACCATCGCCATGTTCTCCACTTAACGAACCTTTGTATTTTTTTACCAGGTGGGCTATCTCTAAGCCAATAGTTCTGAACATTTCAACATCTTTGGAGTCCTTAAGGTTAAGTACGGGCCTTAAATGCAATTCACCGGAACCTATATGTGCATGATAAACACATTCTAACTGATATTTATTCAAAATCTTTTGAAAATCATCCATATAATCCGGTAATAATTCCACATTTACCGCTGTATCTTCTATAACAGATACAGGTTTGGCATCGCCTTCCATGTTCGATAAAACCCCTAATCCCGCTTTTCTTAATGCCCATACTTTTTTCGTGTCATTACCATAAATTACAGGGAAATGGTATCCAAAACCTGCATTCTTTAAGCTTTGAATCAGATTATTACAGCTTTCGTGGATTTCTTCTGCAGAATTTCTTGCAAATTCAATAATAAGAATAGCTCCAGGTTCTCCTTCAACAAAAAACCTGTTTTTCTGCTGTTCATGGTTTCCTTTGGTAAGATTTAAAATGGTATTATCCATCATTTCAACTGCACCGGGATTATGTTTCAGCGCAATTAAGTTCGCTTTAAAGGCTTCTTCTTTTGTTTTAAAGTGCGCAGCAACAACTCCCACTTCCTTTGGAGGTATATCAACTAAATTCAGCTTAATTTCGGTTATAAAACCCAATGTTCCTTCCGAGCCGCAAATTAATTTCGAAAAGTTAAATGGAGTATTTGTATCATTAAATATTTCTGTATCTAATAAAATATCCAGAGCATATCCTGTGTTTCTTCTGTATATCGATTTGTCGGGATATTCATTTTGTATTTCTGATTGTACTGTTGGATTTGACAAAACCGAATGTATGTGCTGGTATATCTTGTTTTCCAGATTATGCCCATTAAGTTTTTCAGTAAATTCTTCTTTTGTAAGCGCTTTAAACTCTACTTCGTTTCCATCACTTAAAATAACTTTTACTGCCAATGTATGATCCCGTGTTGTTCCATAAATAATTGAATGTGCTCCACATGCATTATTTCCAGCCATACCTCCAATCATACATCGGTTTGATGTAGAAGTTTCGGGTCCAAAAAACAATCCGTATGGTTTAAGGTACATGTTAAGTTCATCCAGAATTACACCCGGCTGAACTATAACCCAACGTTCCTCAGTATTTAATTCAATAATCCCGGAAAAATATTTCGAAATATCCACTATAATTCCATTTCCGACAACCTGGCCTGCTAAAGATGTTCCTGCTGTTCGCGGAATAAGCGAGGTTTTATATTTATTGGCAAAATCAACGAGTATCTTTAAGTCGTTTTTATCTTTTGGGCGTGCTACAGCCAATGGCATTTCACGATAAGCCGAAGCATCGGTTGCATATAATAATCTTGATTTTAAATCGGTATACAAATCGCCGTTTAATTTACCGGCTAATATCTTTAATTGATTTAACATAAACTGGATTTTAAAGAACAACAAAAATAATAACATAAATAAAATAAAGATGTTTCGCGTAAACTATTTTTTCTCTTTTGGTTTTATCTAAAATAATGTATTTTTGATATCAAATCTTTAATACATAAAACATGAGCGTTTTAGTAAATAAACATTCGAAGGTAATTGTTCAGGGGTTTACAGGAAGTGAAGGCACTTTTCATGCCCAGCAAATGATAGAATATGGAACCAATGTAGTTGGTGGAATAACACCGGGTAAAGGTGGGCAGGAACATTTAGGAAAGCCTGTTTTTAATACAGTTGCTGATGCTGTTAAAACTACTGGAGCTGATGTTTCCGTAATTTTTGTACCACCTGCCTTTGCTGCCGATGCTATTATGGAAGCGGCTGATGCAGGTATAAAAGTTATAGTTACAATAACCGAGGGCATTCCAACCCAGGATATGATTAAAGTTAAAGAATACTTAAAAGATAAAGATTGCAGGATGATTGGCCCGAATTGCCCCGGCATTATTACTCCGGGAGAGGCTAAAGTGGGTATTATGCCTGGCTTTATACACAAAAAAGGGACTGTTGGCATTGTTTCGCGCTCGGGCACATTAACCTACGAAGCTGTCGACCAAATTACAAAAACGGGTTTGGGGCAATCTACCTGTATTGGTATTGGCGGAGACCCCATAATTGGTACTACAACACTGGATGCAGTTAAGCTTTTAATGAATGACCCTGAAACAGAAGGCATCATCTTAATTGGCGAAATTGGAGGTAGTATGGAAGCTGAAGCTGCCGAATGGATTAAGGCAAATGGCACAAAACCTGTTGTAGGTTTTATTGCAGGTAAAACTGCCCCCAAAGGCCGCCGAATGGGTCATGCAGGTGCAATTATCGGAGGGAAAAACGACACTGCCAATGCGAAAATGAAAATTATGAACGAATGCGGAATACATGTTGTAAACTCCCCTGCCGAAATTGGCAAAAAAATGTTTGAGCTAATAAAGAAATAATTCTATCTTTTTTATACTTTTACAGCGGATTTAAAAATCCGCTTTTTTTATAACTTTCGATTAAAAAGAAAGGCTTCTTGAATGAGTAAAAATTGGGAAAATAAAGTGGTTGTTATTGCAGAAGATGAACAAATTAACTATTTGTTTCTTAAGGCAGTGCTTAAACCAACAAAAGCTCGGGTAATTTGGACAAAAACAGGTAGAGAAACTATTGATGTGTGTCATTCTGAAAAAGTTGATATGGTACTTATGGATATCAAAATGCCTGATTTAAATGGTCTTGAAGCCACTGTTGAAATAAAGAAAACCTACCCAGAGCTCCCTATTATAGCCCAAACAGCTTATGCCATGGAAGAAGACGAAGAAGCCAGCATGAAAGCTGGTTGCGATGACTATATCTCAAAACCCATAAGGCCCGAGGTACTTTTAACCGTAATGTCGAAATTTTTTACCGACTAAGGCCAATATTAAAACCTAACCGTATTTGCGGGTAAGTATATGGATTATCGGTTGTAGGTGTTAAATTCCACAAAATCAATATATAAGCTTTTGATTGTTTTCCCATTTGTTGAAAATAACCTCCTCCTAATAACATATTATAAAGCCAGTAACGGTCTCTTCCCATATCGGTTTCTCCAAAATGTAAAAAGTTATATTTAGTATTTAAAAACTCATATTCTGCGTGTATTAAAATCCCATTGTGCATTTTGGTTTTAAAAAGTTTTCTAAAATCTTCGATAACAGCAAATTGCGAAAACACACTTCCACCATAAACACTGGTTTCAAACTCACCCTGCAAATATGTTTTATCATGTATATATTGATATCGGCCACTTACTCCTATATTTAAACGTTTACTTAGCTGCGAACCAAACATGAGGTTTACATCAACATACGTATAACTTCCAAATCCAAGCCATAATGAACCACCAGCAAAAAAGTAAGGGTACTTTACTTCATTTCCCTGTTTATTTTTTTCTTTTTTAGAATCTATAGTTTCTTTATTTTGGGCAAATCCTCCAATATAATGGATCATTAAAATTAAAATGGCTATTATTTTTAGATTTGATGTTTTCATTTTTGCTATTTTTAACCTAACAAATTTAGATATTTCAGAGTAATTTTACTTTTTAAGACATAAAAATAAAACGTTAAAGTATGAATATTGTTGTAACAGGCGCAAGCAAAGGAATTGGTTACCATATAGCAAAAATATTTGCTAACGACGAAAATAACACGGTAGTTGCTATTGCACGAAATGAGAACCAGCTCAAAGAGCTTAAAAACGAATGTATAAGACAGGATTTAAGGAGTAAATTAAGACCTGTGGTATTTGATATTGAAAATCCTGAAAATGTAAAAAAAGAGCTTAAAAATGAGATTTTAAAACATGTACAATCCGTTGATATATTGATTAATAATGCAGGAGTTATGCTTAATAAACCATTTATAAATACCAATATAGATGAGATTTATAAGGTCTTCAATACCAATTTTATCAGTCAGGCAATAATCATTCAGGAATTAATTCCTCTCTTAAACGAAAGCAATATAAAACATGTTATTAATATCTCAAGCATGGGTGGTTTCCAAGGCAGTTCAAAGTTCCCGGGATTATCATTCTACAGTGCAAGTAAAGCAGCATTGGCAAACCTTACCGAATGCCTGGCCGAGGAATATAAAAATGAACAAATACGTTTTAATTCGCTGGCACTTGGTGCAGTAAATACCAAGATGTTAAAAGAAGCTTTTCCAGATTATAATGCACCTTTAAATCCTGATGAAATGGCACGATTTATCTGTGATTTTGCTACCAATGGGTACAAATTTTTTAATGGGAAAATATTACCGGTAAGCATTTCCACACCCTGATAAAAAATAAAGCCCTGTCATAAAATGCAGGGCTTCAGTTTTAAAAAAAACGCCAATTATTTATAAATCTTTGGTTCTACCTCACCTTTCATAACCATATATCCATTCATAGCCAAAGCTTCCATCTCATCTTCGCCAGGATAAACAACAACAGGAGCAATAAAACTTACCATTTCTTTGATATAATCGATAAGTATTTTATCATAAGCCATACCACCGGTAAAAATAATAGCATCCACCTGCCCTTTTAAAACAGCACTTAGCGAACCAACTTCTCTACCTAATTGATATGCAATAGCATCATGAACCTTTTTAGCTTCCACATCGCCATCTTTTACACGCATTTCCACTTCATAAGCATCATTTGTTCCCAGGTAAGCAACAAATCCGCCTTCTCCTTTAATCATTTTTTTCACTTGCTCGTGAGTGTACTCACCACTAAAACACAATGCTGCAACCTGTCCGCATGGCAATGTACCAGTTCTTTCTGGTGAAAATGGACCATCACCATCTAATGCATTGTTCACATCAATAACACGACCTTTGCGATGCGCACCAACAGAAATTCCACCTCCCAGGTGAGCTACGATAAGATTAAGCTCTTCGTAAGGACGGTCAACCGATTTGGCATATTTTCGGGCAATAGCTTTTTGGTTTAAAGCATGAAAAATAGAGTGTCTTACAAATTTAGGATGCCCGGTATAACGAGCAACATCTTCCATCTCATCAACAACAACTGGATCAGCAATAAAAGCTCTTGCACCATTTTTTAATGATAAAACCATATCGTGTGCAATTAATCCGCCTAAGTTACTTGCATGTTCGCCAAGTTTACTTTCATGCAAATCATTAATCATTGCATCGTTTACTTCGTAAACACCCGATTCAATAGGTTTTACAAGTCCACCGCGCCCAACAATTGCAGTAATAAGTTCGATTTGTATTTCTGCTTCCTTCAGCTCTTTCAGAATAATATCTTTTCTGAAATGAAACTGGTCAACAATACGTTTAAAAGGCTTTAGCTCTTCAGCAGTATGCTTAATATTTTTTAAAAAAATATTCTTTGACCCCTGGTATACAGCAATCTTTGTTGATGTTGAACCAGGATTAATCGCAAGGATTCTTTGTTCTTCCATAAGTATATTTATTGTTATTAATTCCTAAAATCTTACATTGCCGCGGCTAAAGCAATAGACATCATTTTACTTTTATCGGTATCTGCTCTTGATGTTAATACGATTGGTACTTTTGCCCCCATAATAACGGCAGCCGAAGTACAACCACCCATAAACATTAAAGTTTTATATAAGATATTTCCACTATTTAATTCCGGTGCAACTAAAATATCAGCGTCACCTGCAACATCTCCATAAATTCCTTTATGTTCAGCAGCTTCTTTAGATACAGCATTATCAATGGCAAATGGGCCATCGATGGTACAACCTTTAATCTGGCCACGGTTGTTCATTATTGTT
>Ga0116151_10002061_pt1 | contig 18640 bp, 14 predicted proteins | sample AD_UKC117_MetaG_FD_89893 | JGI IMG/M metagenome (GOLD analysis project Ga0116151, IMG submission 89893) | Active sludge microbial communities of municipal wastewater-treating anaerobic digesters from Hong Kong - AD_UKC117_MetaG | ecosystem: Engineered > Bioreactor > Anaerobic > Digestate...
GACCACATCACCAATGGAAACGTTGATTTCCGTACCCAGCGGTAATAATAGATCGACGCGGGAACCGAGCTTGATAAAGCCCATATCATCACCTTGCCGGACTGCATCACCTTGTTTCAGGTAACAGACAATACGACGGGCGAGTGCACCGGCGATTTGCCGCATCCCAACTTTCCCATTGGAGGTTTCATAGACGATGGTAGTCCTTTCGTTTTCCAGGGATGATTTGGGATTCCAGGCGGGCATGAATTTACCGGCATGGTATTTTTGGTAAATGACTGATCCGCTAACCGGGTTGCGATTTACATGCACATTAAGCGGTGACATAAAGATCGAGATCTGAATTCTTCGATCTTTGAGGTATTCCATCTCAGTAGTTTCTTCGATGACAACGACCTTACCATCAGCAGGAGCGTAGATCAGCTCCTCTGAAGTCGCGGAAAGCCGCCGGTCAGGATTGCGGAAAAAATACAACAAAAACAACGTCAAACCGGCGCTTAGAACATAGATCAGCCAAGCCCAGGTTCCAAGATATATTGAACTTACCCAGCTTAGGGCTGCCAATACCAAAACGCAGACGGTCAAAAAAATATAACCTTCCCGGTGAATCATTTACTTACGATTTAACGGTCAAAGTTAGGTTTTCCATTTCGAAGCATGGATTATAATCTTGGAGATGAATGGCCATGCAGTGCACCGGAGCGCTTTTGTTCTACCGGAAGATTCAAGCCTGGTGGATAAAGGATGCTCCATGCTTGCAAGCAATTCGGTATCTTGCCGGTCAACTGGTGATCGATTGAATTGGTTAACGGAATATTCTGAATTGAAGACATGATGGAAAACAGTTTTATCCGTATTCTCATATTCATTGCCATTTTCCTGGGTTGCCTGATTTTGGGAACTCTGGCCACAGCGCTGGCTGCTTTGGCCTGGGGGCTTTCGGTAAATGATATACTCGGCGGCATGATGGGTGGTGATGCGGGCCTACTCCGGGTGATGGCTTTAATTAACCATATTTTTTTATTTCTGTTACCTCCCATTGTTTTTGCACTCATTCTCCGGAGCCGCGGATGGGCTGACTATTTGGGTCTGCGAAAACCGCCGGTTTGGTGGCATGTGGTTTTGGGCATTGCTTTATTGTTTATTGCTTACCCCATCGTTCAGAAGTCCTATGAAATCAATAATCTGATCCCCCTTCCGGATTGGGCCGGACAAATGGAAAATTCTACGGAAGAAGTACTCAAAGAGATCCTGACCATGAATAACCTGGGGACTTTTATCTTGAATGTCGTGATCATTGGTCTGTTACCTGGAGTCGCAGAAGAGATGACATTCCGGGGAGTCCTCCAACAGGAATCGTATTCCTGGGTTGGTCGCGGAGGAGGTGCCGTGTGGATTACGGCGATCCTTTTCAGTCTTCTTCATTTTCAGTTCGAGGGCTTTTTTCCACGTATTGTATTAGGTGCACTCCTCGGATACGCCTTCTTATGGACCAAAAATTTATGGGTACCTATCCTAATGCATTTTGTTAACAATGCTACACCGGTATTCGGCATGTATTTTTTTGGTGATGACATGGACACGCTCGATCCATCGTCTGCCGAGCCGGTCACCTGGTGGGCCTTAATGCTCTCCGTGATCGCCACCTTTGGCATTGGTTATTTCTTATACCTCAAGACCCGACAACAGGATGAGCCGCCCAGCATCGCTTAGACCCCGCATCGTCAGTGCCATCGTTTATGGCATTTTGTTGATTGGTTGCCTGATGCTGCACGCCTGGGCGTGGCGGGGGCTACTTTTGTTTTTTGCGGTTGTTCTCCTCTATGAGCTTAGCGGATTATTCTGGCGGGATGTTCCGGATCGTCCGGGGCGGATGATAGCCATCGGCGCGTGGGGAGCCATAACCCTGGGTATGATGATTGAATGGTTGCCGGAAGGAATGATCACCTGGTCTGCCTGTTTTTGGATCCTGACGCTGGCAACTTTATTCCAGTACCGGTTAAAAGCCTGGATGCCGGTATTATTTCATGCCTTGACGCCTTTATATATTATACTACCGATTCTATTGGCAGAATCCATACGCGGGCAGTCCGGCCCTGTTTCGGTTCTATTGCTATTTCTCCTTCTCTGGGCGGATGATGTTGGGGCTTATTTTATCGGTTCCTGGTGGGGCAAAACGCCCTTTGCAGCCCAGATCTCCCCCAAAAAAACCTGGGAGGGTACAATTGGAGGGGCAATCCTGGCCGCACTGGTCGGCAGTCTGGCAGGATGGATGGGTATGCCGTTGACACCCTGGCAAGGCGTGATCCTTGGATTGGTGGTGGCCTTATTTGGCACCGTAGGGGATCTGTTTGAGTCCATGATCAAGCGGCATTATGGCATCAAAGATTCGGGAACCATCATGCCCGGACATGGAGGATTGCTGGACCGGCTGGACTCTTTTTTGGTTGCGATGACGCCTTATTATATAATGGTAGTTTTTTTTAGTAATCAGTAGTCAGTAAAGAGTAGTCAGTAGTCAGTAGTCAGATACCACAAAACCAAAACATCAAACCACCACACCACCCTAACAAATAAACACCTAACAAATAAACAACCTAACACCATAAAACCAAAACACCATAAAACCAAAACACCATCAAACTACAACACCATCAAACTACCACACCACCCTAACAAATAAACAACTAACAAATAAACAACCTAACACCCCAACACCATAAAACCAAAACACCAAAACACCAAAACAAACAAACACCAAAACACCCTATCACATAAACACCAAAACACGTCATGACACATCTCAGTGTAAACCTCAATAAAGTAGCGCTCATCCGGAACTCACGCGGTGAAAACCTGCCGGATCTGGTCCAGGTGGCTAAAGATTGTGAAGCATATGGAGCGCAAGGAATTACGATCCATCCCCGGCCGGATCAGCGACACGCCCGTTATGCAGATGTCAGTGCATTGAAAGAGGTTGTTACAACCGAACTGAATGTCGAAGGAAACCCAATCCCCAAGTTTATGGAAGTGGTTTTGCAATACCGGCCACATCAGTGCACGTTGGTGCCGGATGCGCCGGATGCGCTGACCAGCTCCACCGGATGGAATACCATCAAACATGCATCCTTCCTTCGGGATATCTGCATCCAACTGCGAGAAGCAGGGATCCGTTCATCCATCTTTGTCGATCCCATTCCCGAACTGGTGGAGGGGGCCCGGCATGCAGGTGCCGACCGTATCGAATTTTATACAGGACACTTTGCCCGTCAGTACCATGCGGATCCGGCCAAAGCGGTACATGATCATGTTCATTGTGCACGGCTTGCTGCAGAACTTGGCCTGGAGATCAATGCCGGTCATGATCTTAACCTCGATAACCTGCACTTTTATGTGACAGAAGTTCCGCAGGTGGCGGAAGTATCCATCGGTCATGCCCTTATCTCCGACGCCTTATATTATGGCCTGGAGAACACCATCCAGATGTATCTGCATTGTTTGGATATGTAAGTTGCTGTAAGTTATACACTGTACGCTTTCTGCTCCACGTTGAGCAGGTTGTGCTACCCGGGGTGAGGATCTAATTGCGAATGGGAAAAGGCGATAAGCAAGTTGCTAATATCCAATTCCTGACCGCGAAAAGCGAAAAGCCAAAGGCGAACAGCGAACTGCCAACCCGCATGGATTAATTTTTCAAATTGTGATCTCCACCAAATACCCGATGGTCACCAAACATTAACAAAACACAATCTTCGGACGTTAATTAATTAAGAGGTTCTTAACAGATAAGGACTTTTGTTATGGATGTCTCAATCTTGAGCGATTTTTTTGCTATTGATTTATGAATTTATTGTGATGTCCATGTTAATTAAAAGTTAATAAGTTTTTTGAGTGGGATAAATTATTTCTTACTTTCGTGCTCATTGCAATAATCTTTTTAACAAAAACTGGACGTATGAAAAAACTCTCACTAGTTTTAGCATGCTCCCTATTCTTCCTGGGGTATGCGCTAGCACAAAGAACGATTACCGGTACAGTGTCCGATGTTGGGGGGGAGCCTCTGATCGGAGCAAGTGTTCTGGTAAAAGGTACTACGGTGGGAACTGTCACGGAGGTTGATGGAAGCTATTCCATTAATGTTCCGTCAGGCGGGACGACACTGGTAGTGAGTTACACTGGTTTTGAAACCAAAGAGGTCGAAATCGGCGCTTCGGACGTAGTAGACATTACGTTGAGCGAAGGTTTGGAACTACAGGAGGTTGTCGTCACCGGTCTGGGTATTAAGAAAGAAAAGAAAGCCTTAGGTTACGGGGTCGCCACCTTAAGCAGCAAAGAAGTTGCTTCCCGTCCTGAAGCCGACGTAGCCCGGATCTTGCGTGGTAAAGCCACTGGTGTGGATATCGTACAGACCTCCGGTCTGTCCGGTTCAGGTACAAACATCCTGATCCGTGGATATTCATCCATCACTGGTGACAACCAGCCTTTGTTTGTTGTGGATGGTGTTCCTTTCAACACTTCTACAAACACTAACCGGGGATTTACTACTGGTAGCGCCACCGCTTCCAGCCGTTTCCTCGATCTGGACCCGAACGACATTGATGAAATTTCCATCTTGAAAGGTTTGTCCGCTACCGTATTGTACGGTGAAGCCGGCCGCAACGGGGTTATCCTGGTAACTACTAAAAACGGTAATGCCGGTGCTGATGCCAACAAGAAAATGGAAGTGACTGTCAACCAGAGTATTTCCCGCTCCGAAGTGGCTAACCTTCCAGACTACCAGAATTCGTTTGGGAATGGATTTAGCGGTAACTTCGGATGGTTCTTTTCCAACTGGGGTGCTGCATTTTCAGACACGAACCCTGGATCTTATGGTTCTGATTTTAAAGGGGTTGAAAATGGAGTGGTACAAATTACCCACCCCTATGATCAAGCCCAGTTTAGACCTGACTTTCCGGAGTTTGTTGGTGTACCGTACCCGTATAAGGCCTATACTGGTATTGAGGACTTCTTCCAACCGGGTGTGACCTCGAATACTTCGTTGTCCATCTCCAAGAATGTGGGTAATGGAACTTCTTTCAGTGCAACCTACAGCTATCTGTCTGACGAAGGCTTTACCCCTCGTTTGGATGAGCAACGTGATGGCGGAGCCAGTAACTTTATCAACAAGCACAACTTTGGATTGGGTGCCCAAACCAAATTGGCTAACAATTTGAATGTTAAAGGTACCTTCAACTTTGCCAGTACCGATCGCCGGACTCCAATTACCGGACCAGCTTTCGGTGGTGACGGTAACGGTTTGTTTGCGGCGTTGTTGTTTACGCCTCGTTCGATCGATTTGATGAATTTACCTTATCAGTCTCCGATTGATGGACGTAACGTTTATTATCGTCGTGGTGGTCAAATTCAGAACCCGCGCTGGGTATTGAATAACTCTGGTGACCTTGAAAACGTGCAACGTTTCTTCGCAACCACGCAGTTGGATTATGCCATCGGCTCGAAATTCAACGTCATGTACCGTTTGGGGCTCGACCGTTATACTCAACAAAACGACCGACAGACTAACCGGGGTGGAGTATCTACTCCATCTGGGGTTTTTTATACGGATAACTTCCGCAATAATATCTGGGATCATGTGTTGAACCTTACTTATACGCAGAGCCTGGGTGATGATTTGTCCCTGGACGTCATTGCCGGTACCAACCTGCGTCGTAATACGTATGCACGAACTACGGTGAACAGTACCGATCAGTTTGTTTTCAACCTCTTCAATCATTCAAACTTTACATCACATAATTCAGAGAGTTACGAAGAATTTGAAAACACCATTGGGGTATATGCTACCGCAACTGTTGGATTTAAAAATTACTTGTACTTGAACCTGCAAGGCCGGAACGACTGGACGTCAACGCTGGAGCCGGGTAACAACTCGTTGTTCTACCCATCAGCTTCGTTGTCGTTTGTCGTGAGCGACGCTATTCCAAGCTTGCAGAACAATGCCGTACTGAATTACCTGAAATTGCGTATCGGTTATGGAACATCGGCCGGTTATCCGGATCCTTACCAGACCCGTAACGTATTGGCAACCGGTACCAACAACTTTGTAACACCAAGCGGACGTATTCTGAATACCAACTCGGTAAGTGACCGTTTGGGTAACAACAACCTGAAGCCTGAGTTGCACAAAGAATTGGAAGGTGGTGTGGAAGCTCGCTTATTGCGCGACCGTATCGGCATCGATTTGTCCTTGTACAATAAGACCTCCAATGACTTGATCATCGACCTGAGCTTGGATCCTGCTACCGGTTATACACAAACCACCGTTAACGCAGCTGGTCTAACCAACAAAGGCGTTGAATTGGGCTTGAACCTGACCCCGGTTCGTGGTAAAGTGACCTGGGATATGACCTTGAACTATACGAAGAACATCAGTGAAGTAACAGAGCTTTATCCTGGTGTTGACCGGATCGGTATTTCTGGTTATACCACGTTGGGTAACTACGCCATCGTAGGAGAACCCTATGGGGTTATGTATGGTTCTCCATTCGTAAAGGATGCCTCCGGAAACCTGGTGGTTAACAACGTAGGTACTTATCAATCCAGTTCGACCAACGGTATTATTGGTGACCCGAACCCGAACTTCCAGGCCAACTGGATCAACAACGTTTCCTGGAAAGGTTTGAGCTTCGGCTTCCAGTGGCAGTACATTGATAAAGGAGACATTTATTCATCCACCGTGCAGGCTTTGTTGGCACGTGGTAATACCTCCGATACGGATGTAGACCGTTACATTCCGCTGATCATGCCAGGGGTTAAGAGTGATGGATCGCCGAACGACATTCAGACCTACATCGGTGACTCTTTCTTTGATGCTTATTTTGGAGCTGACGAAGGTGGCGTATTCGATGCTACGACCATCCGTTTACGCGAAGTATCGTTGTCCTACGTTCTGCCGAATTCCGTCCTGGCTAAAACACCATTTGGACGGATTGGTATCACGTTGGCTGGTGAGAACCTCTGGTACAATGCACCGAACTTCCCGGTTGGTATCAATTTCGACCCGGAAATTTCTTCCGTGGGCGTAGGTAACGGTCGTGGATTTGACTTCCGTACAGCACCGACAGTGAAAAAATATGGTGTTTCTCTGAATGCAACGTTCTAAACCTTTCATCTAACTGTAAAAGCTAGAAACATGAAACTAATACATAAATTATTTCTGGTTGCACTCATGTTTTCAGTGTCGGCATGTCAGATGTTTGACCTGGACCTGTTGGATAATCCCAACGAGGCTACCCAGGCGGACGCCAGCATCGATGACCTGTACAACAACGTGCAAATTAACTTTAAAAATTTTTTAAGCGACATGTGGTACTCAACTGCAAGTTTGCCGAGAATGATCTCGAATACAAGCTCATACCAGTATGCCACAGCATTTTCACCGGAGAGTTTTAATACCATCTGGTACCGGGCTTATGCATCCCTATTGCCGGATATCGATGCAACCATCGAAGCCTCGGCAGCACGGAGCCTTGGATTTTATTCCGGTACCGCAAAAGTCATGAAGTCGTATGTCCTGTCTTCATTGGTTGATCTATTTGGAGACGTACCTTATTCTGAATATGGTCAAGGTACCGACATCATCGCTCCGGCAAACGATCAGGGATCTTCCCTGTATGCTACGGCTGATGGTTTGTTGGACGAAGCCATTGCAGAGATCACCGCCTATACAAGTTCACAGAAACCAAACGATAACTTCTATGGAGGAAGCAATGCCAAATGGATTACGGCTGCCAAGTCCCTGAAGTTACGTCTGGCACTGAATACCCGGTTAGTAGATGGTTCTGCCGGTAGTAAAATTGCTGCTTTGGTTAATGGTGGGGACATCATTGATCAGACCAGCGAAGACCTGCAGTTCAACTTCGGAAATACCCGGACGAACCCGAATTCTCGGCATTGGCTTTACAACGATGCTTATGAAAATGGGGATCCTCAATATCAGTCTACCTATTATATGTGGTTGCTTCGCGCTGAAAAAGCCGACGCGGATGGTATTGTTACGATAGATCCCCGGCTCCGCTTTTATTTCTATCGCCAGACCGATAAGCCAAGCGATAACCCGAACGACTGGTCCTGCCATTTTTCTGAATTGCCAACATTGGCAGACCGACCAGATTATTATACCGCCATTGATCCGAACATGCCTTATTGTATTCCTTCAGATGATGGCTTTTGGGGCCGTGACCATCTGAATTCGGAAGGTATTCCACCAGATGGAAACTTAAGAACTGCAATAGGAGTTTATCCGGCTGGTGGCCAGTTTGATGACAACAGTTTCTCGGCGACCAAAAAACTGGGTACTACCGGTGGCTTGGGTAAAGGGATTGCTCCAATACTGTTAGCTTCCTATGTCGACTTCATGCGGGCAGAAGCAGCTTTGACGGCAAATACCGGGGAAGATGCACGCTCCCTGCTGGAAAGCGGTGTTCGCAAATCCATTGATAAGGTCATCGCTTTTAAAGGCTTGGTACCTGCAACCATGTCGAGGGTGGTTTCAACTCGTGACGGTGAGTCTACAGTGGAAGCACTGTATGTTCCGGATGCGGATGATATCCAAAAATACGTTGAGTTTGTTCTGGCTCGTTACGATGCAGCTTCCGATAAACTGGACGTGGTCATGAAGGAATATTTCATTGCGTTATTCGGAGATGGCCTGGATGCCTACAACATGTACCGCCGTACCGGTAAACCAAATAACATGGCGCCGGCACTGGAAAATAATCCTGGTCCGTTCATCCGGTCCTTCCTGTACCCGGCTAATAACGTGAACCTGAACTCCAGCGCCAGTCAAAAGTCATTAACCGTACAGGTCTTCTGGGATAACAATCCTGCTGACTTTGTCTATTAATTCAAAATAGCTAAGCATTATGAATAGAAATAAAATAGCAATCATATTCGGATCCTTATTGGTGTTGGCTGCATCCTGCGCCGATCCCGATCTGGCTCCTGTGGTCACTTTTGATTCGGCGATTAAAGGAGCTTATGTACGTTTGCTTGATGAAAGTGGAAGCAAATTGTTCAACCTTTTTGATCTAGCCGGATCAAAATACACTTACTCCTGCGACTTTGTAGACCTGGAAAGGGGTGCACTGGTCTCAGAATACAATCTGGATATCTCGTATACTGACGGATTTGCTGATAATGGTACGATTACCAAATCACCAGTTCGCCTAAAATCGTTCTCTCAGTCTGATTTTTCAACTTCAGCAGAAGGTAACGTTGGAATTGCGAATGTATCGATTACCCCTGCAGACGCGATGGCTGCATTAGGGTTAACAATGGCTGATTTAGGGCCAGGTGATGCATTCAAAGTCAAAGGCACTTTGGTGCTAAATGATGGATCAATACACGGACAGGATAACTCCACCTCGGCTTTGATCGGTGGTGCGTTTAGAGGCCAATTTGACATTACCTTTAGTGTCGCTTGTCCTTCAAGCCTGGATGGTTCGTACCCTTTTGAGACGACTGCATCTTGGTGCGGAGAAACGAAATCTGGTAATGTCACCATCGTAGCTAAAGGTGGTGGTGTTTATACATTCAGCGACTGGTCTTTTGGTGCGTACCAAGCTTGCTATGGTGGAGATGCTCTAGGCTGGGGTGCACTTCAATTCAAAGATGTATGTTCTGAAGTATCTTTCTCGGGATTCACCGACAATTACGGGGAAACTTGGACCTTTAACAGTACTTTAGAAGGAGATAAATGGACCATTACTTGGGAGAATACGTATATAGATGGCAGTGCACCAGAATCTGGAACTGCAATACTTACTAACCCAGGCGGTGACTGGCCATTCACATTGAAGTAATCAGAATACAATAAGAAGGTTCTTCTTATTTAAAATCAAAGCCATATCCAGATTGTATATTTGGATATGGCTTTTTTATTCTTAATAAATACATTTCATGCTTTTCGTTAAGAGAATACCTATCCTGTCGTGTATATTTTTTTTCGTAGCAGCTTCGGCATTTGAAGGTAAAGCACAAAATACTGTTGGGCTGTTGAGCATTAAGCAAAATCAGGTTTTTGAAGGATATAACCTCATTTATCCTTATGCACAATCCACCGTTTTCCTAGTGGACTTGTGTGGCGAAGTGGTCCATCAGTGGTTAGACTTTACCGGGGGCCGTCCTGCTGCTTCCGCGTACCTTTTACCCAATGGGTATTTAGTTCGTTGTTCCAGGGATAGGGATTTTTCTACCGACACGATTGTTGCAGGTGGTTTTGGTGAATATGTAGATATTTTGACCTGGGAGAATAAAAAGCTTTACTCATTCGCCATAAATAACTCCCGGTTTCGGCTGCATCATGACGTCGCGCCAATGCCAAATGGAAATATTTTGATGTTAGCCTGGGAAAGAGTAGGCGCTGACGAGATAATTCCGCTTGGCCGGGATCCCAATACACTACCAAATAATGAATTGTGGCCGGATAAAATTCTGGAGTGGGACCCTGTCAAGGATAGCATTGTGTGGGAATGGCGAAGTCTGGATCATTTCGTTCAGGACAGGGATTCAATATTGCCTAATTTTGGAGTGGTGTCGGAGCATCCGGAAAAAATTGATATTAATTATGATATCCAACACGGAAACCCGGATTGGATGCATTCAAACTACATTGATTACAATCCGGTGCTCGACCAGATTATGATCAGTGTCCGTAATTTTAATGAGTTTTGGATTATTGATCATAGCACCACAAGTGAGCAAGCTAGTAACGGTTCCGGGGGACGCAGTGGCAAAGGCGGAGACATTCTTTACCGCTGGGGGAATCCTGCTGCTTATCAGCAAGGGGACGAAAGCAAGCATTATTTACATTTGCAGCATGATGCACATTGGTGTGATCCTTACGCATTGCCTGGCAGCCCGCAGTTTGGCGAGATAGCTGTTTTTGATAATTTCACGGAAGCTAATAAATCTACTGCGTTACTCATTAAGATTAATTTCGATTCTGTAAACTGGACTTATCCACGCTTAGGGAGAGTTTATGGACCCGATTCTCCTATCCGGGTTGTGTCTCACCCCAATGAAAACATTCTCTCATTTTCTAACATATTATCCAGTGTTCAAAAATTACCCAATGGAAATGTGTTAGTGTTTGCCGGCCGGTGGGGCTATGCTTATGAAGTGGATGAGAATGATGAGCTTGTATGGGAATATCGAATACCATTTCGAGATGGTAAGGTTGTATCGCAAGGGGACGTATTGTCATTTGGCGATAATGAAACGTTTAATATGGTGCGTTACAATACAGATTATTCTGCATTTGCCAATCGGGATTTGTTTCCAATAGGCTATTTGGAATTAAATCCGGATATGTCATTTTGTTATCAAACAAGTTCAACGTATTTAAAGTATGTTTTACCTTCTCTGATAATATGGCCTAATCCAGCCACAAATTATCTCTATATCAAAAGTGTTGCGAATGAAATTGAATTCTATTCTATTTTGAATGTGAATGGCCAGATAGTTAGAAAGTTCGAATCATCTGGTAATGCGGTGGATATAAGTGACCTGCCAAATGGCATGTATTTGCTACAAGCAAGTAATGGTAAGATGTCCAGGTTTATGATCTTACGTTATTAAAACTCAAATATATACAAGGTGTTGAAATAGAATCTAAATGTGGTATAAACAATACGTGAACTCCCTTTAAGACTTTTTCCATTAAATTTAACTATTGTTAATATTATACATACCAATAATCAGGTATGAGATATTGCGTTTAAAATATACATTAAGCTCTCAATAAAGGTCCAATGGACAATAAACCTATTTACATTCATTTTTGCTCAATGCCTGGATGTACTATTATTAAGAAGTCTGCATATACTCGGGAAGAGGTAGCAGAATTTCTTGGGTGTTCAATAAAGACATTTACTCGAAGGCTAAAAGAATGGAATATTGAAGCGCATGGCAAAAAGCTATCATTTGAACAATTTGAAGAGTGCCTGAAACAAGTAGGTATTTATTCGTATGAAATCAATATTTAGATAATAATTATTACCTAAATATAAATAATAGAATCCATTATGACTATCTATAAAACACGTCAAGAAATAGCAAATGAATATGGTGTTAGTAGGATTACGTTATTTCGCAAGTTAAGAGATAGAGGAGTGAAACTTCCAAAAACTTTGTTAAACAATTATCATATCCAATTAATATATAATGCACTTGGGCCACCTCAACGTAATTTATCGCAAGATCATATTTTAGAACAAAAAACTTCAAGCAATAAGCAAGATGAAACAAATTGACCGAGCATGTTATTTAAGCTTGCTATATATTTGAAGACATAAAAGTAATTGAGACTATATATATTAAATTAGAATTCAATAACAAATCTGAATTGCCAAATGCTATTGGCTTGATTGTTAATGTTAATAAATTGAACGGACTCATATGGTTATCGAAATGCAGGATCAATCGGTATTTATACGTTCTTATTTAATAACATTCTAAAATATTTATCATGACTACGCTAAAAGTAATTTTGATCGCTCTTGTGGGATTTATGGGATTTACTTCTACAAATTATTTTGTGAATGCACCAGAAGAAGATTTTACATGTCCAACCGGTATTACGCCAATTCATTTTTGCCCTAATATTTCAGTTAATTGGACATATTATGCGCCATCTGGGTGGAGTTTGGATTGGATGGGACCTGTAAATCCTGCCTTATGTGACCATACAATGACATTTACTGAAGTTACAAGTGGGGGAGGTTTGTCTGGAATTAATATTAGCGGTACTGCTAACCCTGCAGGTGAAAGTTGTAAATATACATATAAGCTTACGAATAGTGCAACTGGAGAAATTTGCACATACTTGGTGGGAATACATGTTGACACATCTTGCCCATGAATGGATATTGTTATTGGAAAGGGGACCTATGTTTCATGGGTGCCCTTTTTTTTTATATAAAGGCAATGCCTGATAAATATTCAAAAAGGATAGAAGGATTATATTGACTTGTAGGTAAACAATAATTGTTAAATATAACTGATACTTTTAGTTGAAAGGGTTATTTCATTTTGCAATAGCCCCATGAACATCTACTTTTCTTATTCGTTTATATTCTAGACAATGGCCATAACATTCAGACATATTGGTTTAATTTTGCTTTTCATAATCCTTCAAGTTTTTGTGACTTGCACTACCAAAGAATATATTGGATTAATTGACTTGCCCCAACGTGGTGCCTACGTCCGGCTCACGCAGCATCCGGATATCGATTCGATTGCTATTAAAGCGCTGACGGACTTCAGGTACAGCTTTTGGGCAGAGTTTGTTGACCAGGAGCAGGGGAAGCTGGTCTCCGAATACATCCTGGAGGTGCAATACATAGACGGATCATCTGAAAATGGAGCCAATACATTTCCGCCTAAGTTACTACGGTCATTCACCCAAGCTGATTTTAAGACGAATTGGGATGGTTACCGGGAAATTCAGGGTGTTTTTTTACGCGGGGACGAACTGATTGAAGTGCTAGAAATACCTATTGATAGCTTCGATGAAGGTGATAAGATCGTCCTAAGAGGTAAACTGGTCATGCAGGACGGATCGGTCTTTACGTCGGACAATACCTCAGCCAGCCTGGAAGTGGGTGCCCTGCAGGCCCAGTTTGATATCCCTTTTACATTGTATTGTGGATCCGAACTGGAAGGGACCTATCAGGCGATAGGCTATGATTTCTTTTGTGGTACCGGGGATACCGTATCATTTAACCTGAAGATCTTCCGGAAGGAAACGCGCAAACATTATCAGTTTAGTGATTTTTCACTGGGTGCCTACACCCGTTGCTATGGAGCCTGGGATGGTGGGTGGGGCCAGATGGAATTGACAGAAGATTGTGGACTTATCTCATTCACCGGCTTTTACGACAATTATGGCAGCGAATGGCACTTTGACAACACCATAAAGGGGAATGTATGGACCATTCGCTGGTCCAATACGTATGGAGAGTACGGTTACGGCGAGATCTACTACCCCAATGGGGACTGGCCAATCACCATTACGGACTAACGGTATTCAATCTGTTATTAAATCATCGGTTTTGGCCGGTCAATAAACCTGCCGTACGTATCAACAACACGCTGGCGCATTACCATGAATTGTACGATATTTGCACTCCAATAAGTAAAAAGTATCCTTACAGGTTCAGGACCTTCGATATTAACCTGACCTGTTGAACACCAGAGTCAATAGCTATGCAGGATTATTCTTATGTCTTTAATGCCCATCCCGAGTTCATCGATAGCATGTATGCCAAATACCTGGCTGACCCCACGTCCGTAGAGCCGGGCTGGAGAACTTTCTTCGAAGGGTTTGAGTTCGGTGGCATGAATGGGCATACTAAACCTGCTGCAGTGGCAGGGGTCAGCTCAAATGTAGAGCGGGATCTCTCTGTGGTATCTATGATCATCGGATACCGGAACAGAGGCCACCTCTTGTCTACGACGAACCCGATCCGCAAACGTAAGGACCGCCATCCGCATCTGGCTTTGGAAGATTATCAATTATCGGCAGCAGATCTGGATCAGCCCTTTATGGCAGGAACCGTGGAACTTGGGATGGCGCCGAATTCGACATTGCGAGAAATCATAGCGCATCTGGAAGCCATCTATTGCGGAGATATTGGATTTGAGACGAACCACATTGAAAATAAGGAAAAAAGAATGTGGTTGCGCGAGCGCATCGAGCATCGCGACTTATCCGATTCATTTGGGATACCCCTGGATAAAAAGCGGCGCATCCTGGAGAAGTTAAACGGAGCAGTGATCTTTGAGAAGTTCCTGCATACCAAATACATCGGTCAGAAACGCTTCTCCCTGGAAGGGGGCGAAACGACCATACCCGCTCTGGATGCCATGATCAATAAAGGAGCTGAATTTGGAGTTCAGGAGGTTGTCATAGGTATGGCCCACCGGGGCCGCCTGAATGTGCTTGCTAACATCATGGGCAAAACCTATGAGCAGATTTTTAATGAGTTTGAGGGAACTGCAGTGCCTGATCTCAGTTTTGGGGACGGGGATGTGAAATACCATATGGGCTATTCCTCCCAAGTACGTACGACGGGCGATCACGATGTCTACCTGAAACTGGCACCAAATCCATCCCACCTGGAAGCTGTAAATCCAGTGGTCGAAGGATTTTCCCGGGCTAAAGCGGATATCCTCTACGGATCCGATTACGACAAGATCCTGCCTATTCTCATCCACGGGGATGCCGCAGCAGCCGGACAGGGAGTGGTTTTTGAGACGGTTCAGATGAGCCAGTTGCCGGGTTATTATACCGGGGGGACCATTCATTTTGTCATCAACAATCAGATCGGATTTACCACGGATTTTGATGATGCACGTTCTTCGACGTATTCCACGGCGGCGGCAGGCATCGTACAGGCACCGGTTTTGCACGTAAATGGCGACAATCCGGATGCCGTCATCTGGGCTGTTGAACTGGCCACGGAATACCGGCAGCGTTTCAATAATGATGTCTTCATCGATATGGTATGCTACCGTCGTCACGGGCATAATGAAAGTGATGATCCGAAATTTACCCAGCCCCAGATGTACGACATCATCTCGAAGCATGCCAATCCGCGGGAAATCTATGCTCAAAAGCTGATCCGGCAGGGTTCCGTAGAGAAAAATTTAGCCGGGCAATTGGAGGATGCCTACTGGAATTTCCTTCAGGAGCGTCTGGATATGATCAAGCAAAAGCCGCTACCATATGTTTATCAGGAACCGGAATTGGCCTGGCGTAAATTGATGAAAGCCAATAAGGCTAAAGAATTTCAATATTCTCCGGAGACCGGGATCACCCAGAAGCAGGCCATGCACATCCTGGAGCGGTCCATAGCTACGCCGGATGGATTTACGCCACTGACCAAAGTGGAGCGACTGCTGAAAAGCCAGCGTGAATACATCAAACAGAAGAAACTGGATTGGTCTATGGCGGAGATGCTTGCCTACGGCAGCTTGCTCCTGGAAGGCCATTCGGTACGTATGAGTGGACAGGATGTCAAACGCGGTACGTTTTCGCATCGGCATTCCATCTTTTATGATGCCAAAACCTATCAGCCCTATAATCGCCTCAATCACCTGGAACCCGATCAGAAGGGCCAGTTCATGATTTACAATTCGCTGCTGTCAGAGTTTGCGGTTTTAGGCTTCGAATTTGGATATTCCATGGCCTCACCGGATAGTCTGGTCATCTGGGAAGCCCAATTCGGTGATTTTGCCAATGGCGCGCAGACCATGATCGACCAGTTTGTCACTGCCAGCGAAAGCAAGTGGCAGCGGATGAGCGGTCTAGTACTGCTATTACCCCATGGCTACGAGGGACAGGGACCGGAACATTCCAGCGCACGCCTGGAACGCTTTCTCCAGATGGGCGCCGAGTTCAACATTACCGTCGCTAATGTGACCAACCCGGCTAATTTCTTTCATCTGCTGCGGAGACAAATTTACCGTCCTTTCCGTAAGCCGCTGATTGTTATGTCCCCGAAATCCCTGCTCAGACATCCGTTATGTGTAGCTGATGTGAAGGAAGTGACGGGAAAGAGCAAATTTCAGGAGTTTTACGACGATGCCCGTATCACCAGCAAAGAGGACGCCGGAAAAATCCGGCGGGTGCTGTTTTGTACCGGCAAAATCTACTACGATTTGTTGCAATATCAGGAAGAACATGTTCATTCGGATGTAGCCATTGTTCGCCTGGAGCAATTGTATCCACTTCCTAAGGAGCAGTTTGAACTTTTAATGGCCAAATATGCTCAGGCAGAAAAGTACTGGGTTCAGGAAGAGCCGGTCAATATGGGTGCCTGGCAATACATATTGTCCTTTTACCCGGATCGCGGTTTTAAAGTCGTATCCAGAAAAACCAGCGCTTCGCCGGCTACGGGATTCAAGAAAGTGCATGATGATCAGCAATTGCGCATCATGGAGCTGTCATTCGCCAAATGACCTAATCCGTCACCCTATCTCCAGCAAAACGGTCATTCCGAACAGGTTTGCAGAGCAAATCGTCGTGAGGAATCCCTTATGACCGTCAAAACAGCTTAAGGGATGAGACTCCATCATCGTTTCTGAGGTTCAGGAAGCAGGGTTTCCATCACCAGGTTCCAGACAACCATGCTTCTCAAGCAAAACTGTCATTGCGAGTGAGGTACGAGCGAAGCAATCCGTTCTGCTTGACCCCAACGGACAGCGTCGTCGCTCTGCGAGGCTCCTAGCTGTGACAACCAGGGAGTTGACATTGCGAGCGAGGAACGATCCGTGATGTAAAAACGCAGCTCGCCTCTGCGTCCTGAAAAACAGAGAAGCGCTGTTCAGATCGAATATATGAATACGAACATCCGATCGAAAGCTCTGTGGCCCTCTGGGTAATCTCCGCGGTTGACTGTGTAAAACCCATCGTAACTATGTGGTTAAAGAACCATCCTTGATTTTCCTTCGGTCAGGGTTTAGGCCCGTTCACAAGGACAATGCGTATGCCATAACTCCAGGCCTGCAGTCCGGATGCATCGGTCGCCTCGTCATTCAGCCATTGCTGTAGTCGAACCGTAGTACGGTTACCGTATTGATAACGGGCATAGGGCTGCAGCGAAAGCTGGACATTGGAAGTGCCCGGAAGCAACCATTCCAACCAGGCTTCCTGGTGGAGTCCACCCTCCCGGTCGAGTCGTACGGACCGGGATTCGTTTTCCCATTTGTGCCGGGTTGATACCAGATCATAACTTAAAGCGGTCCCGATTCCCACCCGCCGGCCGCTTGCTCCCAGCATGGTTTGCCAGGTATGTGACTGGAGGTAAATTCTGCGGGTCAGATTCCCTTTGCCTTCAGGATTGGTAGCTTTGTTGGACTGGAGGTGGACCGTCCAGGCAAGGCCGGCATACACCGGGCCCTTGAAGTAATAACGGGTCCCAAGTCTGAAGCCGAACAAATGATCCAGATCAGCAAAATCCCGGGTATAATTTTGTTGGTCATTGTGAAGGGCAATTGCCTGATCCAGTCCAGGATCCCGGACGGCCAGCCAATCAAAACCCGTCTCAATATTGAGTTGGGTATAGGCTGCCGGAAGGGCAATCGCGAAAAAAGCCAGGGTTAAAATAGAGCGCAAGCGCATTAAAATTCAATTAGCCTAAAAAATAATTTAGATTAGTCTAAAAAATTTGCACCTTTGTCGTGCTTAAACTAACTTGCTTTAAAGTTACAACAATTAAAAGAGTGGAAATCAAATGAACCGAAAACACCTTATCGCTGGGTTGATGATGCTCACCGGAGGCATACTTCTGGCACAGGATGCCAGAGAAATAGTGCAGAAAGCCGATGAGAAGTTACGCGGCAAGAGCAGTGTCATGACCATGAAAATGTCCATCGTAAGACCTTCCTGGACCCGGGATGTAGAACTAAAATCCTGGTCATTGGGCGATAAATATGCGTTGATGTATATTCTGGAACCTACCCGGGATCGTGGAGTGGTCTTTCTTAAGCGGGATAAAGAAATCTGGAATTGGCAGCCATCCATTGAGCGCATGATCAAATTGCCGCCCAGCATGATGATGCAATCCTGGATGGGATC
>Ga0116151_10002068_pt1 | contig 18619 bp, 13 predicted proteins | sample AD_UKC117_MetaG_FD_89893 | JGI IMG/M metagenome (GOLD analysis project Ga0116151, IMG submission 89893) | Active sludge microbial communities of municipal wastewater-treating anaerobic digesters from Hong Kong - AD_UKC117_MetaG | ecosystem: Engineered > Bioreactor > Anaerobic > Digestate...
ATCTGGAACGACGTGTTCATGCAGTACAACAAAACGGCGGACGGCAGCTATGAGCCGCTGGCCAAGCCCAACGTGGATACCGGCATGGGGCTGGAACGCACCATCTGCGTGCTGCTTGGCAAGGATAACGTATACGAAACCGATCTGTTTGAAAACATTCTCGCAAAGATTGCCCAGCTCAGCGGCAAAACCTATGCGGAAAACAAAAAGGCCTTCCGCATCGTGGCCGACCATATGCGCACTTCGACCTTCATTCTGGGCGACGACCGGGGCATGGCGCCCTCCAACATGGGGCAGGGATACGTGCTGCGCCGCCTCATCCGCCGCGCGGTGCGCTACGGTATGGAGCTGAACCTGCCCACCGGATTTACGGGTGAAATCGCGCAGGTGATCATCGGCCAGTACAAGACCGTATACCCGGAACTGGACCGCAATTCCGCGTTCATTCTGGAGCAGCTCGCCACGGAGGAAACCCGCTTTGCCAAGACGCTGGATCAGGGTACGCGCGAGTTTGAAAAGATCATCGGCCGCCTGAACGGCAAGCAGCTGGATGGCATAAGCGCCTTCCACCTGTACGACACCTACGGCTTCCCCATTGAGATGACCGCGGAGCTCGCCAAGGAGCGCGGCCTGACTGTGGACATGGCTGGCTACGAGCAAAGCTTCAAAGAGCATCAGGAGAAAAGCCACGCGGGCGCCGAGCAGACCTTCAAGGGCGGCCTGGCCGACCATTCCGAGCAGACCACCAAACTGCACACCGCCACCCACCTGCTGCACCAGGCACTCCGGCAGGTGCTGGGCGACGAGGTGGCGCAGAAGGGGTCCAACATCACCGCCGAACGCCTGCGGTTCGACTTTTCCTTCGGCCGCAAGGTTGAAAAAGACGAGCTCGACCAGGTGGAGACCATCGTCAACGACGCTATCGCCGCCGCCATGCCCGTAACCATGGAGGAAATGACCGTGGACGAGGCCAAGGCCCAGGGCGCTATCGGCCTGTTTGAAAGCAAGTACGGCGAAAAGGTGAAGGTCTATACCATCGGCGATTTCTCCAAGGAGATCTGCGGTGGCCCGCACGTACACAATACTTCCGAGCTTGGAAGCTTTACAATCAAAAAGGAAGAAAGCTCTTCCGCCGGCGTTCGCCGTATCAAGGCCATAGTCAACTAGGAGAAGCTCTGTGGCAAAGGCAAAGCAGGTTCAAACCGCGGCATGGGCATCATCCAGGCGAGTTATGCTGGTGATGATGTCGCTGCCGGCACTGTATAACTACCTCTATTCCATGGCCGTGTCAGACGCGTATACGCTGTCGCCGGTCTTTGGCGGCGCGCTGTTTATGAGCGGCGCCGCCGCTACCGCTTACGCACAAACCTATACGGGCGAACGGCGGAAAAGCCTGACCCGGCGTACCCGCGTGCTGGGCACGCTGATGCTCATGCTGATGTTCATGCTCACGCTGATGCTGTGGGTGGTCTATCCGTTCTTCTTCCGCGTCTCCCACTTCTGGGAGCTGTCCGCCATCACCCTGGTGCTCACCGTACGCGGCGTGCTTTCGCGCGGGCTGGTGGGCAGTGTGATGCGCGGCCGCATTGGCAAGCGCGGGTTTGCGCTGTTGTTTACGCTGCTGCAACTGTTGCTTGCAGGCGCGGCGGCCGTACTGTTCTTCCTGACCCTGCCCACAGCATCCGCCTGGTACCTGCTGGGCGGGTACGCGCTGAGCGTGCTGCTGGAGGGGCATATTCTCTGGCGCGACCGGAAGTCCGTCGCCATGGAAAACCGCCCGGAGCCCCTGGAAAAGGAAACCGCGGAGCGCATGGCGGCAGAGCTTAGGCAGATGAACGCCTACGGCGCATACCAGCGCCTATATACGCTGGTCCTGATCGCGCTGCAAATGACGCTGATCATGGTGTATACCTTCATCGGCATCACGACACGGGAGATTATCTCGTGCCTCGCGATCTCGGTTGGGTGCACCATCATCATGCGCGAAGTGACGGATTTTATGCTGATCCGGCTCAAACGCCGTATCCCCGCAACGCTGAACCTGCTGCTGATCGGCCTGTTTCTGTGGGGCTATTCGCTGTTTTTGTTCTACCGTATGCTGTCGGACGGCAGCTCGCTGCTGATGACCTACATGACGCTTGGGCTGTGTTCGGCAGGCCTGAACGTATCGGTGACGAGCCTGGCGCAGATCGAGCGCGAAATGACCGGCGTAGCCCAGTACCGCCTGCGCGATCATATGCAGGGGTACGGCACCATCCGCTCGGTCAATACGGAGCTTTCCATCCTTGCGGGGCAGCTGTTTGCCCTGCTGCTGTTGGCCGCCCTGACCCTGCCCGCTGGCGTGAATATCGCAGAAATTGAATTTACAAAGATTCTCAACGGCTTTCGCCCGCTGATGATCCTGCCGCCGCTTGCGCTGACCGTTGCGGCGTTTTCGCTCGCGCTGCGCTTTCCGCTTAACAGCCGGCATTTTCAAAAGCTCAAACGCTTTTTAACACTCAGAGACGAGGACAACCCCGCGCTGAAAAAGCAGCTGGATTCCGTGGTGGTCAGCAAGCATACCAATCGCTTTGGACTGAAGATCATCATCTTTTTCCTGCGGTTCCTGATGCCCCACAAGGTGCTGGGCAAGGAAAACCTGCAGGGGCTTGAGGACGGCACCATCATTCTGGTGTGCAACCACGGCGAGGTCTACGGGCCCGTAGCCGCCACGCTGCATGTGCCGATCAGCTTTCGCCCCTGGTGCATTTCGGAAATGATGGACCGGGACCAGATCGTGGACTATATTTACCAGAACACCGCCGTGCGGCAGGACTGGTGCCCGGAGTTTATGAAAATGCCGCTGACGAGGATGTTCGCCCGCTTTTTCCTTTGGGCATTCAAAAGCCTGGACGCGATTCCCGTGTACCGAAACAATCCCCGCTCGCTGATTAAAACCTTCCGCATCACGATTGACGCCATGCAAGCAGGCGATAACCTGCTGCTCTTCCCCGAGCGCGGCGACAACCTGGGGCCTGGCGACAAGGGCTACGCCGAGGAAGGCATCGGAGAGCTGTATACCGGCTTTGCGATGATCGCGCCCGCATTGTACAAAAAAGCGCATAAGGCGGCGGTATTCGTACCCGTATATGCCTCCAAAAAGCTAAAAACGCTGACCTTTGGCAAGGGAATCGCCTTCAACCCCAGCGCGCCCGTAAACGATGAAAACAAACGCATTGTAACCGCGCTGCCCACCCGCATCGGGGCGATGGTGGAAGACGAGCAGAAAGCCTGGCAGAAGCTCCAGGCCAAGGCATAGCCTGCGGCAGGCGCAAAAAGCGTTCGTACAAAGCAACAGGATACGCGATCGCGTATCCTGTTGTGTATATCAGCCAAAATCGGTTCATGACGAACCCGCCCGTTTAATTTGTAAAGTACTGGTGATACTTGGAGTAGATCTCGTCCTTATCCACCTTGTAGCGGCTCAGGTGCTTCATAATCAGCGCGGAGGCCTGCTCTTTGTTGCCCGCCATAACAGCGGCAAGAAGCTTCTGGTGGTCTTCGACGATCTTAATCTCCTTGATGGCAAACAGACTCAGGTTGCGGACACGGTCAAAGTGCAGGGTCATGCTCTCCAGCATATGGTAGCTCTGCAGCTTATTGGTCAGGCGGAAAAATTCGCGGTGGAACTCGTCGTCAAGCTCAAAGAGCTTGTCGAACATGCCGTTTGCAAAGTAAAATTCCTGGAGCTTCACGTTGGCTTCCGCAACAGAAAAGTCTAGCTCCCCGGCCATATCGCACGCAAGCTCGAAGATAGCCTTTTCAAACACCATGCGCATGAAACGGCTTTCTTCCACGAAATCATAATCAATCAGCGCAATGCGGCTGCCGCGCTGGGGCAAAATCTCCACGATGCGGATCTTGGCCAGCTCGATCAGCGCTTCGCGCACCGGCGTGCGGCTTAAGCCCATCGCGGCGGAAATTTCATTTTCGCTCAGCATAGCGCCGGGTTCCAGATCCATGGACGCAATGTTGCGCTTGAGCATCCTCAGCGCGTAATCCCGCGCCGTTTCGCGCGCATATCGTTCCGAAATGTTCATACTGTTCCTCTTCCCATCCGCACCATTCCAACCGGCATACTAGTTTTTCGTATTGTATCATCCCGCTCACAGCACGTCAAGAAACCTGACTTCACATATTAAACCAGCGGAAGCGAAGGAACCGCGTTCAGGTCCAGCGCGGCTGCTGTTTCCCGTCTGTAATAGGCGGCCGAAGCGATCATCGCGGCGTTATCGGTACACAGGGCAATGTCGGGCATATAGAGCGTAATGCCGTTGGCCTCGGCCAGCGCAGCCATTTGCGAACGCAGAAGCCGGTTGGCGCTGACGCCGCCCGCAAGGCACAGGGTATGCAGTCCGCTGTCCAGCACGGCCGGGATGGCCTTGTCGCAAAGGCTGTCGACAATCGCCTGTTGGTAGGAGGCGGCCAGATCGGCCCTGGGAAGCTCCTGCCCTTTTTGCTCCATATTGTGGCAGGCGTTGATAAACGCTGTCTTGAGGCCTGAGAAGCTGAAATCGTACTTGCCTTCGGCCTTGGGCCGCGGCAGGGGCAGAAAGTGCGGGTCGCCGCCCTGGGCCAGCTTGCTGAGATGCGGGCCGCCGGGATACGGGAGCCCCAGCACCCGCGCACCTTTATCAAACGCCTCACCGGCCGCGTCGTCGGCGGTCTGGCCAAGCAGGGTATAGCTGCCGTAATCGTTCACGGTCACCAGATGGCTGTGCCCGCCCGACACCACCAGGCAAACAAACGGCGGTTCCAACTCCGGGTGGGAGATGAAGTTCGCGCTGACGTGCCCTTCGATATGGTTGACAGGGATCAGCTTCTTGCCGGTGGCAAAGCTCAGGCCCTTCATGCAGTTGACGCCGATCAGCAGCGCCCCCACCAGCCCCGGCCCGTAGGTAACGGCCAGCGCGTCGATTTCCGATAGGTTCAGGTGCGCGTCGCGCAGCGCCTGGTCGATCATCCGGTCGCAGGCGTCCACATGGGCGCGGCTGGCGATCTCCGGTACCACGCCGCCGTACACCGTGTGCAGATCAATCTGCGAAAAAACCGCGTTGGACAAAACCCGCCTGCCGTCTTCCACCACGGCGGCGGCCGTTTCATCACAGCTGGTCTCCAGCGATAAAATACGATAGGGTTTCATGTTTATCGATACTCCATGGGATCGTAAGGCATGGCCTGCATCTGCCGTTCCTGCCGCCGCCTGCGCACCCGCCTGTCGATCATAGTTAAAATCGCGGGAAGCAGCAGGATGCCCGCCAGGAGATACAGGAAGGTCAGGCCGATGGGCATCATGTAGCCCTGGAACATGGTTACAGGGAACAGCTGCATTACCGGCTCGTCCGCGGCGAAGATGCCGCCGGGGATGACGATGCGGTGGAGCGTTTCCCAGAAGCTTGCAAAATCAATCAGCGCCCAAAGGAACAAAAACCCCGCTATCAGGATGGGGATAACCGCCCCCAGATAATAAAAGCGCGGGGAGAACGTGCGCGACCGCATGGCCGCCGCGCCCAGAATTGTGAGGAAGATAAGCGCCGTCACACAGGCGATCATCAGCGGCAGCATGAAGCGGAACGCCTTCACCCAGTGCTGGACCTCAGCCATGTGTGTGGAAAACGCTTCCGGCACCGGGGTGACCTGCCCTTCCACGGTGATGGCCGTGAGCCACGCGGCACGCCTGCCCGTCAGGTAGCCGATGGTTTCCTGCGCAAAGCGTTCGGCGTCCTCCGCCGACATGATGTTGGTTTGCACCAGCGCGGTATCGGCCGCATCGCGGAAACGATCCAAATCGGTTACATGCACGCCGGCGGCATAGCCCATGCCCAAAGCCGTCAGGCACAGCGCCAGCGCAAGCGAAAGCAGCGCGCCCAGGAGACTGGTTCTCCTGCGCTGATACAGCCTGCTTTGCGCCAGATATGGATCCATAACCGCTCCCTTCGCCTTTCCTTAAATCATCTTCAAATAGGCCGTGATGAAGCCGGAAATATTGCCGTCCATCACGCTGTCCACACCGCCGACCTCGAAGCCTGTGCGGTGATCCTTGACCATGGTATAGGGCTGGAAAACATAGCTGCGAATCTGGCTGCCCCACTCGATCTTCTTGAGCTCGCCCTTGATATCGGCCATCTGCTCTTCCTTCTCGCGCATACGCTGTTCCATCAGGCGGCCCTTCAGGATGCGCAGGCAGACCTCGCGGTTCTGTATCTGGCTGCGCTCGTTTTGGCACTGGGCTACGATGCCGGTGGGGATGTGCGTCATGCGTACGGCGGAATCCGTGCGGTTAACGTGCTGGCCGCCCGCGCCACCGGCACGGTAGGTATCGATGCGAACCTCTTCCATGTTCACTTCAAAGGTATCGTCCTCCGGCAGGATGGGGGCCACGTCCAGCGAGGCGAACGAGGTATGGCGCCGGGCGTTGGAATCAAACGGGCTGATGCGCACCAGGCGGTGTACGCCGCGCTCGGACCGCAGGTAGCCGTAGGCGTTTTCACCCTCCACCTCGAAGGTCACGGACTTGATGCCCGCCTCGTCGCCGTCGAGCAGGTCGTTGATCGTCACCTTGAAGCCCATGCGCTCGCAATAGCGCGTATACATGCGGAACAGCATCTGTGTCCAGTCCTGCGCCTCGGTGCCGCCCGCGCCCGCGTGCAGGCTCAAAATACAGTCGCAGCGGTCGTACTCGCCGCGCATCAGCGTTTCCAGCTCCAGCGCGTCGGCGTCCTTTTGCAGGGTATCAAGCTCCTTTTCGCACTCGGCGGCGATCTCGGCATCCGCCTCTTCGGCCAGCAGCATGAGCATCGCGTCCACGTCGTCCATCCTGGATATCAGATCGCCAACGTGGTTGATCTTTTCCTCAATCTGGCTGATGCGCTTGTTCACCTGCTTGGAGCGCTCCAGATCGTTCCAGAACTCCGGGGCGTTCATTTCTTCCTTGAGCTCGTCAAGCTCCTCTTTCAGCTGCGGTAAATGCAGGCCGTCGCTGGATTTTTCCACGCTTTCACGTAAGCCCTCCAGGGCCTGGCGATAGCTGTCGATATCAATCATACATACACTCCTACGTGTCGATTCGAACCAAAGTTTCGTCCAGGGTAATGCCCCGGAAGGTCAGGTCCAGCCGGTTTTCAAAGCCCAGCTGTTCCCAAAACGCGTTGCCCAGATTGTTTTCCCGTTTCACCACGAGCCACGCCTTGGTGATGCCCTCGCGTTGCAGGGCGGCGGCCGCCGCGTCCCAAAGCGCTTTGCCCACGCCCCTGCGGCGCAGCTCCGGTTTCACCGCGGTGTGGTGTATCAGCCCGCGACGCCCGTCGTGCCCGCAGAGAATCACGCCGACGACCTCGCCCCCGGCATCCGCCACAAAGCAGGTCGCGGGGTTGCGCCGCAGGTACCTGGCAATCCCCTCGCGGGTATCGTCAATCGAGTTCAGCCCCATCCCGGGCGTGGACAGCCAAAGCGCATATACCTGATCGTAATCCCCGGTCTCCATCAAGCGGATGGAAACGTCATTCCTGTTGTGCGCCATACGTGCCTCGTTATTTGTTTCATATCATGTCGCTTGTCTACGATTCAACATTTGATTCTATCTGTGCTTATAATACTCACAGACGACTCAGAAAGCGTTCATTTGCGTGTGGAAATTCACTGTCAATCTGATCAAAAAGCCTGAGATGCCAGGCGGCAGGGAGGGCAAAGCAGATTGCGCATTTTCACCTCATGCAGCCTTGCCGTATGCCCAAGCCGTCTGCTGGCTCAAAAGGTGTGAGATGCGCGGCGTCGAGACGGGCGAAGGCTGAGCTTACTTCCTTTGTAAGTAACGCGATAGTTCAGCCTGCCTTGTCGCCCGTCAGCCTGATCAAAACGTGTGAGATGCGAGGAAGCGAGGGTGGCAGGGGCGGAGTTTACTCAACCCGTAAATGACGCCCCCTGCCATCCCGAAGCTGACAAAGCAGATTGCGCGTTTTCATCAGGCTGACGATTTTCCGCAGCAGTGCTTGTATTTTTTACCGGAGCCACACGGGCAGGGCTGGTTGCGGCCCACGGCGCCGGGGGTATCTTTGCTGACCGGTGCGCCGCCCTGCTTGGCCTTGGCGCCTTCGGCGATGCGGTTACGGCCGGCAAAGCCCTCCTGCAGCTTGCCGGGATCGGCGGCCTTGCGGCGTTCGGGCAGGCGTTCCACGTGGCTTTGGTACAGCCTGCGCAGGGCATCCTCGCGAATGAGGAAAACCATGTCGTTGAACATATCATAGCTTTCCATTTTATATTCCTGCACGGGATTGCGCTGGCCGTAGGCGCGCAGGCCGATGCCGTTGCGAAGGTCGTCCATGGCGTCGATGTGGTCCATCCAGTGGCGGTCGATGGCGTTGAGGAGCACCACACGCTCAAACTCGCGCATGTCGATGCCCATCTCCGTAAGCATTGCTTCCCGCTCTTCGTAGAACGCCTCGGCGTCCTTTTTGAGCATCTCGGCAAACTCGTCGGGCTCGTCGGCGGTCTCTAAGTACTCCTTGTGCTTATCGATGTCGCCGGGCCTGAGGCAGAGCTTCTCCAGATATTCGCGGGCGTCGTCAATGCTCCAGTCGTAGATGCCGTCACCGGTGAAGTTGCGCTCGGCGGTGGCGTCGATCATGTTGTGAATCATGCCGATGATCGTCTGGCGCATGTTGTCGCCCTTGAGAATATCGCCGCGCTGGGAATAAATCAGCTCGCGCTGCTTGTTCATCACGTCGTCGAACTCCAGCACGTTCTTGCGGATATCAAAGTTGCGCCCTTCAATGCGTTTCTGGGCCGATTCAATCTGCTTGGTCAGGATGCCCGCTTCCAGAGGTTCATCATCCTTGAGGCCCAGGCGCTCTACCATGGGCGCGATGCGCTCCGAGCCGAACAGTCGCATGACCTCGTCCTCCAGGGAGATGAAGAACTGCGAGGACCCCGGATCCCCCTGGCGGCCGGAACGGCCGCGCAGCTGGTTATCAATGCGGCGGCTTTCATGCCGCTCGGTGCCGATGATGTGCAGCCCGCCCAGCGCAATTACGCGCTCGTGCTCGGCGTCGGTTTCCTTTTTATAGCTCTGGAAATACTCCTGATAGGTTTTGCGGGCAGCGAGCACCTCGGGGGCAACGTCCTCGTTATGCCCGATGGCCTCCATGATGATCTCTTCCTGCAATCCGTCCTGGCGCATTTTACGGCGGGCCAGAAAGTCAGGGTTGCCGCCCAGCAGGATGTCCGTGCCGCGGCCTGCCATGTTGGTGGCGATGGTCACGGCGTTTACCGAGCCGGCCTGCGCTACAATCTCGGCCTCTTTTTCGTGGTTCTTGGCGTTGAGCACCTCGTGCTTGATGCCATGGCGTGAGATCAGCGTGGAGACAAGCTCCGAGGTTTCCACGTTCACGGTGCCGACCAGGATGGGCTGCCCGGTCTGGTGACGGGCGATAATCTCCTGCACGGCGGCCGTAAACTTGGCCTTCTGGTTTTTATACACAACGTCGTTCATGTCCTTGCGGATCATGGGCTTGTTGGTGGGAATCTGCACGACGTCCAGGTTGTAGATGCCCTGGAATTCTTCCTCTTCGGTTTTGGCCGTACCGGTCATGCCGGAGATCTTCTTGTACATGCGGAAGTAGTTCTGGAACGTGATGGTCGCAAGGGTCTTGCTCTCGCGGTTGACCTTCACGTGCTCCTTGGCTTCGATGGCCTGGTGCAGGCCGTCGGAATAGCGCCGCCCGATCATCAGGCGGCCGGTAAACTCGTCCACAATCACGGCTTCGCCGTTTTGCACCACATAGTCCACGTCCCGCTTCATCATGGCGTGGGCTTTGAGGGCGTTGAGAATATAGTGGTACAGGTCGGCATTATCCAGATCGGCAATGTTCTCCACGCCGAAATGCTTCTGCGCCTTCTCGATCCCTTCCTCGGTGAGGGTGACGGCCTTTTCCTTCTCGGCGACGGTATAGTCGTCCTCGACCTTCAGGCGGCTGACAAAGCGATCCGCTTTTTCGTACATATCGGAGGAATCGTCGCCATTGCCGGAGATAATCAGCGGGGTTCTGGCTTCGTCGATAAGGATGGAGTCAACCTCGTCCACGATGGCGAACACATGCCCGCGCTGCACCATATCCGGTTCGCGGATGACCATGTTGTCGCGCAGGTAGTCAAAGCCCATCTCATTATTGGTGCCGTAGGTTACATCGCAGGCGTAGGCCGCGCGGCGCTGGGCGTTGTCCAGTCCGTGCAGGATGATGCCCACCGAAATGCCCATAAAGCGGAAGATGTTGCCCATCCACTCACCCTGGAACTTGGCCAGGTAATCGTTCACGGTTACGATGTGCACGCCCTGGCCCGTGAGGGCGTTCAGGTAGGCGGCCAGGGTTGCGGTATGGGTTTTGCCCTCGCCCGTTTTCATCTCAGCGATGCGCCCCTGGTGCAGGCAGACCGCGCCGACGATCTGTACGGGGAACAGGCGCTTTTCATCCACACGCCATACGGCTTCGCGGAACGCCGCGAAGGCGTCGGGCAGAATATCGTCCAGCGTTTTCCCGTTTTGCAGCAAGGCCTTGAACTCGCCGGTTTTATTGCGCAGCGCGCTATCGGACAGCGCGGCGTATTCCTTTTCCTTTTCAAGTACCTGGTCGGCAATCTTGCGAAGCCGTTTCACTTCGGCTTCGTTGGACTGCCCCAGCATCTTTTTGAGCATATCAGTCAGTGCCAATGGCTTATTCTCCCCTTTTACAAGCGCTTCACGCGGTATCGGTGCTGTTTTCACTGCTCACAACGGCAGTTTACACCATTTTTAATTATAGCATGTTTCCGGAGACGATGACAACAAGCAGCCCCGAAAGGGTGAAGGATTTACACAGCGACGGTGTTGACTTTTCCCATCATCCGGTTCATACTGGCTTTGATTATTTCATTATATAGGAACGTGATTTTTTGCAAACTTCAGCCCGCCTGGTTTCCTGCCTGCTCGCGCTGCTCATCCTTTTTTCGATGGCATCCGCCGAGCCTTACGAGCACCCGTATCCTGATGAACTCAAAATCAGCGTCAAGACCGAAACCTGGGCCTCCGCTTTGCATGGAGACGTTTCGGTGAATTTGCCTGTCACAATCCTCGAAAATGTGAACGGCAAGCTGCGCGAGAGTGCAAAATCCATACTGGATCTGGTAGACGCCTATACCGATTGCAGTGTTGAAATGACGGCGACATACCGCGTTTCCGGCACGGCCTGGGCCGGCTTTTTGCTCATCGGCCGCGCCGTATTGCCGGATGTATCACAAAAAACGGAGCTCTATCCCACCGCAACGGCTGCGAAGCTGTTTGACGTGCAGACCTACAATATGAATTCGGGCGCGCCGCTGACGCTTTACGATGTGTTCGGCGATAACGCCGAGGCCTGGGCCATGGTATCCGAGGCCGCGCGGGCATTCTTGTCCGATTGCTACCCCGGCGAGGCACGGAACGAGGAGGCCCTCGCCGAGATGGTCTCCGTACAGGCGCTGTCGCGTCTTGCATTCCTGCCCGGTCCGGGCCAGCTGACCGTGCCATTCGCCCTGGAAACGATCCTCCCGGAGCACAAGCAGATCGTCAATCTGATCCTGCCCTATCCCGATTACCGGCCGCTGATGACCGTCCAGGCGCAGGAGCAGACCGACAATTCCTCGCGCCCGATGATCGTACTGACGTTTGACGACGGACCCGCCGGGCGCACAACGATCAATATTGTTGACGCGCTGGCCCGGTACGGCGCAACCGCTACGTTTTTCTGCGTCGGCAAGCAGGTTTACAAGTTCCCCGACGTCGTTCGCCTGGAGGCGGAGCTTGGCAATACCGTAGCGGCGCACTCCATGACGCACATAAACCCGTGGACCCAGCCCAAGGATGAAATGCTGGCTGAGTACGACACGCAAAAGCAGCTCTACCGCGACGTGCTCGGCACCGAGGTCAAGCTGATGCGCCCGCCGGGCGGCGACCTGAAAACCTATGTGATCCGGCAGATCGGCTGGCCGCTGATCCGCTGGAACAAATCCGGCAGCGATACGGGTGACAACAGCGCGTCCCAGATCGCCAGCCGCGTGATCCGCGATGCCGCGCACGGCGATATCTTCCTCAATCACGATATTAAAACCAAAACGGCTAGCGCCTTGCCCGATATTCTAAAAGCGCTGACCGAGCGCGGGTTCATGTTCGCCACGGTGGATGAAATGCTTTACCTCAACGGCGTAACCCCCAAGCCTAACGTATCGTATTACGATGGCTTCGGCATTAAAACGTATCCCCAGCAGTAACGCAGGCACTGCATCAACGGGCGGCACAATGTGCCGTCCTTTTTGTTTGATGTTCCTTCACGGTCAATTTACAGGCCGATTAAAAATCCATCAAAGTTTGTCCATATTTGCTTGCTACAATGTGCATACGGTAAAACCCAAACGACATGAATGTGAGGTGCATGATCATGAATTGGAAGAAAACCCTGTCCATCATTCTGGCCGTGGCGATGATCCTTTCTGCCGCCGCGCTGGCGACAGCCCAGAGCACCAGCCCCGCCGGAACAACCGAAACCACCCCGCCTGTCGATGAAACCGCAGCGGCGGACGAAAGCACAGTGGCATCCGAGCCTGTTTATACTCTGGATGAAATGCTGACCATGGCGATGAAAGACGCGTACGAGCGTCAGTCCGCCTATAGCGCTTTCACTGAAGCGTTTCCCGACAGCCGCAGCCTTGCAAAGATCGATATGGATACCCAGATTGTGCTGTTGGAGATGCTCCTCAAGGCCAACGGCGTAGCCATTCCCGTGAACGACGCTTCCGTGACCGTACCCGATACCCTGGCCGACGCCTATGCGGCGGTTGCCGAATCGGAAAGCAACGCGCTGACGATGTACCGTTCCTTCCTCAACCAGCAGGATCTCGCACCGGACGCGAAAATCGTCTTCCGCTCGGTATTCCAGCAGGTACGTTCCAACGCATCCGATTTTGCGCGGCAGGTGCGCTCCGCCCAGCGCGTTGAAAAATTCCAGGAGCTTATGAACGATGAAAACGCCCAGGTTTACGTTTACAACGGCAACCACGGGCGCGGTATCCAGATTGTATATGTGGTCAACAGCGACCAGACGAATGACGACAGTGCAGACGACATGACCCAGGACACAACCGAGCCGGCCGCAGAGGGTAGCATGAGCAACTAACCTCGTGGGCTCTCCTCCTATTTTTCCGGGACCTCAAGGCAACGTGGAGGTCCCGGTTTCTTGTATTACTCGGTCTCTGCCGCGATGCGTACGGGATAGACCGTCAGCACCGGATCGGCGCCGGAATCGATCAGCACAGAGTCGACCGGGGCGGCGTTGACCGGATCGTAGACGACAATATGAAATCCGCGTTGCTCGTTGCCGTAGTCCGTGCCGCCGATGGTGACGGAAACATCCGCTGCCGAGGTTTCGATCCTCAGGCTGGTGCCAGCGGTCGCCACTGTGATGCTTTCAAACCCGCTTTGTTCGGTCAGCACGTTTCCGTCGGCATCGATCACCGCCAGGTATCCGGCATTCGGATCGGCGGGCCCGTCGGTCATCAGCCCGACAGCCTGGAGTAGCGCGGTCATCCGCTCCGTCAGCGGGCTGCCCGCGTTGGCGGCGACCGCAACCAGATAGCCATTGGCATACAAGGTGTTCAGGAAAGACTCCGCCTGCGCGTCCTGCCCGGAGCCGCGCGCACGGAAGGCATAAACCATGTGATAGAGAAGCTCGTCCTGTATCATCGGCAGGCTCTCCAAAAAGGCATAGTTCACACCCTCATCCCGCAAATTCAGGAACAGGCCGTAAAACTGCCCGCGCGCGATGGTGGTCACGCCCAACTCCGCATCGTCCTGCGCGATGCGGTTTTGTATGTCATCCATCTTCGCCCTGTCGGCGGCAGTCTGGGTCACCTGCGTGCGCAAATCGTTCGTGCCTGTATAGGCGTTGACGATCAGCAGCACACACAGGCCCGTCGCCAGCAGCACCCTGAGCACCCGGAGCCATGCGGCTTCCTCCCCGTCGTCCACGGCGGGCGCCAGCAGGCAGATAAGCGCCGCCATCGGCAGCCAAAACGGCTGAAGATAGCTTCTGGCGATGAACAAACCCGGAATCAGCGCGGCAGGCAGGATAACCACGAGCAGCAGCCCCAGCAAAAGCCAGAAGCTGCCTGGGCTGCGGCGGAACATACGGATTGCCGTGATCAGCACAATCAGCGCCGATAGTATACAGATGCCGCCAAACAGGATACCCCAGCCGGATACGGTCGCATCCATGACGGGCTGCAGCCATTCTGTCCGGGAAACGGCCAAGGGAATCTTCAGATCAACCTGCGTGAAGAACCCGTTGGACACGGGTGAGAATAGCGAACCGAAGAACTGCGCAATCAACGGCAAGGCGGCGATCTGCAGGCCAATCCGGCCTGCGGCCGCGCCGCCCAGTCCCGTTTGGCCAAACATCCCGGCGAAGGGATTGCCATTGCGCAGGAGGTTGACCAGGTACGTGGGCGCACCAAGCACAAATACAGCGCATACGATCATCGCCGCGAGATAGATCGCCAGCGAGAGAAGCGGTTTGGCGCGCTCTCCTTCATTGTTCGATTTGATGATTTGCACAACGCGAGCCAGAATGAACACACCCATCAGGATCGCCGCATATACCGCCCCCAGCGCGCTCAGGCTCACGGCAATGCCGACGGCTAAAAACGCCGCAAGCTTCGCCGTGAAAGCCATCGCGCCGTCCGGCTTCACCAGCAGATAGACAAACGACACGGCAGCGACGGTAAGCAGCTGGAACGCAAAGCCATCCGTGTAGTACAGCGCGAGTTGCGAAAGCGTGACCGGGTTGACCGCCGCTAATATAGCTGCCAAAAACGCAGCGCCGCGGCTGAGTTTGAACGCGTCCTTGAGCAGCGGCGCGGCGATGCACACGCAGGCGATCATCGCGATGAGGCTGAACATCTTTCCGCTTTCGATGCTCCCGGTCAGGGCGTATACGGCCGCGCCGATCATGAACGCCGCCTTGGGCTGGCTATCCAGTCCGTAGGCGGACCAGCTGTCGTTGTAGGGCAGAATGGCATGGGTATTGGCAAATTCCGCAAACCTCTGCCTGAAGGGATTCCAGCCGTTCATCAGCATACCGGTGACCGGCTTATAGACCGTATTGGACTCTGCGCTTGTATCATACAGAAGCGATACGCCATACGCGGCGGCGGCCAGCAGCAGCGCCCCCGCAACCGCTACCAGCAGCATTTGCAGCGGCGCTTTGCGCAGCAAGGCAATTGAAAGCCAGACGCAGGGCAGCACGGCAAGCGCTGTTAACGGGTGTATGCCCATCCCTGCCGCAAGCTCCGCTGTGACGATTGTAATCAGCCAAAAGAAATACAGCAGCACAAACAGCCCGAAATCCACACACAGGCGACTCTGCCGTGCAGGCCGCGGGGCTGGTTCTATAGGGCCGGATGCGTCAAGCGCAAGCTCCAGCTTCATCTGCTCGAGTTCCAGGCGGATTTGTGCAATATCATCCATCGGCATACCCTCAGTGCTGCGTTTTCGTTTAGAAACATGAATTGTTTGGTATAGTATACCATGTCAGGCGGAATTGTGGAACCGTATCTCAGCAACGAATATACGGTGGATTTGTCTGAATTTCCGCGTAAAATGTGCTATTATGGATGCAAGAAATGGGATTGACCATTCGTTCTATACACAGAACCAATAAAGGAGGTTTTCATGATGAAAAAACGCATTGTTTTACTGCTTGCCGCAGCGATGCTCATCCTTTCCATGGCGCCGATCAGCGCGTCGGCCGTGATTACCGACGGCCCGACCCTGGATAACCTGACCAACAACGCCCCCAACACCGGCATCATGCTGCCCAACACATTTTCACCCACGCAGGAAAGCTATCTGCTCACCGTAGCGGACTGGGTATCCCGCATCTATTTCGTGCCCTACGCCTCCACCCCCGGCGTGACGATCTATTTCAACGGGGCAGTCGTCCAAAGCGGGGCGCAGACCCCCACCGTGACCCTGTCCGATGAGCCGACCTACGTCACCATCAAGCTGGTTGCCGCAGACAGCAAAACCAACACCTATACCATCTACATTCAGCGGCGGCCCAGTGAACGGCGCACGCGGGTATCGGCGGGGTATATCAGCTCGCTGTACTCCAACGGCAATAAAAACGCCATCCGCGCCGACCTGGTTTCGGTCACCTATACCGCGGGCACCAACATGTCCACCTTTGTGAACGAGACCAACTACATCTACGATTACGCCTGTGCGGACAGCTGTATTTTTTACTACGGAACCATGCAAAACCCCGTCCGCGCAACGACCTTCGCCGATTTTGTAGCGCATTACCAGGATAACGGCTCGACGCTTTACCGCATCGTATACATTGAGGATGAGATCGTCGCCGTAATGCCCTACGCCGCAGATTATTAAACCACCGGAGGACCAAAATGGATTTGTTCGAAGCCATTCGGCGCCGCCACAGCTATCGCGGCACCTTCAAGCCCGATCCCGTGCCGGAGGCCGATTTGTGGAAGATCGCCGAGGCGGGCGTGCGCGCCCCCTCGGGCTGCAACAAGCAGACCACGCACTTTTGTGTGATCAACGATCCTGAGCAGCTCAGGGCAATCGCCAGGCTGATGCCCCGCCCCGTGGTGCAAACGGCGCAGGCGATCATCGCCGTGGTGACCGATAACACGCCTGCTTACGGCGACACGAGCTTTGAACCGCAGGATTACGGCGCGGCCGTGGAAAACATGCTCTTGGCAATTACGGCGCTGGGCTATGCCACCGTGTGGCTGGACGGCGCACTGCGCCACGACGGCGTTGCTGAGCGCATCGCCGATATACTCAGTCTTCAGGACCGCGAGCATTTCACCGTATCGGTCATCCTGCCCATCGGCATTCCCACAGAGGTACTACCCCAGCACGACCGGCTGCCGCTTGGCGAGCGTATCACCTTCAATACCATGTCATAAACCCATTGCACCCCGATATGACCCAATACCGACAGAAAGTAAGGAGTCCCAGTCATGAAAAAGAGAATTCTGTCCATCCTGTTTGTCCTCGCACTGCTGGCCCTGACGATCCCGGCCGCACAAGCGGACTTCAGCGAAACCTATTACAACCTCCGGCTCACCCAAGGCTATGCCGTATATACCGGCCCCGGCGCTCACTACTACCGCGCCAACGGCAACGCGTTCTACGGCGGCGGCGTTCTGCGCTACTACGGAACCGAACCGGGCGGCTGGCTGATGATTGGCTATCAGACCAGCGGCAACACCTGGCGCATGGGGTATATTGAGCCGAGTGCCGCATCCAACATCAAAACCGACCCGGCCGATTACAGCCTGTTTAACATCACCTTCACCGCCACACCCAATTACACATCCAAGAACACCTACATCACCGACGATCCGCTCTTTGGCGACAAAACGCCTCTGACCGACCTGCTGGCCGGGCAAATGGTGACCGTGCTTGGGCGCTACAACAGCTATTGGGTGTACGTTGAGGTAAGTAAAAGCGGCATGCAGCCGATGCGCGGCTATATTCAAAGCGACGCGCTGACCACGGAAGTACCGTCCGTAACCCCGTCCTACTATCCCATCAGCGCTCCGGTGGTTACCCCGGTGCCGACCCCGGTTGTCCCGGTTCCCTCCGGCTTGCCCTATCTGTCGTCCCTGACGCACAACGCGCCCAATACCGGCAAAATGGTGCCAAGCGCCTTCTCGCCCGGGCAGACCAGCTATCTGCTTACGGTGGCGGACTGGGTATCCAAGATCTACTTCGTACCCTTCAGCCCCAATGCCTCTACCATCTACTTTAACGGCACGGTGGTTGCCAACGGCGCGCAAACGCCTTCCATCACCCTGTCCAACAACCCGACATCGGCCGTCTTCACCCTGGTCGGTTCCGGCGGCGCAACCAACACCTATACCGTATATATCCAGCGCAGGCCCAGCGAACGCCGCACACGCGTATCGGCCGGGTATATCGACTCGGTATACTCCAGCGGCAATGAAAACCACATCCGCGCTGATCTGGTTACGGTCACGTATACGCAGGGCACCAACCTGTCCACGTTCGTAAACGAAACCAAGTACCTGTACGACTATGCCTGTGCGGACGACGCGATCTTCTACTACGGCACGATGCAAAACCCCATCCGCGCGATCAGCTTCTCCGACTTCATCAGCCATTACAATATGTACGGCTCGACGCTTTACCGCATCATCTACATCGAGGATAAAATCGTTGCTGTGATGCCGTATAACAGCGATTACCCCTCGCCGTAACCCGTCAACAGCCATTATGCCCGCAGCAAGGCGATCATTGCCTGCTGCGGGCTTTTTTTGTGATTGAATTTTGGGCGGGCCTTTGCTATGCTAAGGGAACATAAGGAGGGGATTGCCATGCGGTTTACACAGTATGAAACGGCGGAAGCATTTTCAAAGGACGTATTGGATAGCCTGAACCGCCACGCCATCCAAAACAACCTCCTGTACCGCAATATCGGCGACGGCAAGGTGATGCTGACCGTCAAGGACGATACTGGGCATGTGCTGC
>Ga0116151_10002069_pt1 | contig 18613 bp, 16 predicted proteins | sample AD_UKC117_MetaG_FD_89893 | JGI IMG/M metagenome (GOLD analysis project Ga0116151, IMG submission 89893) | Active sludge microbial communities of municipal wastewater-treating anaerobic digesters from Hong Kong - AD_UKC117_MetaG | ecosystem: Engineered > Bioreactor > Anaerobic > Digestate...
ATCGAGCGGCGGCAGGAGACGTTTCTCGGCGATGACGCGAGCGTAATCAACCGTTTGCCCGCTCAATCGATCGGCGATCAGAGTCTCCAGTTTGACCTTCAATCGACCGGCTTCCATAGCCAGATCATAGACTCGTGACACCTCTTTTAAGACGTGAAGTCGATGGCCATCGTCGTCAACCAGCCCGACCTGACGCCGGCCATTTTCTAAGGTAAATTGGACAAGTCGCACGATATCATTCTCCTTGTGACAGGCTAATTGTGATCACTTTTTGACGCTGGCGTCCCGTTTGTGCCAATCATCGGCAAACAGATTAAAATGAACCTCTTGTTGGGGATGCGCTCGAATGAGATCTTCGTTGAGGGTTACGCCCAAACCCGGTCCCTTAGGCAGGGCAAAGTAACCATCGATAACCTCCGGCAACCCCGGCGCCGACTCTTTCACATAAGCGTCATCAAAATCGTTGAAATGCTCCTGAATTTTGAAATTGGGCGTACAAGCCGCCAGATGCAGCGCCGCCGCCGTCGAAACCGGACCGCCTACATTATGGGGGGCCACCAGCATGTAATAGGCGTCGGCCCAGGCCGCCAGCTTCTTGGTGTTCAGCAAACCGCCAAAATGGGTAATGTCCGGCTGGATAATATCGCAGGCTTGCAGTTCAAACAGCTCGCGGTATTCGTAGGGCGTGTGCAGGCGCTCGCCGGTAGCCAGAGGCACACCCAGCGGGGCGACCGCATCGGCCACTTTCTTTAACGCCCGCAGATTTTCCGGCGGAACCGGTTCTTCAAACCAACTGGGGCTGAAGGGCGCTAATTCGCGAGCCATTTCAATGGCGGTCACCGGATTAAAACGGCCATGCATCTCAATGAGGATCTCAACCTCCGGGCCGACCGCATCTCGCACCGCCTCCACCAGAGCGACAACCTGGAGTTTCTCCACCCGTTCCATTTCATAGAAGCCGGCCCCAAACGGATCGAATTTCAAGGCGCGATACCCCTTGGCTACCGCGCGTTGGGCCGCGCCATGAAATTCCGCCGGCGTACGCTCGACTTTGTACCAACCGTTGGCATAGGCTTTGATCTTATCCCGCACCGCTCCCCCCAGCAACCGGTAGACCGGTTGACCTAAAGCCTGGCCCATAATATCCCAACAGGCCAGCTCAATCAAGGCGATGCCCGTCATAACGATTTCGCCCGCCCGGCCAAAATCATGGCGGGCCATGCGCTGAACTAAGGCCTCAATTTCGAACGGGTCGCGGCCCAAGACATAGCGCCGCGCCGTTTCATTGAGGTAACCCTGTAACGCCTTGGTCCGGTTCAAGGCTCGCGCTTCGCCAACCCCGCTAATCCCTTCATCGGTTTCAACTTTGACAAACGTCAGGTTTCGCCAGGGCGTCCCCAAGACCAGCGGGGTGACATTAGTAATTTTCATAAAACGCCTCCATCACAATACGGCTGATTGTCCACGGATTGCTCATCATAATGGTGAATGGTGAATATTTAATGGTGAATGGTGAATGAAAAAAACAACTTCACAATTCACAATTTATTTTTAACAAGATCGACCCCAAATTTTCGAAGTGAAACGGTTAGACGCTACAGGTGATCCCGCCACGAATAATTGGGCGCGTAGCCCAGCAGCTTACGCGCCTTGTCGATAGCCAGCAGCGTTTCAAAATCGCCGGTACCTTCACGCAGGGTAACGTCAGGGAAAACCGCCGCCATCAGTTCGCGATTAGGCCGGTTCATGACGGTATCGGCAGCGGCGATAATGAAGGCTTCAGCGCCCCGGATGTCAGCCTCTAAACCCAACCGGCAGCTTTGCGCCACGTCACGGGCATCGACATAACCCCACAAATTCCATTTGCGCTGGCGCGGATCGTCCCAGAAACCGGGAAAGCGTTGGTAATCATCCGGTTCCATGATATTTGAAAGACGCAAGCCGATGAAGGGCAAACTACTCCACCGGTTGAACTGCCGGGCCATCTCCTCGCTCAGCACCTTGGACAGGGCATAGCTCGATTCCGGGTAGAGCGGATGGTCCTCGTCAATCGGCGCATATGCCGGCTGCTCGCGATCAAAGGGCAGCCCCAAAGTCGTTTCGCTCGATGCCCAAACGACGCGCTCTAATCCCAACGAGGTCGCGGCGCTGAAAATATTATAGGTGCTGGCCATATTGATGCGAAAGGTGGTTTCTTCGGTTTGCAGGCCGGGCGCAGGGATAGCGGCCAGATGCACCACGGCATCGATCCCTTGCAAGACCTCGAACGCCTGCCCCAAATCGGTCAAATCAACTTTGAGGTAGGGCGCTAACGGCTCCCGCGAGGGGGCCAGGTCCACGTTTAGCACGTCATAACCATGCTCCAGCAAATCTTTAACCACGGCGCGACCGGCTTTGCCGCTGCCGCCGGTGACAACAATCTTTTTACTCATAGTAATCAACTCCTTAGAACTATTGTAGCTAACAAACATTTACTTTAAAAAAGAACCTCCCCCGCCAATGCTAATGCACCAGCCGGAAGGTTAGCGCCGCCACTGAGAGTGGGGGTAGGGTAACGATCGCCGCTCCATCGTTGATTTCAGCGGCCTGGAAGGGTTGGGCCTTGATTAAGTGGGGTTGTTCGTAGGAGTTGGCCGCTTTGGGATCGGGGCCGGTGAGGAGTTCGGCGTCGGCCAATGCTACAATGGATCGGTCGGCGAGGTTGATGCGTACCGTCATCGCGTCTTCGAGGTTGCGGTTGGTGGTAAAAACGTGAAGTTGGTCGCCATTGAGGATAGCGCTGGTATCGATGTAAGTGACCTGCCCGTTGGTTTGGCCTTCATAGGTCGGTCCCTGAACCACCGGTTGCAGCGAAATGCCGCTGCGCCGTTTGGTGTACATAGCCAAGGGATAGTAGATGGATTGCAATAGCATGGCATCGCCCTGCGTTAAAATCGGGGCAATGACGTTGACAATCTGGGCCAGATTGGCGATCTTCAAGACATCGGCATGGCGGATGAAGCTGTTCAAGAATCCGGCGACCACCAACGCATCTTCCAGATTATAGACCTCCTCGATCAAGTGGGGAGCAAATTTGCCCTTACCATCCATATGCTCGGGCTGCCGAGCGCGGTACCACACATTCCATTCATCAAAGCACAAATAAGCCCGCTTCCGGCTACGGTTTTTCCCCTGAACATAGCGGCATACCGCGTCCATTTCTTCGATCTGTTGATCGATGCTGTTGGTGACGGCCAGGTAATCCGGCGTGTCGTCCGCCGGATTACCGACGTAGCGGTGCAGGCTAATGTAGTCGGCCAAATCACCGAGGTACTCTAGCACGTGTCGATCCCATTCCATATAGGTCGGCAGGTCGACAGCGCACGAGCCGCACGCCACCAGTTCCAGCGAGGGATCGGTATCTTTCATCATTTTGGCGGCTTGTTGGGCGCGGATGGCGTATTGGTCGGCGGGCACGTGGCCTAACTGCCAGGGGCCATCCATTTCGTTGCCCAGGCACCACAGCTTAACCCCATGCGGCGGCTCGCTGCCGTTGGCGGCTCGCATATCGGCGTAATAGGTGCCGGTGGAGGAGTTGCAGTACTCGACCCAGTTGCGGGCTTCTTCCGGAGTGCCGGTCCCCAGATTTACGGTCAGCATCGGCGTCCAGTTCATCCTGCGGCAGAGTTGGATGTATTCATCGGTGCCGATTTGATTAGGCTCTTTACTTTGCCAAGCCAGGTCTTGCATAGTAGGGCGCTGGTTACGCGGGCCGATACCGTTGAGCCAGTGGTAGCCGGAGGCAAAATTGCCGCCGGGATACCGCATAACCGTGTACTGCAAGGGTTCTAACGCGGTCAGAACATCGGTGCGGAAGCCGTCTTCATCGGCGTGGATACAGTCGGGGTCATACACGCCTTCGTAAACGGCGCGGCCCATATGTTCCAGAAAGCCGCCAAAAATCCGGGGATCAACCTGACCAACTTTGAAGGCGGTGTGTAATGTAATGGTCGTGTCTTTCATTAATGAGCTGTCTCCTGTTGATCAATTATTTATCGCCGCCTGTTCCCATAGAAGCGATGCCGGCCATAAACTATTTTGGCATAACGAGAACCATTTTATGAGAATCAGAGGTACGAATCAAAAAACGACAAGGCCGGAGGGCGCTTGTCGTTCGTTTTCGATATTTTGTTGAGTTAAAGCATACGGGTAGAGCTACCTAGAAAGGAATTTCGTCTTCTGTAATTCCCGGCGCTTCGTCCATGCCGGAACTACTACTGCCACTATCATAACCAGAACTGTCGCCGCGTTGGCCAAGAAACTTAACTTCAAGAGCGGTAATTTCATAGCTGGCTCGCCAGCTACCGTCTTGACTTTGCCATGTACGAGGACCACCCGTTTCCGGGTCTACCGTGAGTCTACCCTCCACAAATACTTGCCGGCCTTTGCTCAAATATTGGTTACAGATTTCTGCCAGTTTGCCCCAAGTGGATACTCTAAACCAGATCGTTTCTTCGCGTGTTTGGCCATCACTACCAACCCATTTGCGGCTGGTAGCGACATTAAAATTGGTGACCGCTTGCCCCGATGGGGTATATCTCATTTCGGGATCTCGACCTAAGTTGCCCACTATTACAATTTTATGATACATCACAAGCTCCTTTTGATAGTGAGAATATTTGTTCTATTATCCTCGGAATTATACGTTAAATTTGATAATTCGTCAAAATTTGTACGTGTGTTCCGGTCACTGGAAACAGCTAGATTATACCCAAAACAAATGTTCGTTTAAATAGAACAAATGTTATGTTTTTGTTGATTATGCCGAATTATTGATCCAGTAATCGTGGGGTTTTGTGAAGATCAAATTGAGTCGAATAAAATTGAGCGGCTAAAGCCATTACTACAAGCCAAAGGCTCCCCTAGAGTAACATTGGGGGAGTGGGTCGTAAATTAATCGACAAAAATCGCGGGCGATTCGGCGGTGGTAGTGTGGAAGCCATCGCTGGCCGACACGCGGAGGCGAGCCGCACCACCGGCCGGAAGCTGGCTAGTGTGGAAGGTATAGGACGTATTAGACAACTGCACGGCTAGCGGCAGCCAAGTCCGGCCGTCGTCGAGGCTGTAGAGGATATCGTAGCTCAAGCGGTCGCCGTCGCTATCTTTGGCTTGCCAGGTAATAGTTTGCCGCCCGCTCAGGACTGACCGACTCTCAGGAGAGGTTAAGGTCAGTTCGGGCTTGTGACGACTGGGCGTGACCTCAACTAAAGTCTCTTTAGCCCGGCTGACCGTAATTTTCGCCACATCGGCCGGGTCAATCTCAGGTAGGATGAATAAATAGGCGCTTGAGTCAGCCGGCGCATGGCTCTCTAAATCGCTAAACCCGGCATTGAAGCAGCGCTGCCCTAAGCGGCGATCAGTTCGATCCCACACATCAAGGCAATAGTCACCCTCGGTAGCTTGAGGCGGCATAAAACCGGCCGGGTCGGTCACGGCCTCGCCTTCGAGTCGGAGGATTTCCGGGCTAGAAACCGTACCGTTGGGGTAGACCACGCCGCTTATCATTAGCGTTCCGGCATTGGTGGTCTCAACCTGGGTCAAATATTCGGTTGGAATTGGTGGGGTAACGCCGTCAGGCTGAAGGAAGGGGCTATCGAAAATTTTGCGGTAGGTAAAGGGCGAGATCCAGGGCCGGGTGCAGTAAGACATCATATCGTAGGTATCGGGGGGGTAGATGATCGGTGGGTCGCTGTATAGATCGATGCCAAACTCCTGGATATTCGGGGTGAAATCATAGGGCCAGCCCGGATCAACTTGAATATCCGTCCCGTCGGACTTAAAGCAGCCGGCGTCTTCGGTTGCCGTGGGCGACCAAGCATGCTGCGCCCCCAAATTGTGCGCAATCTCGTGGGCCAGAATGCGCGCCCCGCCGATATCCTGCTCTGGGCGCAGACCGCCAAAGGCGACCCGGCTGGAGTGAGGTCCGGCGCAGTTGGGGCACCAGAAGGGGTCGGCGGCGCCGCCGTTATAGGCTTCCATCGGCAGCCAACCGAATAACTGATCGGGGTGGGCTTCGTTAGAACGATATTGGCCGTACAGCCAGTAGGTGTATAACAATTTGCGTAAGATTTCGCTTTTGCTGATCTCCCCCTCCCAAGTCATATCGGGCATAGGCAGCCGAAAATATTCGACGCCGGGTACGGGGTATAGACGCAGCAGCCAGTGTTCGATTCCGGCCGGGTCGGACGGGCGATGGCCCTCGTAGTCAATGGGCAGGTAGGCTACCCGCAGCGGTTTGCGTTCGACAAATTCCTTGGTCAGGCTGTATCGATCCGGCGGCAGAGTCGTTTCGCCGTAAGGAGTCACTTCAAGCTCAAATGTAATCTGGCCGCTCATCCAGGCCGGCGGCGGGAGAAAAGCAAAGTTGACCGAATTGTCCAGATCGTCTCGCAGTTGAGCCAAATCGAGCGAGTCAACTCGCTGGAGGGCGGGGGCGGCGAAGTCGTGCATCAGATGGTCCTGTTCCTGGCCGTCTTTAAGTAGGCGCAGGCGCACCGAGGTATCGGCGGCGGGACAGTTCGGGTTGCAGGCCAGGTAAACGCGCAGCATGGTGTGCCGGCCGGCCACCATCGGCATCGAGTTATTGCAAAGCACGTTAAGAGGCTGGGCCGGATCAGGCTGGCAGCGAGGGTTTTCCGGCTCTTGCAAAACCTGAATACCTTGGGTCAATTCGACCGCACGAATTTTCACCGGAACAGGCAGCGAGGTAGGGGTTGGGCTAGGGATGGGAGTGGGAGGAATGGCTTCGGTTGGCAAAGAGGTTGGAATGGCCGGAAATTCAGCAAGAGGCGTCGGGTTGGTGGATTGCCCGGCTACCGCCGCCGGCGGCTCGGTGGCTAAAGACGGCTCATCAAGCACCAGGTTCGGTTGAGGAGCGCCCGCCCTGACAATCGACAAGGCCGCTCCCAAAGTAATAACCTGCAACAGAATCAACCCCACTATTAAACCGACAGCCACCCCACGCCCACCGCTTTTTGACGGGGACGCCTTGACGGTTCGATCATCGGCTGATGTAACTAAATCTAAAGATGGCTGCTGTAACAGACTATGTTGCTTGGATAGATTGGGTCGGGATGATTGAGTCATAGTGTCATCGACAACTATCGCGAGTGATCATCTGTGCTTGATGGGCCGTTTTTAAGGTGCATTTGAGTGAACCCTAAGGACTCTTGAATGAAACTATCAGGGTCTGGTCTACTATAACATGACCAATTTCCGGTTTCAATGGGATAATAGGGGCAATTTTTGCCTTAGGTCAGTGAGGGGTAGTACAATCGTAGCGCGGCCAAGCCTACCCCAAATAGATAGAGGCTTTTAGCCAGCAATGACCTGAGAAAGATTATTAAAACTTCATGAATTTAAAGGCAAGATTACGATTTCTGACAGCACTTCTGCTTCTCAGCGTGCTAACCCTAACCGCCCAAGCGCAAAGTGAACCTCGCATTCAAAATCTACTGATCGAATTATGGCCAGAGTTTGATCGGCCGGAATTATTAGTCATCTACCGCGTGGAGCTGAGCAGCGACACGCCGCTTCCGGCCACGTTGACGTTTCCCCTACCCGGCTACATCGACGCTATGAATGCCGTGGCTCATGGAACAGCGAATAATCTCTTGACCGTTAATCAGGACGAGATCGAAATGACGTATCGGGACGATACACTGTTCCTGACCTTCTCGACGCCATCGCCGCTGGTGCAGGTGGAATATTACGATAGCGAAATCATCGCTCGTGAGGGCCAGGCTCGCACCTTCGACTACACCTTCACCGCGCCGTATGCGGTCGAGTCGGCTATTTTTCAAGTGCAACAGCCGGCTCAAGCAGAGGACTTCTCGCTAAATCCTGAGCCGAGCAATAGCTTTACCGACAGCAACCGTCTGACTTATAATGTCATCGAGCAGGCTAACCTCGCCGCCGGTGAGACGGTATCAGTGGAAGCCGCCTACCAGCGACCGACCGAAGCGCTGACCTTCGAACTGCTGACGCCGGTATCCGAACATGCCGAAGATATCATTCCGGTCTCCATTGACCCGCCTCAGGACAACATCATCATCGCCTATATATTGACCGGCATCGGAGCGGTCTTGATCTTGGCCGCGGCCGGCCATTGGTGGTGGAATAAATCGAGAAGACAATCGGGACCGGCCCGCCGACGACCGAATCGAACCAGCCGCCGGGCGCATCAAGCCGCCTCGACTCAAAGTCAGTCCAATCAAGTTAAAGAATCGGCAACTGCCGGATTCTGTTATAATTGCGGCGCGGCTCTCCGCCCCGACGCGAATTTCTGCCACAAGTGTGGCGCCAAACGCCGAGAATGAGAGAGTTTATTGAGTTTGTTGAGTTTTTGGAGTTCATTGAGTTTTTCTTAAATCAGACCTCTACCCACTCTACCAACTCCATTAACTCTATAAACTTATAATAAGGAGGGGTATGCGAGGAATTAGAGTAAGTATCATTGTTTTGTTCGTCTTAGTGCTGGTCTCGCTGGGGTTGAATGTGTATTTGATTTCTCAATTGCTGCAGTTCCAGCAGCAAACTCACACGCTAGCCAGAGAATTGAGACCGGTGCTGGTTGACACATTAGGCCACACCGTCTCTGATCTGGAAGAGATTAAGAATTCCACAATTGAGTTTGACGTCAATATTGATAACGACTTTCCGGTTGATCTCGAAATCCCTATTAATGAAAGTATCGATATCCCTATTAACACGGTCGTTCCCATTAAGCAAGAAATAAACACGACCGTCATGATGTCTCTTTTTGAAGGGGGTTTGGAAGTACCGGTTGATGTTACGGTGCCGGTCGATGTCGAAGTGCCGATTGATACGGTGGTGGCCATCGATGTTAAGCAAAGCATCCCCATTTCAACCACGGTTCCGATTAAGGCCGATGTTCCGATTGAGATCGTGGTGGGCGAAACCGATCTGGCCGGTTACATCGATCAATTAACGGCAGCTTTATCAACTTTTGCCGAAACGGCCGACCAATTTTTGCAGAAATTAGAATAGAAAGATACTGCCGATGGAAGCGCCAACAAATGATCAACTCGTGGTGAACGCTCAAGCACTGACAAAGTCATTTGGGACGGTCAAGGTCGTCCAAAACGTCAATTTTGAGTTAACTCGAGGCCAAATTTTGGGGCTGATCGGCCCCAGTGGCAGCGGCAAAACCACAACTGTACGGATGCTGGTCGGCATTTACGAGCCGACCGTGGGCCACATCCGCGTATTAGGCAGCCGGCCGGCCAAGTTTACTCCCCGCATTCGGGAACGAATTGGGTATATGCCGCAACAGTTTGCCCTTTACCCGGAGCTAACCGTCTGGGAGAATATGAATTTTGCCGCTTCAATCTATGGAATGACCGTTCGACGGGAAAAACGGTTGGCCGAACTGCTGGATTTTGTCGATCTGGGGCCGCACAAAAAAAAGCTGGCCCGTAACCTGTCGGGAGGGATGAAACGGCGGCTCAGCCTGGCCGCCACGCTGGTCCACAACCCGGAACTGCTTTTTCTGGACGAGCCGACCGCCGGCATCGATCCGATTCTGCGCCGGCGATTTTGGGATCATTTCAAAATGCTCCAGCAGCAAGGTTGCACCCTGTTTGTCACCACTCAGTATGTGGGCGAGGCCGCCTACTGCGATAATGTGGGGGTTATGGCCAACGGGCAGTTGCTGATGGTCGAGTCGCCGGACGGGTTACGCCGTCGGGCTTTTGGCGGCGAGGTCGTTGATATGGTCACTAAGGAGCGCTTGTTATTCAAAGATTTACAGCAGCTTAGCAAATTGTCGTTTGTACAGGAGCCGGTCACCCGCCTAAATGACGAGGGGACCGGCCTACGCCTGGTAGTGAACCGAGCCAGCACCGCCATGCCCGCCCTGCTCGAATGGTGTAAATCGGAATACATTACCATGGTTTCAATTGAAGAGTATCTGCCCCCCTTTGATGATGTATTTGTAGAATTGGTCAAAAATGCAGCCACTGATAGCTAAACGTTTTCGCTTTTTTATCCGAATCTCGGCCTTCTTGCTGAAGGAAATGCTGGAAATTATGCGCCAGCCGTTGCTGCTGCTGACGCTGGTGGCCGGACCGTTTTTGATTCTGCTGTTTTTTGGCATCGGCTACCGGAACGATGCCCGAGCCTTGCGGACGATTTTCGTGCTTGACGATAACGATAGCGCCGTAGCTAAAAAATTAGATGAATATGCCAAAACGCTTGGTCCGCAGTTAATCTTTGCCGGCAAAACCACCGATCTGACCGAAGCCCAAGACCGACTACGACAGGGTGAAGTCGATCTGGTCGCCCAACTGCCCAATAATATCTACAATACGATTCTCAATAACCAGCAAGCCGTGTTCCATCTCTTTCACAATGAAGTCGATCCGTTTCAGGTTGATTATATTAATGTTTTTGCCCGGGTTTATATCAATGAAGTCAATCGACGGGTGCTGCGCCTGCTGACCAGCGAGGGGCAAATCGATCTGTCGCAAGCTCAGGACACCATCGACGCCGCCAAAGAAAGCGCCGATAGCCTGAGCAAACTCCTCCAACGTTGCGCCGAGACCCTAGCCGAAGCCGGTCGCGGCGCCGAGTGCGACTCGAACACGGCGATGGAATATACTCAGGATCTCAGCCAAAAAACGGATGAACTGAGCCAGATCATCGAACAAGATCTTAGATTTGAGGAGGCTCTCCAACGCGAGTTCGGCGACGGCGAGTCCACACCCGATGCGGCTGAAGACGAGATCACTTTGAGGCAAATTCGAGACCGGTTGCAGTCGCTGGAGCGGTTTGCCGACGATATTGACCAGTATGAGGCTCAACTGGAGACCCTAACCAAACTGGATACCGATTTGGACGGGTTGGAAGCCCGCATGCAAGATTTCTTAAACATCGACCCGAACATTCTTGTCAGCCCTTTCCGCAGTGAGGTCAGCAGCATCGCTACGGTACAGTACAAGGTCAATGACTTTTTTGCCCCGGCGGTGATCGTGCTGCTGCTGCAACATCTCATTTTGACCTTCGCCGCGCTCTCGATGGTGCGCGAACGGCAGCTTGGTTAGATGGAACTATTTTTTGTAGCCCCCCTTTCGGCGCTGGAAACGCTCATCGGCAAATATATAAGCTACCTCATCTTTGGGGCTGTTTTAGCCGCCGTTCTGCTCAGCCTCATTGTTTTTGGCATGGGGGTGCTCATGTTAGGCAGTTGGCTAAGCGTCAGTCTGGTGGTATTGGCCGTGCTGTTTGCCTCACTGGGTATCGGTTTTATCATCTCGCTCATCTCCCAAACCGACACCCAGGCAGTCCAATACGCGATGATTGTGCTGTTAACCAGCGTTTTCTTTAGCGGCTTTCTTTTAGGGTTGAATACCTTGTGGCAGCCGGTGCGGATCATCTCTTGGACCCTACCGGCCACTTATGGAATTCTGTTGCTGCGTGATATTATGCTGCGGGGGACCGTGCTCGATTTATCAATATTTATACCGCTGGTCGCTTTCGGCGCAGGCTTGTTTATTTTGGCCTGGTGGTTGTTGCGTCGGTCAATGCAGAAGATCTAACTCAAATGAAAAAATAATGTAGGGATATCGAACCCACTCCACTCGAACAGCGCCAAGCGCCCCAGTAAGAACCTGAAACACCGCCTATTTTTATCGCATCCGGAAGTATGGGTAGACTCGGAGAGTACATTACTTGTACAAAAACTAGCTACTTGACCAGGTATGATCCTATTCAAAAGGCTGGTGCATTTAGCTAGGCTCTACGTTATAGTCCTAGTAGCAAAATCGGCCTTAAATGGAGCAGCCTATTACTAACGCTTTATTTCAATACGGTTTCACCCTCAATCTCTCTTCCCCTATTGGAAAAACACCTTCAAGTTGAAGGCCACCAGCTTTCCAAAAAGCATTTTACACCACTCGTTTCATCATCACACTTTCTCCCAAAGTTTGACTGTTGTATGCAAGAATTATTGCCTTGCTTCATTTCTTGCTTTCGTTTTAGTTAAGTCGCTTAACCAAACTCATTTTAGCCGTAGACAGACCAAGGAGGACTGTCCTATGTCATAGACGACACTTTTGGTAACTGAATCGCTGGGTATCATAGCGATTTTTTTTGTTGTTTATTGTGAATTTTTACACAAATACTAGAGGGAGGAAGTAATGATTTTGGACGAAGATAAGAATTTGACCACCACCCTCGCCCGGCGAGGTATCTCGCGGCGGGCATTTTTGAAGTTCTGCGCGGTGGTAACCGGTACATTGGCCTTACCCAACACCTATATTCCACGAGTAGCGAAAGCCCTGGAGCAGGCGGCGCTGCGCCCACCGGTGGTCTGGCTGGAATTTCAAGACTGCGCCGGCGACAGTGAGTCATTCTTGCGGGCATCGCGACCAACGGCCGGCGATGTGGTGCTCGATGTCATCTCGTTAGACTACCACGAGACAATTATGGCTGCGGCCGGCCATCTGGCCGAGGAAGCCAAGCAGCAGACCGTCGAAACCGGCGGGCACATTGTAGTGGTTGAAGGCTCGATTCCGCTTAAGGACGACGGCGTTTACTGCTGCATCGGCGGACGCACAGCCGTCGATCTTTTGGAAGAAGCCACCCGCAATGCGGCGGCGGTGATTGCGGTGGGGAGCTGCGCCGCTTTTGGTGGATTGCCCAAGGTTGGGCCTAACCCAACCGGCGCGGTCAGCGTGATGGACCTGGTCGATCATATTCCGGTCATCAACTTATCTGGCTGCCCGATGAATGTCGCCAATTTTACGGCGACAGTGGTTCATTACCTGACCTTCGGTGAATTTCCGGCGGTGGATAAGTTAAATCGCCCGCTGTTTGCCCACGGGCAGATCATCCACAACAACTGCGAACGGCGCGGCCATTTCAACGCCGGACGCTTTGTGCGCGAGTGGGGCGACGAAGGTCACCGCCAGGGCTGGTGTCTCTACCAAATGGGCTGCAAGGGGCCGGTGGCCACCTTCAACTGCCCGCAGTTGGGCTGGAACGACGGCACCAACTGGCCGGTCGCAGCGGGCCACGGCTGTATCGCCTGCGCCGCCCCCGACTTCTTTGAGCGGGCCATCTACGAGCCGGTCAAGATCCAAGAGGCCAACCCGCCCGATCAATACCCAACTGTTGAAAAAGAACCGGAACCGATTTCAGCCGCCAGTGCAGCCACTATCGGCACGGTTGGCGGTCTCTTAGTAGGTGCCGGAGCAGCGGCAGCGGTGGCCACCTCGCGTCGAAACGGTCAAAAAGGGGAAGGGGATCGACCTGAGGAGGTAAGCTAATGGCCGTCAATCGACGAGACTTTTTGAAATTGGCCGGCGCGGGCGTCGGCAGCCTGGTTTTGGCAGCGGGGCATAATCAGCCAGCCTCGGCTGAGTTTTCGCCGGACGAAGCGCGCCGCCACCCGGCCATGCTTTACGATACAACCCTATGCGTCGGCTGTCGAGCTTGTCAAAACGCCTGCCGTAATTGGAACGAAACGACCCAGGAGTTGAATGCGGATGGGCTATACGACATGCCTGAAGATTTGTCGGGCGATACCTGGACGATCATCAAACTTTACGAGGATGAAACAGCCGAAGACCCCGATGCGATCGGCAACTTTTCGTTTATCAAACGTAACTGCATGCACTGCCTCGACCCGGCCTGCGTGTCGGCTTGTACAGTGGGGGCGATGCAAAAAAGCCCTGAGGGGCCGGTTATATATGACGCCAACCGCTGTTTCGGCTGCCGCTACTGTATGGTCGCCTGCCCGTATGATGTCCCCCGCTACCAATGGGGGTCAACAACCCCGCTGGTGCAAAAGTGTACCTTCTGCTCCGGCTACGTGCAGCCGGAGGGCGTGGTCGATGGCAAGAACCGGTTAGCCCAAGGGATGGGACCGGCTTGTGTTGAAGCCTGTCCGACTGGCGCGCTGAGTTGGGGGCCACGCGAGGAGGTATTGGAAAAAGCCCATACGCGCATCAAGGCCGCGCCGGGTAAATATTATGAAGACCGCGTTTATGGGGAGCACGAGGCCGGCGGTACGCTGCAACTGGTGCTGTCGCACGTTCCCTTCGCCAAGCTCGGCCTACCAACGCTCGGCCCGCAACCACTGCCCAGTCTAACCGATCCGCTTAACTGGGCGGTGCCGGGGATTATCCTGGGCGTCGGCGGGTTGATGAGCGCGATTTACGTCACTCGCAGCCACGCCGAACATAAAGGGGAGGAGGATTAGCATGGCTACCACCACCACTACCATGAAATCGAGCAAACAAACAACGCTACCGGTTGGCTCCATTATTCTCTGGATCATTTTGCTCATCGGCGTGGCGGCGGCGATTGTGCGCTACAGTCAGGGCTTGGGATCGACCAACCTGGCCGACAGCCGCCCGTGGGGGCTGTGGATCGCCTTCGATGTGATGGCCGGAGTGGCGCTGGCTGCCGGCGGATTCACTCTGGCCGCCGTGGTTTACATCTTCCGCATGAAGCGTTTCTACCCGCTGATCCGGCCCACCCTGCTGACAGCCTACATCGGCTATCTGCTGGCCGCCGGCTCGATTCTGTTCGACCTGGGCCGTCCGGATCGCTTCTACCATCCCTTTTTCTACTGGAACCACCACTCGGTGATGTTCGAAATTGCTTGGAGTGTGATCCTCTACCTCAGCATCTTAACGATTGAGAACAGCCAGTTGGTGCTGGAGAAATATCAACTCAAGGGAATGCTGCGTATTGTGCGCAAAATCACCATTCCGGTGGTCATCGCCGGCATCATTATCTCCACCGCGCACCAGTCGTCGCTGGGTGGGTTGTTTGTGCTAATGCCTTCCCAAACCCACCCGCTATGGTACACGCCGATCCTGCCGGTTCTGTTCTATATCTCAGCCATAGCCGTCGGGCTAGCGATGGTCATCGTCGAGTCGACGCTGAGTTCCAGTGCTTTCAACCACCATGTTGAGACTCGGCTGCTAAGCGAAATCGGCTCCTGGCTGCCCATGATGTTGGGCCTCTATCTGCTGGTCAATCTAGGCAATCTCGCTTTTAGCGGCAAACTGGGGTTGATTTTCGAGGGCAGTCTGGCCAGCTTCATGTACCTGGCCGAAATCATCATCGGCGTAGTGCTACCGCTGATCCTGCTGTCTATGGCCTCGATCCGGAACGACAGAACCCTACTATTCCGCAGTGCGCTACTGGTCGTTTTTGGGGTCATTCTCAATCGCTTCAATGTGCTGGTCTGGGGTCAGAACGGCGCATTTTACGCACCCAACTGGGTTGAATTTGCGGTAACGGCCGGCCTGATTTCGCTGGGCATCCTGCTCTACATCTTCGCCGTGAAAAACTTGCCGGTCTTTACCGATCACGCGCCTGAACCTGAGCCACTCCCAGAAGAAGCAGCGCTGCCGGCAGCGGGATGAAGTGAGTTGGGGAGTTTATAGAGTTTATGGAGTTCATAGAGTTCGTAGTAAGCCCTTTAGGGCTGAGGTATCGCTAAAACGATCACTACAAACCTTTAGAATTACCGGAGCGACAAAGCAGAGCTTTGTCCAGGTCAAAGTAAATTTTGACGCTCCGAGACTTGACCAAAATTGAAAACTGACCGGAGCGACAAAGCGCTGCTTTGTCAATCAAAGTAAACTTTGACGCTCCTTATTCGTTACAAAGGAGTAAAAGATTATGGCTAAGATCGTAGTTGATCCGATCACCCGGATTGAAGGTCACCTCCGCATTGAGGTTGAGGTTAACGATGGCGTGATCACCGATGCCTGGTCATCGACCACGATGTGGCGGGGCATTGAAAATATTCTCAAGGGGCGCGATCCACGCGGGGCCTGGCTGATGACCCAGCGCATCTGTGGGGTTTGCACCACGGTGCATGCTCTGGCTTCGGTACGGGCGGTGGAAGACGCGCTCGGCATCGAAGTGCCGCCCAACGCCCAACTGCTGCGCAATATGATCGCCGGCATTCAGTTTGTGCAGGATCACGTCATCCACTTTTACCACCTACACGCCCTCGACTGGGTCGATATTGTCAACGCCTTGGAAGCGGACCCCGAAGCGACATCCAAGCTGGCTCAATCGATCTCGGATTGGCCGCTGTCGAGTACGACCTATTTCAAAGGCGTCCAGGATCGATTGAAGGCATTTGTCGGCACCGGCCAGTTGGGGCCGTTTGCCAACGCCTATTGGGGCCACTCGGCCTATAACCTACCGCCGGAGGCCAATCTGATGGCGACGGCCCACTATTTGGAGGCGCTCGATTGGCAGCGTGAGTTCATCAAAGCCCACGCCATTTTGGGCGCGAAAAACCCGCACCTGCAAACCTATCTTGTCGGCGGTATGGCCACCCCCATCGACCCCAACAGCCAGGCGGCGATCAATGCCGACACCATCGCTACCCTCAAAGGCTACTTTGCCAACGCCAAGAAATTTGTCGAGCAGGTTTACTTGCCCGATGTGCTGGCCGTCGCGCCCTTCTATCTCGATTGGGCGGGCTACGGCGAAGGTATCGGCAACTTCATGACCTACGGCGAGTTTCCGGATGCCAACGGCAAGTTGTGGATGCCCGCCGGTATCGTCCTCAATCGCGACCTCAGCACAGCGCTGCCGGTGGAGCAGGATAAGGTCAGCGAGTATGTGACCCACTCCTGGTTCAGTTACGAAGATGAAAACAGCGGGCTGCACCCCTGGGCGGGTGAAACCAACGCCAACTACACCGGGCCGAAGCCGCCCTACGACTTTTTGGAAACAGACAACAAATATAGCTGGCTCAAAGCGCCACGCTACGATGACCAAGTTATGGAGGTCGGCCCGCTGGCGCGGATGATTGTGGGTTATGCTCTGGGGCATGAAGGCATCACCAGTACAGTGGATCTGGTTTTAGACAAGCTAGGGGTTGGGCCGGAGGCGCTTTACTCCACGTTGGGTCGGATTGCCGCCCGCTGTATCGAAACGGTGTTAATTGCCGATCAGCTGGACGGTTGGATCAACGCACTGGCTGAGAACATCGCCGCCGGCGACATCAAGATTCACAATGGTACGCTGTGGAAACCCGAAAGCTGGCCGGCCGAAGCGCAAGGCTACGGCTGGCACGACGCCCCCCGAGGCGCGTTGGGTCACTGGGTTCATATCAAAGATCAGAAGATCGAAAATTACCAGTGTGTCGTCCCCAGCACCTGGAACGGCGGCCCCCGCGACGCCCAAGGGCGGCCCGGCCCCTATGAAGCGGCGCTCATCGGTACCCCGATTGCCGATCCGGAGAAGCCGCTGGAGGTACTGCGCACCATTCATTCCTTTGATCCTTGCATGGCTTGCGCGGCCCATGTTGTCGACGTTACCGGTCGGGAGATTACGCAGGTAAAGATATTATAGGAGAAGGGGTACTTTTAGCGTAAGGCGAAGAATCGGAGCGACAAAGCTGGCTTTGTCATATCGACCTAAGGTCAAAGTAAACTTTGACGCTCCAAGCCGTTATTTTCACAGGAGAAGATGCTCAAGCTGAAGTTGTTGTTTCTCAGCCTTAGCCTGTAAAACGGCTGAATAAAGATACAGGAAAATTTGGAAATAGGGAGAGACAGAAACAATGACCGGTTATGAAGAAAAGATAGACCTTAGAACCAAAACCGTGGTGCTGGGGGTGGGCAACATCTTGATGGCCGATGAGGGCGTCGGGGTGCGGGTGGTCCAGCGGCTGGAAAAGGAGTACGTCTTACCGCCGGATGTGCATGTGGTTGATGGCGGGACGTTGGGCATGGATTTGCTCTACTATCTGGCCGAAGCCCGCAACCTGATCATCATCGATGCCGTGGAAATGGCGGGCGAACCGGGCCAGACCTTACGTCTGGAAGGCGATGATGTCCCGGCCCGCCTGTCGCTCAAGATGTCGCCGCATCAGATGGGCGTCCCGGATATGCTCTTTGCCGCCAAGCTGCGCGATCTGTATCCGGAGCATGTGGTTTTGCTCGGCGTCCAGCCGGGAGTTTTGGAACCCAGCCTGGAGATGTCGCCGCCGGTGGCGGCCCAGATCGAAGCATTGATTAACCAGATTGGCCGAGAATTGAAACAATGGGGCTTTACTATCGAAAGGCGTTAGCTCGCCCTGGCCCACCTCAGCCCACGGCGTTGGCGAATTATCTCATCGGGCCGTTTAATGATGTCAAGCGCTTTGTGGTCGGCTCGCTCAGTTCGCCGCCGACAACCCGCATCGTCTCTGAAGCGGGCTTGACCGGTGCGCGGGCGATGTTAACCTGGGCCAACTGCGATCTAAAGCGGTGTACGGCGGAAAATCTGCACACGTGGACTTCACCACTGCCGGCGGGTCGCCTCTTCGACCTGTTGGCGAGCTGGCAGCTCTGGCCATCATCGTCTTTTTTGGCCTGCCCTACTGTGGACAAAGACGGGACTGCTCGATTCGCCTATCGCTGGTACGGCCTTGCGCCAATTGTGATGATGCGGCTCAAGACCGCGATCAAGCCGCGCTGCATCATCTATGATATTGTGTGGGGCATTGGTCAGGGCGGCTATCACAGCTTCCTGCTCGATGAGACGTCGAACGGCCAAACTCACGTGTCGATTTTTACCACCTTTCCGC
>Ga0116151_10002073_pt1 | contig 18607 bp, 16 predicted proteins | sample AD_UKC117_MetaG_FD_89893 | JGI IMG/M metagenome (GOLD analysis project Ga0116151, IMG submission 89893) | Active sludge microbial communities of municipal wastewater-treating anaerobic digesters from Hong Kong - AD_UKC117_MetaG | ecosystem: Engineered > Bioreactor > Anaerobic > Digestate...
CTGACGCCCACGAGATCGCTCTCATCGGGAACGGCGCCGTTCGTATACTGAATCGTTCCATCCAGCCGGGGATCCGAGTCCTCGAAAACCGTTTCGCGGCGGAACTCGATACCGAGCGCGGCGCCCACGTCGCCGGACCAGATTGAGAAGAGATCCGAACGATTGGCGCTGGCGTCCCAGCTCAGCAAGGTGGACTTGCCAGCCCGGATACTCGATACCCGCACGGCCTCCAGCACCGCCGCACTGTTGGCATTCGGCCCGCCGAACACATTGAATGCACCGGGTGTCGTCAGGTTGACGCTGTTTTGCAGCAGGGTCTTGGAAATCCGGTTGAATTCCTCGTCCTCGACTGTCGCGCGCGAATAGCCCACGGCCGATTCCCAGTTCCAGTTCCGATAGTCACCGCGCACGCCCGCCAGCACGCGCCCCAGATCCTGACCGACTTCGATGATGCGCGGGCCCATTTCCAGCGGTCGATAGCCCTGTATCAGTACATCGAGCCCGGCCGCGGGTGCATCGATCGTCGCCAGCCGGTTCACGCTGCCAGTGGGTCCGAACGGATTCCAGTAGTTAGTCGCTGGTACGATGATGAGCGCAAGTGACGCGTCGAACGGCCCGGGTGCACGTTGCGTGCGCACGGTCGAGTCATAGTACAAGGCTTCGCCGAACAGCTCGGCGCCGCCCGCGAGCCCGTGGCTGAACGTGGCGGCAACGGAGGTGCGGCGTGTCTTCGGAATGGCCGTTTCATCCTGAATGAAGTCGTAGCGCAGCTCGCGCTCCTGTGCGCCGTCGTCCAGTTCGATCCCCTGCGTGGTCGCCACACCACCGTCGAATCCCGCCGGCTGCATGTGAAACAGACCGGCTGTGTTGGTGATGCTGGTGGTGCCGCGTCGCACGCGCACACCGGTGAACGTGCCGTCCGCGTTCAAACGACCCGAGGTGAAACGCCCGTATGGACCAATCGTCGAGCGATTGTCCCAGTCGGTGTCGCCAGCGAACGGATCCGGCACGAGGGTCCGGCGATCGAGCGTGCCAAAGAACGGGTCGTCGATGTCCGTGTATTGCACGGCCGAGCGACTGTAGTAGGAACCGCCAACCGTGAAGGACGTGTTGCCGCTCTCGGATTGCCAGCCGATACGGCCGCCCAGCGTCAATTCATCGAGCCCGGTACCGCTACCTGAACCGTACTTGCCCGACAGGTAGGCGCCCTCGAACTTGTCGTACAACGAAAAGTTCACCACACCCGCCACGGCATCAGCACCGTACAGAGCGGATGCACCGTCACGCAGCACTTCCACGCGATTGATCATGGTCGCCGGAATCGCGTTGACATTGAAGAACGTCACCGGCACGGAACCGACCGCTTCGGAGGCCGGATGCGCGGCCACGCGCCTGCCATTCAGCAGTACTAGCGTGCTACCCGAGCCAATACCGCGCAAGTTGATGCCGGCGACGTCGCCGCGCGCGCCGTTGGTGCCGGTATTGTTGTCGCGAAACTCGAAATCACCCACCGACGGAATATTCGCGAGCAGGTCGCCAGTGCTGTCAGAGCCGAACACGTCGAGTGCCTCACGACTAACCACCGTGACCGGTAGCGCGCCGCTGTCGGCGACACCCTTGATGCGCGAACCGACCACGACGATCTCGGTGAGCGTCTCGTCGGCGCCACGATCTTGTGCAAGCACCGCGAGAGGCGCCGTCGCGCCGCCAAGCAAGACACACGCGCTGAGGAGCGCAGACTGAAAACGTTTCATACTTGACCCCTGAAATACGTTGGTAGGACCGGCTTTCGCAGCAGATCCGCTACAGGCAATGTATGACACGTGCTTATGTACTCAGCTAGATTATTCTTTTTAGTTATGCATGTATTCCCTCGGCCGCCCGCGGGCTGTCGAGCAAACTATCGATCCTCTTGTTGCGCACCTGCAACGCGTGGGTAAAGCAGCTGACGAGCTCGCGGGCCGCCAGCGGCAAACCCGTCTCGAGCGGGTACACCGCGGTCACCGCCAGCCTGACATTCGGTTCGAATGGCAGGAGCGTCACCGCTGCCGGACTGCGCGTGCCGACGAAACTCGTTGCGGTCAGCGCGTCGACGATGGCGATCGCCGAGCTCGCGGCGGCCAGCGCACAGGCCAGCGAATAGGTCTGCACCCGCAGCGGCGCGTCCGGCGCCAGGCCGCGCGCCCGGAACTGCTCCGCCAACAGGCGTCCCAACGGCTCCTCCTCCTCCAGTCCGATGAGCCGCTGGCCCGTCAGGTCCGCGAAGTGAAGGGCCGGCTTGTTCGGCGGCAGCAGGCCGCACCGACAGACCGCTGCCAGCCGCACCGCACCCACCTCCAGGCTGGCAACGCTGGCGGGTGCGCCCTCGGCACCGAAGGTGAAGCCGAAATCGAAACCATGGCCGGACCGGCCAAGGGTGCGTAGCAGGCTGCCCGAGTGTTGCGTGGAAATGTGAAAGTGAGCCCGCGGGTGTCGCTCGGTATAGCGCGATATGGCATCAGGCAGCGCTTCGATGCCGAGCGCCGGCGTCGCGGCAATTCGAAACGCCGACTGGACACCTTGCTTGAGTCGCTTGGACAGCAGCTGCACGCTGTCGAGCACCGACTGGGCCCGCTGTACCTCCAGGGCAAGCGCCCGGCCCTCTTCGGTCAAATGCAGTCGACCCTTCACGCGATGAAACAACGGAAAGCCGAGTTCGTCTTCGGCATGCTGCAGCACCTTGGTGACGGAGGGTTGTGAAACACGCAGTCGTTTGGCCGCCCGACTGACCGTTCCCTCGGTCACGATGGCGTGAAAGACCTCGATATGGCGTGCTCGCATGCCGGATATATAGCCCAGGGTTATTGATCAATGCAAATGATGTTGTTGACGTTATCGGCCAACCCGGCAAGGTGGTGGCACTTCGAAGGAGCGCCACGATGTCGTCAGTCTTTTATCGCACGCCCAGTCAAGCGCCGCGCACAGCCGTGAGCGGTGCCGGCGTCTACCTGTACGACGCGCAGGGCCAACGCTATCTGGACGGCTCGGGTGGCGCAGCGGTCTCCTGCCTAGGCCATGCTCATCCGCAGGTGATCGCCGCGATACAGGCCCAGGCCGCCAAACTCCCGTACGCACATACGGCGTTCTTCACGAGCACGGCCGCGGAACAATTGGCGGACACGCTTATCCGTCAGGCGCCGACGGAATTCGGCAAGGTCTATTTCCTCTCCGGCGGCTCCGAAGCGATGGAGACGGCCATGAAATTGGCGCGCTCGTTCCATCTGGCGAATGGCGAGCACAGCCGCTCCCTGTTCATCAGTCGTCGGCAGAGCTACCACGGCAACACGCTGGGCGCGCTCAGCATCAGTCGCAACCCCGCCAGACGCAAACCCTACGAACCATTGCTGACTAACTACCCCCGCATTGCGCCCTGTTATGCCTACCGCGAACAACGGGACGATGAATCGGCCACCGCGTACGCTGCACGTGCAGCCGACGAGCTCGAGGCAGCGATCCTCGCTGCGGGCGCCGAAAACGTCGCGGCGTTCGTCGCCGAAACCGTGGTCGGCGCGACCTTGGGTGCCTGCCCGGCAGTGCCAGGCTATTTCACGCGGATCCGCGCAATCTGCGATCGCTATGGTGTGCTGTACATTGCGGACGAAGTGATGTGTGGCATGGGACGCACGGGCTACGCGTTCGCGACCGAGCACGAGCAGGTCACGCCAGACCTGATTGTCGTGGCCAAGGGCCTGGCTGGCGGCTACCAGCCCCTGGGGGCCGTACTCATGCGCACACTGCTAGCCGACGCGCTGACAGCGCAGGGCTTCGAGCACGGCCACACCTATAGCGGCCACCCGACTGCCTGTGCGGCTGCGCTCGCGGTCCAGACCGTAATCGAGCAGGACGGACTGCTGCCGCAGGTGCGGGTCAGCGGCGAGTATTTGCGCGCCCAGCTCACGGAACGTCTGGCGCCAATGCATGTCGTCGGCGAGATTCGCGGTCGCGGTCTGTTGTTAGGTATCGAGCTGGTCAACGATCCCGCCACGAAGCTGCCGTTCGAGCCGGGACTGCGCGTTGCGGCTCGACTAAAAGAGGCAGCAATGACTCGCGGACTGATCTGCTACCCCGGCTCGGGCTGCATCGACGGCACACGCGGTGATCACATCCTGCTGGCGCCAGCTTACCTGATATCCCGCTCGGAAATGGACGAGTTAACAGACCGACTGGCACTTGCGCTGCAGGACCTCTTGACCGTCATCCGTCAGCCATGAGCGCACGCGCTGGGCTGTTACTAACAGTTGCGCCGAATGGTGCGCGGCGCACGCAAACGGACCACCCGGCGCTGCCAATTACCACCGAGGAAATAGCAGTGTGCGCGGCCGCCTGCCATGCAGCGGGCGCGGCGATGATTCATCTACATGTTCGTGACGGCGACGGTCGTCACTCGCTCGATCCCGACCGATACCTGGACGCGACCGCGGCCGTACGGCAGCGCACGCATGATCGCATGACCGTACAGATCACCTCAGAGGCTGCGGGGGTTTACGCGCCGCGCGAGCAAATGCGCTGCATCCTGACGGTCAAGCCCGAAGCGGCCTCGGTTGCGATGCGCGAGCTATGCCCCGACAGCACAGCGGAAGCCGCGTACGGCGCGTTTCTGGAACGCTGTGCTGCCGATGCGATCTGGGTCCAGCATATCCTCTACTCACCTGCTGAAATCAGGCGTTTCGGCGCTCTGCATCGTGCCGGCGTCATACCAGAGCAGCACCCGTTCGTGCTGCTCGTGGTCGGCAGCTATCGCGGCGATCAGCCGTCGACCGTCGCGGAGTTCGGACGCTATGCAGTCGCGGCCGCCGAGGTGCCCGACTGCGAGTGGGCCGTGTGCGCGTTCGGGTCTGCCGAACACGTGGTGCTGCGACACGCCGCAGCGCATGGCTTCCACTTGCGCACGGGATTTGAAAACAACCTGCTGCTGCCGGATGGCACGCCGGCGCGCGACAACGCCGAACTCGTCGCCTGCCTGGCCAATGCCTTGCGCGCGGACAGCATCCCGCTCACGGATTCGGTAGGATCGAGGTCGAGAACTGCCAGACGAGGTCGCGGCGTATGAATGTGTCTATAGGAATTTCCGCGCTACTGCTCAGCGTATTGCTCGCGCCAGTCAGCCGGGGGCAAGACGCCGTCAGCGAGTGCGACCGGCGCGCCGCCTATCCCGATGATCCCAACCGCACGGCACCTGGCGTCGCGCGCGAAGCTATCGATCTACCGGTGACCATTGCTGTATGCGAGCAAGCAGTCGCGGCTGCACCAGGGAACTTTCGAGTCCGGTATCAACTGGCGCGCGTGTTGTTCTACGCGGGGCAGAACGAGCGCGCCGTCGAGACGATGCGCGAAGCTGCGGACGGCGGCTATGCACAGGCCCAGTTCGTCTTCGGCACGTTCATCGATCGGGCCCGAGCCGGCGCACCGACAGATATATGTCTCGCCGAACAGTACTGGCGCAAAGCCGCGGCCGGCGGGCGCCAGGCGGCCCGTGTTGCCTACGTCAGACATACCCTTCGTGGCCGCTTCAAGAGCTGCGCGAATGTCGCAGCACCGGATGAGATGGTGGACATGCTGGCGATCGCGGCCGAGACCGCGACCAATTACTACGAACGCCTCCTGATCGAGGATCTGGCCGCCGAACTGGCTGACTATGCGCCGACCCCTTCGGCCAACGCCAGTCCGCCCGCAGGCACCCGGACCACGGAATTCGCCTGCCGCAAGGGCACGGATGTCGCGGCGCTGGACGGGATTCGAACGCGGCGCTTCGGCGAGACGGCGGCGATGACGACACAACTCAACGCATTGATCCTGAGCGGCGAAAAGACCATTACCGCGACCAGTCCGTGGCTGTACGAGCAAGATGCTTCACTCAAGCCCAACGCCGGCAGCTACACCATCGTGCTGGACGCCGACGGTGTCGCGCAGGCGGTCATCCGGTCCACCGAAGTCAAGACCGTGCCCTTCAGCGCTGTCACTGCCAATGACAGTCGATACGAGGGTACGGCCGTACGGCCGATCGACGAATGGCGCAAAGTCCACACGAGTTACTTCAATCGCGTCCTCAGCCCGCTCGGCAAATCCTGGGCCGCGGACATGCCGGTGACACTGGAGCGTTTCGAGGTCGTTTGCCGCGCTCGGTGAGCGAGCGACGCCGCCAACGATGAGCATGCGACGCCTAGGGATACTGCTGCTGTCGCTCGTCTTGCTCGTCCTGGCTGGCGGATCGATCGCTCTTGTAACGGGTGCCTTCGATATTTCGCCGGCGGCGCTCGAAGCGAAGTATCGCAAGCCTGAGTCCCAGTTCCGTGATATCGATGGCGTGCGAGTACACTACCTAGACGAGGGTGCGGGCCCAGCGGTCGTTCTCGTACACGCTTCGTTCATGAACCTGCACAGTTGGGATGCGCTCGCCGCCGCACTTCGCCCTAACTATCGCGTTGTCCGCCTCGATCTGCTCGCTGCCGGCCTGACGGGCCCGGATCCCACCGGTCGCTACTCAATGGATCGCAACATTCAATTGCTGGACCGGTTGACGACCGAACTGGGCGTCGAACGCTACGCGCTCATCGCCACATCGTCGGGCGGCACCGTCGCTTTCCGACACGCGGCGGCAAATCCCGAGCGGATCACAAGATTGATACTGATCAATTCGGCTGGCATGCCACGCACCGCTGCCACTGATCCGAACCGCGCGCGCGGCGGTCGGATCACCCGATGGGTGCAGCGCTACTACAAATCGCGCAGTTACTGGCGGACGGCACTCCAGCAGCAATTCACCTCAGGAATGGCACCGCCGACTGAACTCGTGGACCGAGTCTACGACATGAACCGGCGCTCCGGCCGCAACGCGGAGGGCGCGCAGTTCTTACGCAACTTCAAGACGGGCGATCCCGAGAAGACCCTGGCGAGGATTGTCGCCCCTACTCTCATTCTCTGGGGCGAGGGCAACACCACCGTGTCACATCTGGAGGCGGATGTGTTCCAGCTTTGGATGACTGCCGCACCATCGCTCAAGAAGAAGTATCCGCAAGTCGGACACTACTTCTATCTTGAGATTCCAGACGAAGCCAATCGAGACATCGAGAACTTTCTCGCCGGCCAACTGGATGATCAGCTACGTGTTACGCGTCGTCTGCCACCGGGTCCGCCGCCGCAGCTGTAACTCCCTCCGCGACCAGCGGCCGACAGACTTTGGCGATCAGGCGTTCGCGCTGACCAGCGCGTAGTTTCTGCACCGCCTCATCAGGTTGATAGGCATCAACCGCGTCCGGGCCCGTGAATTGATTGCTTGCCGCCAAGCGCTCGTGGGCATCGAGGCGTTCGCGCAAGACCGCCACTTCGGACGTGAGCGCCATCACCATATTGAGGAGCGTATCGATCCGCGGATCGCCGCCCGCCACAGGGGGTCGCCCTTTCTGGATGCGATGGCGCGTGCGCGCCACGGCAGCGGCCGCACTCACGACGCCTTCCGCGCCGAAGCGACAAACCAAGAGCGATACACGCCCTTGTTGGCGCCACCAAAGGCGAAGTGCTGCTGCGGCTGCGGCGCGCTGTAGGCCGCATCCTGGTAGCCCATCGCGACATCCTCGAAACCGGCCTCGCGCGCCATGCCAGCAAGATCGGCCGACACCGCGCCGAGCCAGAACGGCTCATTGTTGTAGCGCGTCTCAAAGTCAGCGCGCACCAGATCAAACGACGTTACCTCGTCGCTGCGGATTGGCACTTCGAGATGGACCATCACGCCACCCGGTGCGAGCAGCCGATAGCATTCGGCAATGATCCGCGGCACTGCTTTGGTCGACGTCTCATGCAGCATCGCACTCGAGAAGACCAGATCGAAGCTGCCAGCGTCGAAATCAGTCTCCTCGGCGCTTTGCTGCGAGAAGTGCACCGGCACGCCGAGCAGTGCGGCGCGCGCGTGCGCGTAGCGCAGTAACCCGGCACCGACGTCGATGCCATGCACTTCGGCCTGCGGAAAGGCCTGCGCAACCGCGCACAAACTGTTGCCTACGGTACAACCCATCTCGAGGATACGGCGCGGCCTGAAGTCCGGGAACCTCTCGCGCAGATGTGCGATGACAGTGTGTCCGCGCATGTCGTTCATCTGCCCACCCTGGCGGCCCAGGCTGTAGAGCGATGCCGCTTTGTCGAACAAGGCGCCCTGCCGCACGTCGGTCGGTGATCGATCGACGTAGTAACTACCCGGCATCATGTGGGTGTCACTCGCTGCCAGATAGCGCGGCACTTTGAAATCCGGATCGGTACGTACGGAACCAACGGGCGGCGCGCGCCGCGCGAGCGCTTCGAGTTCTGGCAGCTGTCGATCGACGCAGTCGCCAGCCGCCTGCCACATGAGTTCCTGGGCGGCACGCATGGCCGACACCCAGTTCTGATAGAGCGGCTTGCCGCTCAATTTGCGCCTGATCTGCTGCAGACTGGGCGCGCGCGCGCGCGAATCCTCAGTCGCCGCTGCGGCAGCCGCTGTCGCCACCCGCAAGGCGGGATCGAGCTCAGCAGTGATGAAAGACTTCAGCGCAATGACGAACTGCTGCTCTGCCAGTTCATCGTGCGAACTGACGGGCATGATGGGGTGCACTTGGGCGTGGGTCACGATCGCTCCGTTGCTGGCCGCCAGCCTGATACGAACTACCGTCACAATAACGCCGTTTCACAGGTTGCAGCGGCCTGTCAGCACGCTTCTGTTCGTTCTGCGGACTAGACAGCGGCGTCCTGATAGAAGTCTCGCAAACAGGCGACCGCCTGCTCGGCCGTCTCCACGATCGAGAACAGCGCCTTGTCTTCCTTCGCGATCATGCCTTCGTCGACCAGCAAATCGAAATTCATCAAGCCACGCCAGAATGCCTCGCCCACCAGAACGATCGGCATGCGCCCGACTTTGCCAGTCTGAACCAGCGTGAGCGTCCCGAACAACTCATCGAGTGTGCCGAAGCCGCCCGGGAACGCCACCAGCGCCTTGGCACGCATCAGGAAATGCATCTTGCGCAAGGCGAAATATCGGAACTGGAAACACAACTCGGGGGTGATGAATGGATTGGGCGCCTGTTCCTGCGGCAGCGTGATGTTGAGACCGATGCTGCGAGCACCGACGTCGAACGCGCCCCGATTGGCCGATTCCATGATGCCGGGGCCGCCACCCGTAACGACGACGAAGTCGCATCGGCCTTCGCTCTGGAAGCGCCGCGAGACGATCTGGGCAAAGCGCCTCGCTTCATCGTAGTAACGCGAATACGCCAGCGCCTTGCGTGCAGTCATCAGCGCCGCCTCGCCTGCAGGATCATCGGGCTGTCGTGCAACCATCGCCTCCGCAGCAGCCAGCCGCTCGGCCGCCACATCTGGCGGCGGGATGCGCGCGCTACCAAACACAACGACGGTGGATGTGACATTGTTGGCAACCATCGCTCGCTCGGGCTTGAGCAACTCCAGTTGCAAGCGCACGGGTCGTAAGTCGTCCGCCTGCAACAGGTCGGGATCGCGGTTGGCCAATCGATATGCAGGATTTGCGGTGATCGTATCGGTCAATCGCTCCCGGTCATGTTCACTCAGCCCATCACTCAGGTTATCCATTGGCAGCTTTCCTCTCTGGCGTCGGTCAACCCGCGGTCTTGCGGAACGTGCCGGCTGCCAGCCAAAGCAGCGCCGGACCCATCAGCGACAACGCCAGGAACTGCCGCCACAAATCATCGAACCCGGCACCCTTCAGGAATACGGCGCGCACGATTTCCAGGAAATGCCGCAGCGGATTGAGCAGCGTAAGCCAATGGAACAGCTCTGGCATGCTCGTCACCGGGAACATGAAGCCCGACAGCAGTATCAGCGGCATGAATAGCAGGAAACTCGTCATGAACGCCTCCTGCTGCGTCGCCGAAACCGCCGAGACCAGCAGCCCGATGCCCAATGCCGAGAGCAGAAACAGCACGCTGCCGGACAACACAACCACGAAGTTGCCCACCAACGGCACCTTGAACCACGCGAGTGCGACCAAAGTCACCGCAAGAATATCGAGCAAGCCGATCAGCGCGAACGGCAGCAACTTGCCTGCGATCAGCTCGAGAGGTTGCAGCGGACTGACCATCAGTTGCTCGAGCGTGCCGATCTCGCGCTCGCGCACGATGGCCAGGGATGTCATCAGCAGACACACCATCAGGATGATGGAACCGATCACCGCCGGCACGTTGTAGTCGCGGCTCGCGAGGTTGGGATTGAACCAGGCGCGCTCGCGCAGATCGATGCCCAAGGGCGTTGTGATCGCCAATTGCGCGCCGAAATTCTGCACGATCCGCTCTGCGTAGCCGAGCGCGACGGTGGCAGAGTTGGAATTGGTACCATCCACCAGAATCTGCACTCGCGCCCCGCCCGGCCGGTGCAGCTGTGGCGCGAAATCCGGTGGTATCGCCACACCCACCAATGCTGCGCCGTGATCGAGCGCGCTAACCATATCGGCCGGATCGGCCGATCCTCCACTGATGCGGAAGTATCCCGATGCCGTCATCGCTTCGAGCAATTGGCGCGACTCCTGCGTATTGCTTTGATCCACGACGAAGGTAGTCGCGTTGTGGACGTCGGTGGACACGGCATAGCCAAACAACACCAGCTGTATGATCGGCGACACCAGCAATAACCGCAGCAACAGTGGGTTGCGACGCAGCTGCAGGAACTCCTTGCGCACCATTTCCCAGATTCTGGCTGCACTGAAAGCCCTCATGTGCGCAGTTCCTTGCGGAAGAAGTGGATCGCGAGAGCAATGCCGATGATCGCGAAGGCGATCATCAGCAGGCCTTGGACACGGAGCACATCGGCGCCGACGCCCTTCAGAAAGATGCCGCGCGTCACCACCAGGAAGTAGCGTGCCGGCACCAGATAGGTAACCATCTGCAGGCCTTTTGGCAGCACGTCGATCGCATACATGAAGCCCGACAGCAGGAAGGCCGGCAGGAAGGTCGTGAGCATCGCCAGCTGGGTGGCCAGGAGCTGCGAGCGCGCGGCGGCCGAGATGAATATGCCCAGGCCGAGTGAGCCAATGATGTAGGCAGTCGACAACGTCATCAGCAGCAGCACCGAGCCGCGTAGTGGCACGTCGAACAACCAAACGCCGAGCACGGCGCACATGACGACATCGATCAGCCCGATGACGACGTATGGCAACAACTTGCCGAGCACCACCTCGCTGCGCGTTACTGGTGTGGCAGCCAGTTGCTCCATCGTGCCACGTTCCCATTCGCGCGCGATCGTCAGCGAGGTCAGCATCGCCGCAACGATCATCATGATCACGGCAATCAGCCCCGGCACGATCATGTTGCGCGACAGGAGTTCCTCGTTGTACCAGACCCGGCTATCCGTAGTGATCGGCGGTTGCAGTAGCCGGCCCTGCAGTTGCGTTTCGAGCGCATAGTCACGTGTAATTGCGCGTGCATAAGCGAGCGCGATGGTCGCAGTATTGGCATCCGAGCCATCAACGAGCGCCTGGACAGCAACCGGTCTGTTCGCCCCGAGACGCTCACTGAAATCCGGCGGTATCACAAGTACCATCTGGACAGAGCCACGCGTCAACAATGCGTCGATCTCGCTTGAGCGCTCGAGATCCTGTCGCACGCTGAAATAGCCAGAGGCGCGGTACGCGTCGACGAATGCTCTCGATGTCGCGCTACGATCCTGGTCCAGCACTGCCGTCCGGATATCGGAGACGTCCCAGCTGATGGCGTAACCGAACAACGCCAGGAGCAGCAGTGGCAGCAGGAACGCGAGTATCAGGCTGCGAACGTCCCGGCGCAGCTGCAACAGCTCTTTGCGCGCAATCGCCAATAACCGGAAGACATCGAACGCCATGTCAGTCCACCGGCGCGCCACCGGCGGCGCGCACCTCAGCGACGAAAGTGTCCTCGAGCGACGGCGCGACTTCCTGCAGAGATTGCAGCAGCAAGCCGCGCTCCGTAAGCCGACTCCTGATGCTCCGCTCAGCTCGCGTGCGATCGGTGACGGCGACATGAACTGCCCGACCGAACATCGCCGCCTCCAGTACGCCGGGCAGATCCCGCAGCGCTTCGACCGTTTTTGGGCCGTCGTTCGTCTGCAGTTCGAGCAACGGTTCACGCACGTTCGCGCGTAACCGCGCCGGCGTATCCAGCGCGATCAGTTTGCCGCGATTCATCAATGCCAGCCGATCGCAGTACTCGGCCTCCTCCATATAGTGCGTACTGACGAACACTGTCGTACCTGCCTCGGTAAGCGTATCGATCAATTCCCAGAAGCGGCGTCGCGACAGTGGATCCACCCCTGACGTCGGTTCATCGAGGAACAACACCGATGGTTCATGCAAGACGGCGCAGCCTAGCGCCAGTCGTTGTTTGAATCCGAGCGGCAGATCCCGCGTGATTCGATCGGCCTGACCTGCCAGTCCGGCAACCTCCAGCGCCCAGTCGCGACGCTCGGCACGGCGGAGTCGCGGCAGGCTGTACATGCCGGAGAAGAATGCAATGTTCTCGGCAACAGTCAGGTCGCCGTACAGCGAGAACAACTGCGACATGTAGCCGATGTTGCGCTTGATCTCGTCTGACTGCGTCGCGATATCGAAGCCCGCAACGGAGCCGCGCCCGGAGCTTGGCAACAACAGCCCGGCGAGCATCTTGATGGTGGTAGTCTTGCCGGCGCCATTCGGTCCAAGAAACCCGAAGATCTCACCGGTTGCCACTTCGAACGACACCCGATCGACCGCGACGAAATCGCCGAACACGCGTGTCAACGACTCGGCCACCACTGCAGGCACCGCTTGCGTCACGCTGCCTCCGACATCCTTTCGATGAATACGTCTTCCATCGTAGCGGGCATGGCCTTGATGCGATGCGGTGGCAGGTTGGCGGCGCGCAGTTCGGCCTCGATCGTCGGAGCCTCGTGCGCCGACGCGACGACCACATGCAGTTGGTCGCCAAAGAGTACCGCACGGATGACGCGAGGATGATCGCGTAGCAACCGTTGCGCAGCGCGCGCGTCAGCGAGCTCGACGACCAGCACGACACCATGCAGCGCTTTGCTGAGAGCTGTCGGTGTATCGAGCGCCAGCAGCCGCCCATGATAGAGCAACGCCACCCGATCAAAGCGCTCAGCCTCGTCCATGTACGCAGTGCTAACCACGACGGTGACACCCTGAGCGACCATGTCGTGCACGATCAACCACAGATCGCGGCGCGAGATCGGATCGACGCCAAAAGTCGGCTCATCCAACAGCAGGATCTGCGGCTGATGAACGAGTGCACAGGAAAGCCCCAGCTTCTGCTTCATGCCGCCCGACAGCTTGCCAGCCAAGCGGTCCTTGAACGGCCCTAGATTGGAGAACTCGAACAATCGCTCGACCCGTGCCGCACGTTCCGCCTTCGGCACGCGGTACAGATCGGCGTAGAAGTCGAGGTTCTCCATGACGGTGAGATCGGCATACAGACCGAAGCGCTGTGACATGTAGGCGATCGTTTGCTTCACACCCTCCGGATTGGCGACGACACTCACGCCCGCGAGCGATGCATCGCCCGCCGACGGTCGCAGCACTCCCGCGAGCATCCTGAGAGTAGTCGTCTTGCCAGCACCGTCGGGGCCGACGATGCCAAACAACTCGCCGCGATGCACATCGAAGCTGAGCGCGTCGACCGCCACAGTGTCGCCAAACCGGCGTGTCAGCTCGCGAACGCATATGCCTGACACGTCGTTCATTGCGAACAGGACGCACTCATGGCACTGCCGCGTCGAGCCTGACGTCCGCCGGCAGACCCGGTTTCAGCTCGAGCGATTCGTCGTCTGTGATGCGCACCTTGACCGCGTACACCAGCTTTACGCGCTCTTCGTTCGTCTGCACGCTTTTCGGCGTGAACTCTGCCTCCGAAGCAATGTACTCGACCTCCCCTCGGTACTGTTTGCCTGGAAAGCTGTCGATAGTTATGCGAGCGTTGCCGCCGAGATGCACTTGACCAAGGCGCGTCTCCGGCACGTAGATCCGCACCCAACGATCCTGCGGATTCATCAGCGTCAGCACCGGAATACCGGCAGCGGTTGTCTCACCCGGTTCGCGGTGTCGCACGGTAATCAGGCCATCGAAGGGCGCCCTAATAGTCATGTTTGCGAGCTGCGCATCGATTATCTGCACGGCCGCTGCCGCCTGCGCCAGCTGCGCGCGCTGCGCGGCGATCCGCTCCTCGCGCGGACCTGCTTCGAGCAGACGCAGCTGCTGCCGCGCCTGCTCCATCTGACTACTGGCAACATCGACCGCAAGCTGCGCCTTGTCGCGGGTCTCGGCGCCCACCGCGCCACCTTCAACCAGCGTCCGAGCGCGATCAAGATCACGTCGCGCATCCTGCAGTCGATCGCTGGCAGCGACGAGCGCCGCACGACCCTGCGCCAGCTCCTCGCTACGCGTGCCGCTCTCGAGTTCGCGCAACGCAGCGCCTGCAGCCTCCGTTTGCGCGACAGCCTGCGCGCGTCGGGCCTGCATTTCGGCGCGATCGAGCCAGGCCAGCTCGTCGCCTTTTTTCACTTGCTCACCCTCGCGCGGCTCGATGACTTCGATGCGTCCCGGGATCTGGAATCCCAGCTGCGCCTCGGTCGCCTCAATGGTTCCCGACGCCAACAGCTCGATATTGTCAGACTGCCAAAGCCGCGGTAAGAAGAAGTATCCGAGCGCAGCCAGGACCGCGACAATTGCCAAGGCGAACATAGGGCGGCGGGATTTTGGTGTCGTCATGATCAGGGCGTATCCTTGGTGGAATCGGCGTTCTCGGCGACCATTGCAACAACTTGCGATGGGTCCAGCGAGCCTCTCGCGCGCAGCAGATCGATAGCCGCTACGATGACGTCGAACTCCGCTTGCAGTCGATCGGCCTGCGCCGTGAGCACGGTCGTTTCCGCAGTCAACACGTCGCTGACGGCGCCGACGCCCTGTTCCAACTTGAGTTGCTCGATAGCCAGTACTTCGTGCGCTTCGGCAATGCTCGTATCGGTGACGTCGAGTCGGGCCGCGGCCTCTGCACGCGCGTGCCAGGCATTCTCGATCTGCTGCTGGGCCTCGAGACGCTTCTGCACGACGAGCTGCTCAGCCTGCCGACGTGCCAGCACTGCCTGATCGATGTGAGCACGGCGGACGCCGCCATCGAACAGCGGCATACTCAATTGCAAGCCGACGCTCCAGTCGTCATAGAACTGCCACTCACTGCCACTGCGTTCGCTGAAACCACTGACCAACGACAGCATCGGGCGTCGATCGGCACGTGCCAGTGCCTCGCCGGCAGCGGCGCTATCAACCTGCCGCTCGGCGATCTTGACGTCGGGCCGCCGTGGCGCCAGTTCGCGCGCCTCCGCAAGTTCGATCTTCGGCGCTGCCGCAGCCACATAACGTGTTAGCACCGGTGGCGCAGCCGGCAGCTCGGTTCCCATCAGTAGATAGAGCGCCGTACGTGCCTCGCGAGCTCGGTTTTCGATCTGCAGGAGGTCGTAGCGCGCCTTGGTCACCTGTCCGGCGATCCGCAGCTGATCGAGCTTCGCGGCACGTCCAACGTCGCGCAGCAACTCGACGCGGCGCCCCTGGGAATGCAGCGATTCTATGCGCGCCTTGAAGGCCAGTGCGAGGGCATCGAGCTGCTGGATCTTGAGATAGACAGCACTCACGTTGTAGATGAGTTCCTGATCACTCGAGCGCTCACTCTCGATTGCGATCTCACGGCCAAGATCGGCGATCTCGATCGCGCTCGTGAGCTTACCGCCAGTGTAGATTGGCAGTCGAAAAGCGACGCCCAGACTGTTGATCTCTTCGTCGAGCGGCGGAAAGACGCCAACTTGACGAATGCCATGCACGAAAGTCGGATAGCCGTAGCGAGTCGAGCCGGCGGTCAGGTCGATGCTCGGCAGTCTCGCACCGCGCGCCGCGCGCTGCCCCGCTCGTGCCTGCTCGACTTGCAGGCGCTGAGAGATACTGCGTGGATTGTTGGCCATTGCCGTAGCGATCGCTTCCGGCAGCGTGAGAGCAGTCGGCTCGGCATGCGCAGCAGCCGCAGCAAGCAGGCTCAGCCACAGAGCCGCAGATCTTGGGCCAATTGCGCTCCGACCAATCATGCGCGGCGACCAGTTGCGCTACTAATGGCGCGACGATACAAATGAAATGCGCCAGGTGCTGCCGAGCGCAGCTGTTTGACGTTACCTGACAGCAACGACTGTACGATCAAACCCTGGACCATGCCGATGTACATGGTGGCGGCCGCGTCGTCGTCGATCGCTTCGGGGATCTCGCCATTGCTCTTGCCATGCGCAAGCAGGACCAGCAGTCGGTCGCGATAGCGCTTGACGATCGAGCGCGCAACGCGCTTGGCCGCCGTGTCCTGGGCGCGCTGCAGCTCGCCGAATAGCAGGCGCGGCAAGCCCGGGTGCTCGGCTACCAACGCGATGTGCGCCATGAACATGGCCTCCAGGGAATCGAGCGCGGATCGCGCTGCCGCTGCCGCTGCCTCAGTGCGCGCGAGCAGTTCACCGCCCACCCACTGCAGCACCGCTCGCCAGATGTCCTCTTTGCTTGGGAAGTGCCGAAACAAAGCGCCCTGCGTGACTTGCATGCGCTCGGCAATCGCGGCTGTCGTAATTTCGATCGGGTCACGCTCTGCCGCGAGGGCGAGCACAGTGGCAACCGTGTGGGCACGGCGCTCGTCGGCCGGCAGCTGCTTAGTTCGCTGATCCATATCATCCAAAGAGTGAGTAATCGTTTACTATCTTACTCAACTGCGCGGCGGTGTCAATCACAACCTCGGGAGCCGCTCACGGCTCCTGGAAGCCGTCGCGCCGGTACGTCAGGACGAGTGTGTCGCGGTGGCCGAGCGACTGCGGCTCGAGCGGCTGCAGCGGCGTGGTCTCATGCATGACGCGCGCATCGTCCAGCAACAGCGCGCTCCACGGCTCGGTCATCGTGAAGCGTACCCCCTGTGACCCGACGGCATCGAACACACGAGTTTCGCCACCCAGGACGTTCTGTCGGTTCACGAGAATCACCGCCACGAAGTCGACACCGTCGCGATGTGCGCCCTCGGGCGTCGGCCGACCTACGCCCCCGTGGGTGTCGATGCGAAACTGATGCGCCTCGATATACCAATGGGGCACCGCTGCCGTCGCAGCAAACATCGCGCCCAAGTCAGCCAGTAGCGCGCTCCACGTGTTGCTCTCCGTCAGCAGCGGCTCGATAGGCTCGAACCAGCGCAGCATGCCACCGTGCAGCGCACTGGCAGTCGACCGACTACAATGCGCGCGATGCGCTACCTGCCGCAGCTGCGGCGGATCGCACTCGAACGAAGCATGAGTGCCGTCGCGCGCGGTACCGGCCACCATCGCGCAGATAGCGATCGCGCGGCAGCCGTGCCCAGCTGTCCTGCAAGGCAGCGAGCGGCGCGAGAGACTCGCCGACGAGCGCCTCGAGCGCAGAGCGCTGCAATCGCGCATATCCCGTGGTAGTTAGTTTCTGAATCGCTGGCGGGCTCACATCCTGTCGAGCGCCTGTGCAAGATCTGCGATCAGATCGTCGGCGTGCTCGATACCGACGGAAATGCGCACCATGCTGTCGGTGACGCCCAGTCGATCCCGGGTTGCTTTCGAAATCCCCGAATGAGTCGTCGAGGCGGGATGCGAGATCAGGGTCTCAGTACCACCCAGGCTGACGGCAAGCTTCATGACTTGCAGGGCATCGAGCAGCCGGAAAGCCTCAGCCTCGCCACCCTTGACACAAAAGGCAAAGGTGGAACCTGCACTCAGACACTGGCGTCGGTACACTGCATAGCGCGGATCATTGGACTCGAGGAAGCCCAGGTAATTGACGCTCGCGATCTTAGGATGTTTGCGCAGGAACTCAGCTACTGCTTCGGCATTGGCGGCCGCTTGCCGCATGCGCAATGCCAGCGTCTCCATCGATCGCATCAGCATCCAGGCGGTGTGCGGGTCGATCTGGGTACCGAGACTGGAGCGCAGCGTGCGCACCGGCGTAACGACCGTCTTCGCCCCGACCACACCGCCCGCCACCAGGTCGGAATGTCCGCCGACATACTTGGTCAGCGAATAGATCACCAGATCGGCACCGAGCGCCAACGGGCGCTGAAACACAGGTCCGAGAAAAGTGTTGTCGACCGCCAACGGCGGCTGCTTGCCGCCCTGCTTCGCTGCCAACCACTCTGCCGCCTCGCGCCACACCGCGAGATCGACCAGCCCATTGGTGGGATTGGCTGGCGTTTCGGTCATCAGCAAACTCACCGTACCGTTGGTCGCCTGCGCCTGCTCGAGTGCGCGGGCGGCGGCGGCCATCACGGCTGATCGGCTGCAGCCTTCCGAGACCGTGACACGGCCGATGCCGTACATAGGCAGCGTCTTTTCGATCAGCGTCTCCGTGCCGCCATAGAGCGGCTGACTCATCAGAATCACATCACCGGGGCGCACATAGGCCCAGATCGTGGTGGAAATTGCTGCCATGCCACTCGAGAACACGGCCGCGGTCTCACCGCCTTCCCATAGGGCCAGACGGTCCTCCAGCACTTCGAGATTGGGATTGTTGAAGCGTGAATAC
>Ga0116151_10002078_pt1 | contig 18592 bp, 18 predicted proteins | sample AD_UKC117_MetaG_FD_89893 | JGI IMG/M metagenome (GOLD analysis project Ga0116151, IMG submission 89893) | Active sludge microbial communities of municipal wastewater-treating anaerobic digesters from Hong Kong - AD_UKC117_MetaG | ecosystem: Engineered > Bioreactor > Anaerobic > Digestate...
GCCATGCCCGAGCAGCCCGACCTCGACGATCTGGCGACACTGGCGGCGGCGCTCGATGCGCCGGAAGACGGCGAGGCCGGCATTTGCCTCGCCGGAGCGCCCGGCCCGGGCGAGAATCTCGCCGTCATCACGCTCTTCGCCAGCGCACTCGGCGACGCCAAGCCCACGCCAGAGGCCCTGGACGACCCGAGCGGCAGCTGGCACGCCGCCCTTCTCCGCTATACCGACATGCTCACCGCCTACGGCCCACCGGATGCCGGCGCCTTTGGCAACGCCGAACTCGCCGGTCGCTTCGCCGCCGGCGGCTGCGCCATCTGGGTCGGCCCGAGCGGGGCGCTGGCATCGCTGGCCCGGGATCCCGGCCCCGGTCCGACGGACTGGCTCGGGGTCGCCCTCGCACCCGGCGGCCCGCGCGACGGCAGCATCGGCTGGCGCCGCTCAACCAGCTTCGCCGTGCCGGTCGAGGCCCCGAATCCGGCGGAAGCCCGGGATTTCATCGCCTGGGCGACGTCCGCCGCCGTGCTCGAAAAGGCCCTGCCGACGGCACCCCCCGAGCCCTTCGCCGCCACGCTGGCTACGGCCCTCGGCCGGGCCGTGCCCGCCGGCTTCGAGACGCTGCATGGCGAGCTCGCCCGGGATCCCCTGCCGGTGGTCGACGAGATCGGCCAGGTGCTCGCCGCCCCGCTCGCCGGCGAGCTTGCTGTCGACGCGGCCCTTGCGGTGGCGGCCGGCCTGCTCGACCGCCTCGTGCCCGAGCCGGCCATGGCCAATGGCGGCGGGCCCGCGCGCGAGGTGCCCTCCCTGGTCCGCGCCTCCCGGCTCTTCGCCGGCCCCGGCCAGTATCCGCCCGAGGCGTTCGCGGCCTACGGCATCCTGGCGTTCCCGTCCCGTGCCACGAGCGCCGACCTCGAGCGCCACCAGATGCTGTGCGAGGCCTATGTCGCCAACCTGCCGCGGACGGACGAGCTCGGCCTGCCGGTCGAGCAGCAGATGGTTACCGTCTGGCCGCTGACCGAGGACAAGATCGCGGACGAGCTCAATCGTGCCCCGGACAGCTCGCCCTGCGAGACGGCGGTCCGCAATTACGGCCTGCCGGTGGCGCTGCAGGCGATCCGCGATGTCGGCCGGGCGCGGCTCCGCCCGCTCGGGCGCGGCCCCCTCCTGCTCGCCTGGTCGCCCGCCACGGGCAAGGGCGACCCCGAGGCGATCGTCCTGATCGCCGACCTCTCGGACGTCACCACGGCCGAGCAGGCCGCCACCCTCTTCGCCCTCTGGCGGCAGGACATCGAGGCCAATCCCGCGCTCTGGAACCGGGGCTGGGACATCGAGGCGCTGCGCACCGGCATCCGCCTCTGGGTCGACCGCGTCGGCTCGCAGATCTTCGCGATTCTCGGCGCCTGAGGCATGGGCAAGTGGGTCGCCTTCGTCATCCAGCTCGGCCCCGCCGGCATCGTCGCCATGCTGCTGGCGCTGGCCGCCGTCTGGTGGGTGGCGCCGACCACCGGCGGCGGCACGCTCCTGCTCCTGCTCATCGTCTTCGCCGTGGCCATCGTGCTGCTCGAGGCCCTGCGCAAGCTGGCCCGCCGCCTCCGGCGGCCTGCGACACCGGCGCCCGAGGCAGAGCCGGAACCCGAACCGGCCGGCGACCCGGCGGATTCACCGCCCCACTCCTGAGCTCGGGCCGGGTGGCCGAAGTCGATGGAGCCGATGCAGCGGCCCGGGTCGGCAGCCGCAAGGCCACCGACAGCCGGGATGCCGGCCTTCAGCGCCGGTCCTGGAAGAAACCCCTGAGCAGGTCGGCCGCGGCCGCCTCGGAGATCCCGCCATAGACCTCGGGACGATGGTGGCAGGACGAACTCTGGAAGATGCGCGGCCCGTTCTCGACCCCGCCGCCCTTCGGATCCCAGGCGCCGAAATAGAGCCGGCGGAGTCGGGCGAAGGCGATCGCCTGGGCGCACATCGGGCAGGGCTCGAGCGTGACATAGAGATCGCAGTCGACGAGCCGCGGGCTGCCCAGGCTCCGGGCCGCGGCGCGAATCGCCAGGATCTCGGCATGGGCGGTCGGATCGTGGTCACGCTCGACGAGATTGTGGGCGGTCGCCAGCACGCGCCCCGTCGGGTCCACCAGCACAGCACCCACCGGCACCTCGCCCAGCGCCGCGGCCCGGCCGGCGGCCTCGAGCGCGAGCTGCATGGGCCGACCTGCCGCCGGACCGGGGTCGGTCATTTCTCCGGCACGGCGAAGGTCACGCTGAAATTGCTCGCCGCCTCGGGCGGATCGTCGAGCAGGAGCTCGAAGCGGGCCGAGGCGCCATCCGCCAGCACATCCTGCGGCACCTCGACCAGATGGACGGCGACCTCGTCCCGCGCGGCGTCGAGGAGCGCGATGCGCACCGGCGGGACGCTGCGCTCGGCACCCGAGACATTGACCACGTCGCCGGCGATCCGCAGCGTGTCGCCCTCGCCGGTGGCGCCGGATTCCGTGTCGTCGAGCCGCTCGGAGACGACGCCGCGCAGCTCGAGGCCGATCTCGCGGGTGACGGGCAGGCCCATTCGCTGGTAGATGGGAGCGGCCTCCGGCACGAGGGCGACGACCTCGTTGCGGCCGAGGACGAGACCGGTGAGAAGCAGGAGAAGCAGCAGCACGCCGAGCCAGCCCACGGTCGCCCCGGTCGAGCTGCCGGGCTTCTGCCCGGGCCGCGCCTCGCCTGCCGGCGGCAGCGCCGGTGCCTCGTCGAGCGGCGGTGGCGGCACTTCCGGCTCGGCCGGGGCCGGCGGCTCGTGACCGACGAACCAGCGATGCCCGCAAGCCGTGCAACGGACCATGCGGCCGTCGGCGCCGAGGCTTTCGGGCGGGATGGTGTAGCGCGTGGCGCAGGAAGGACAGGTGATGATCATCGCTCAGCGCTTGGCAGCCCGGGATGTCCGCCATATAACGCATGAGTTGAGGCGGTTGTGAAGCTATTAAACAAATCATGGTTGGCTGCCACGCCCGCGAACCTGCTGACGGAGTGGACTTGACCGGCGCTGCTGCCACCATCCTGCAACTCGACGGCGTCGACTTGCGCTATGGCGATACGCCTCCCGTCCTGCATGGTCTCGACCTCACGCTCCAGGCTGGCAGCTTCCACTTCCTCAGCGGCCCCTCCGGTGCCGGCAAGACCTCGCTTCTGCGCCTGATCAGCCTGTCGCATCCGCCGTCCCGGGGCACGGTCCGTGTTTTCGGCCGGGAGATCGACAAGATCAACCGCGAGGAGCTCGCCACACTGCGCCAGCGCATCGGCGTGGTGTTCCAGGATTTCCGCCTGCTCGACCATCTCTCCGCCTTCGACAACGTCGCCCTGCCGCTCAGGATCGGCGGCGCCGACGAGGAGCAGACGGCGCGCTTCGTCGCCGACATGCTCGGCTGGCTCGGGCTCGGCGACCGGCTGGAGGCGAGGCCGGCCGAGCTCTCGATGGGCCAGCGCCAGCTCGTCTGCATCGCCCGCGCCGTGGTCGCCAAGCCCCGCCTGCTGCTCGCCGACGAGCCGACGAGCAATATCGACGCGAAAAATGCCGAGCGGCTCATGAACCTCTTCATCCAGATGCACCGGCTCGGCACCGCCGTGGTGATCGCCACGCACAGCGCCGAGCTCCTGCGCCGCTATCCCTATGCGGTGCTGCACATCGCCCAGGGCCGACTGACCGGCCCCCGCCCGCCGGCCGGCGCAGCTTCGAGCGGCACCGGCTGAGCGATGCGCAACCCCGATCTCGACCTGCCGCTCGAGACCACGGCCTTCGGTCGCTTCCTGCTCTGGCTGACGGCCGGGCTGGTCTTCCTCTGCGTCCTCGCCTTCGCCGTCGCCGCCATCGCCGATGCCCAGCTCACGGCCCTTCGCCAAGAGCCGCGCATCGTCACCGTGGCCCTGCCGCCGAACCCCGAGCCCGCGGCGGCCCGCCGCGAGGTGGACGACGTGCTGGCGCATGTCCGGGCCCTGCCGGGCGTCGCCTATGCCAGCCTGATCGACGAGGCGGCCTTCGGCGAGCTGGTCGACGAGCTCCTCGTCGACGACGCTGCCGATCGGGCGACCGGCGGCCTCTTCGGCGCCCGCATGCCGCTGCCGCGGCTCATCGACATCGCCTTCAACCCCGGTGCCGCGATCGACCTCCCTGCCCTCGACGAGGACATCTCCACGCTCGTGCCCGGCGCCACGCTCGGCGATTCCGGGCAGATCGAGCGCAGCCGGGAACGGCTCGCCGTGCTCTTCCGCGGCGTGGCGGGCTCCTTCGGGCTTCTGCTGCTCGCCGTCATCGTCGTTGTCGTCGTCTGGCTCACCCGGGCCGGGCTCGAGGCGCACCGGCAGACCATCGACCTCCTGCGGCAGATGGGGGCGGGCGACCGCTACCTCGCCCGCCAGTTCGAGCAGCATGCCCTGGCCAAGGCGCTCCGGGGCGCGCTTCTCGGCTTCGCCCTCGCCATCTCGGTCGTCATCGTCGTGGTCTACGTGCCGACCCTCCTCGGCGAAGCACCGCTCGCCGCCCACGAGCTGGCCCCGGTCCACTGGGTGCTGCTCGCCATGGTGCCGGTGGTGGCGGCTCTCCTCGCCACGCTCGTCGCCCGGCTCACCGCCCACCACGGGCTGGCGCGGCTCCGCTGAGCGTGCGATGGGGGACCTGCGCCCCACGAGACTGCTGGAGCCAGCCCCTTGCCGGTCGTCCGCTCGCTGCTCTTCAATATCTGGTTCTGGGCCTGGACCGTCCTCGCCAGCCTGGCGATCCTGCCCTTCGCCGCCTTCGTCTCGGCCGGCCAGATGCGGCGCTACGCGGCCTTCTGGATGAAGGGCATCCATCTGGGCATGCGGCTGCTGATCGGGCTCGGCCATCGCGTCCAGGGTCTCGAGCATCTGCCGGCGGGCCCCTGCATCATCGCCAGCAAGCACCAGTCGGCCTTCGAGACGCTGGCCTATCACCCCATCCGGCCGGATCTGGTGATCGGCCTCAAGGAGGAGCTGACCCGCATCCCGGTCTTCGGCTGGTATCTCAGGATCGCGAGGAACATCTCGATCGACCGGGGCGGCGCCGCCAAGGCCATGCGCTCGCTGGTGCGCGGTGCGGAGGCGGCCGTCGCCGACGGCCTGTCGATCCTGCTCTTTCCCGAAGGCCACCGCCAGCCGCCGGGCGCCCCACCCGACTACAAGCCCGGGATCGCCGCGGTCTACAAGGCGGCCAACGTGCCGGTGGTGCCGGTAGCCCTGGATTCGGGCCGCTTCTGGCCGCGGCGCAGCTTCGTCAAGCGGCCCGGCGTGATCACGCTGCGCTTCCTCGAGCCGATCCCGCCGGGCCTCGACCGGCAGACCTTCATGCGCCTCCTCGAGGAGCGCACCGAGGCGGCCTGCGACGAGCTCCTGGCGGAGCCCCTTCAGGCCTGACCGGCGGTCTCCGCCTCGAGCGCTTCCGCGACCGCCTCGAGCGCCGGATCCCTGACCGCCATCTTGCGCAGATGGGCAACGGTGGCGAGCACGTAGTCGGGGTTCGCCCCGCCTCTGCCCCGGCCCTGCCGGACGAAGCGCAGCACCTCGGCGAGCGGCAGGTCGCCCGCGAACTGCACGTGGTCCGGCCGGGCCAGATAGCACCAGGCATCGACCTTGCGCCCGTCGCCGAGCACGAGCTCGAGGCGTCGCCGCTCGTAGACATCGGTGACCAGCTCACGGCCGTCGAGATAGCCCAGCGTCTCGGCCTCCTGGGCCGCCTCGACCGCCAGCGCCCGGCCGAAGCAGGCCCGGCCCGGGGCGAGGCCGAGCACGAGGCCCGGCTTCTCCGGCGTGCCGCGCCAGACCCAAGAGTAGACGCAGAGGCTGCGATGGTAGCCGTGCAGCAGCGCCGGGGCCGACGCGACAGGCTCGAAGCCCGGGTTCCACATCAGCGAGCCATAGGCGAAGAACCACACCCGCGCCGGCAAGGGGGCCGCGGTCATCTCAGCGCCTTCCCATCTCAGGGCTTGGTCGCGAGCGGGTCCTCGGGCTGGCGGACATAGGCCTGGCCCGCCTCGACCACGCCGCGGCGGATCGCCCGGGTACGGGTGAAGAGATCGAACAGCGCCTCGCCCTCGCCCCAGCGGATCGCCCGCTGCAGGGCCACCAGATCCTCGGTGAAGCGGCCGAGCATCTCGAGCACCGCCTCCCGGTTGTTGAGGAAGACGTCGCGCCACATGGTGGGATCGGAGCCGGCGATGCGGGTGAAGTCGGTGAAGCCGCCGGCGGCGTACTTGAAGACCTCGGTGCGCGCCTGATCCTCGAGGTCGGCCACCGTGCCGACGATGGTGTAGGCGATCAGGTGCGGCAAATGCGAGGTGATGGCGAGCACCTTGTCGTGGTGCTCGGGCGTCATCACGTCGACCAGCGAGCCGGCCGCCTCCCAGAGTTCCCTGACCCGCTCGACCGAGGCCGGGTCGGCATCGGCGAGCGGTGTGAGGATGCAGCGGCGCTGCCGGAAGAGCGAGGCGAAGGCGGCATCCGGGCCGGAATGCTCGGTGCCGGCGACCGGATGGCCGGGGACGAAATGCTGCGGCGCCGGCAGATGCGGGCGGACATCCTGGACGATCTGCGCCTTGACCGAGCCGACATCCGTGACGATGGCGTCCGTCCCCAGGCTGCCGCCGATCGCCGCCGCGAGCGCGCCCATGCTGCCGGGCGGCGTGCCCAGCACCACGAGATCGGCACCTCGCACCGCCGCCGCCGGGTCGGTCGTGGCCGAATCGCAGAGCCCGAGCTCGAGGGCGCGATCCAGCGTCTCCTGGCGCCGCGACGCCGCCACGATCTCGCCGGCCAGCCCCTCCTTCTGCAGCACCCGGGCGAGCGAGCCGTTGATCAGGCCGATGCCGATCAGCGCCACACGCGAGAAGGGCTTCATCTCGGCTCACCCTTGGTGAACCGCCCGAGCGAGGCGACCAGCGCCCGGTTCTCGGCCTCGCGCCCGACCGTGATCCGCTGGCAGAGCGGCAGGCCATAGGCCGCCATCTGGCGCGGAATCAGGCCGTCCGCCTCGAGATGGGCATTTGCGGCCACGGCATTGCGGCCGGGCTCGGCCGGGAACTCGACGAGCAGGAAATTGCCGACGCTCGGATGGACATGGAGGCCGAGCCCCTCGAGCTCGGCCTCGAGCCAGGGCAGCCACTTCGCATTGTGGGCGCGGGCCCGCTGCTCGTGGGCGACGTCCTCGAGCGCCGCGATCCCCGCCTCCTGCGCCGGCAGCGCCACGTTGAAGGGGCCGCGCAGCCGGTTGATCACATCGACCACTTCGGGCGGGCCATAGAGCCAGCCGAGGCGCAGGGCGGCGAGGCCGTAGAGCTTGGAGAAGGTCCGGGTCATGACGACGTTGGGCTCGCTCATGGCGAGCTCCTGGCCGCTGTCGTAATCCGCCGCCTCGACGAACTCGGCATACGCCGCGTCGACGACGAGCAGAACGTCCGCCGGCAGGCCGGCATGCAGGCGGCGAAGCTCGTCGCCAGAGAGATAGCTGCCGGTCGGGTTGTTGGGGTTGGCGATGAAGACGATGCGCGTGCGGCTGGTGAGCCGGGCGAGCAGCGCGTCGACATCGGCCCTGAGCCGCTGCTCGGGGGCCGCCACCGGCGTGGCGCCGACGCCGAGGGCCGAGAGCCGGTACATGAGAAAGCCGTGCTCGGTGAACAGCACCTCCTCGCCCGGCCCGGCATAGGCGCGGGCCAGGAGGGCGATCAGCTCGTCGGAGCCTGCCCCGCACACCAGCCGCGCCGGATCGAGGTTGTGGCGCCGGGCCAGGGCCGCGCGCAGCGCCTCCGAGCCGCCCTCGGGATAGCGATGCAGCCGCTCGGCCGTGCCGCGAAAGGCCTCGACCGCGAGCGGGCTCGGGCCGATGGCGCTCTCGTTGGCCGAAAGCTTGGCCGCCGGCCGGCCGCTGCCGGTCTCGGCCCTGCCGCCCTGGTAGGCCTGGATCTCGAGAATGCCGGGCCGCGGCCGCGGCGCTGTGCTTGCCATCACGCAATAACCCGCGATTGGAGGAGGTAGGCTGACGTCCAGCCGCTCAGGCGTCGCTGTCGGAAGAATCGGCGATGACGCCGAGGGGGCGTGGATAGCTGCCGAGCACATCGAGGCGCAAGAGCCTCTCCCGCAACGGCGCGAAGGCCTGGCCGAGGCCGGCCTGCACCACCTCGCCCATGCCCGCCACCTCGGCGAGGAAGAAGGCGCTCTCCGGCTGCAGATCGCGCAAGGCCACGAGCGAGACGAGGTCGACGCCACCCGCGGCGATCAGGTCGCGCAGCCGGGCCCGGCTGAGATTGAGGTCGGTCTCGATGGCCAGAAGCGTCAGGTCGGCGCTCGACGGCTCGGCCAGGAGCGTGCCCAGCACCAGCGCACCCGGCACGGGCGCGGCATCATCCGTGTCGGCCGGACAGAACGGCAGGCGGCCGACCACGCGCAGGGGGCTGTCGATCAGGGTCGGCGTGACCTGCCGCCACCAGTAGCTGTCCTCGGTCGGTGCCGGCACGACGAGCAGCTCGGCCTCGCCGTTGGCGATCAGGCGAAAGCCCTGATACGCCGTCTCTACCATGGTGAGCGGCGTCGTCGTGCCGAACTGGTCGCGCGCCAGGGTGGTGACGTGCGGCTGGGCCGGATCGTCCAGCACGGCCACCTTGAAGGGGGTCTGCAGCCGCGTCGTGGCGGCGAGCAGCTCGCGCCACATCCGGGTGAGCGCCGCCGGCGGCAGGGCCGGGGCGGCCCGCGCGGTCAGCCGGCGGATGAGGTCGGCCTCGCGCGACGGGCGCAGCGCCAGGCCCGTGGCGTTGGTCTTGACCTCGGCGATGCGCCGCACGACGGCGATGCGCTCGAGGAGGAGATCGACCACCGCGTCGTCGAGGCGGTCGATCTCGGCCCGAAGCCGACTGAGCTCGTCTGGTGCAGGTTCGGCCAAGGGTCGCTTCTCGCAGGCTCGCGCTGGATTTCAAGGCGCTCACTTACGCCGCGGCGTCGGACGCGTAAAGCCACAGCCGCAGCCGGCACCCTTGACAGCCGGTCCGTGCCGGCCAAGATGGCGTCCGTGGTGATTTGAGCTGACCGGCTTGCGGCCACGTTAAACAAGCAGCTAAAAGGTCGTGCTTGGCAGGTCTCCTGGCCGCGCGGTCCCGCTAGCCGACGTTGACGTGGGCGTACCGGCGGTGTGCTGGAGACATCTCGTGCCGATCAAGATTCCCAATGATCTGCCCGCCGCGGCGATGCTGGCGACCGAGGGGGTGCGACTGATCGGCGAGAACGAGGCGCTGCGCCAGGACGTGCGGCCGCTGCAGATCGCGCTGCTCAACCTGATGCCGGAGAAGCCCAAGACCGAGACGCAGCTCGCCCGGCTGCTCGGCGCCACCGCCCTGCAGGTGGAGCTGACCCTGCTCACCACCTCGACCTACCGGCCGCAGAACGTGCCGCTCTCGCACCTGCAGAGCTTCTATCGCCAGTGGGACGAGGTCAGGGACCGAAAGTTCGATGGGCTGATCGTCACCGGTGCCCCGGTCGAGCTCCTGCCGTTCGAGGAGGTCAAGTACTGGCCCGAGCTCGCCGCCATCTTCGACTGGTCAAGGACCAACGTGCATTCCTGCTTCCACATCTGCTGGGGGGCGCAGGCGGCACTGTTCCACTTCCATGGCGTGCCCAAGTACACCCTGCCGGTGAAGCGCTTCGGCATCTACACGCACTATGTCATCGAGCGACGGGACGCGGCCCGCCCGGGCCTCCTGCGCGGCTTCGACGACTATTTCCTGGTGCCGGTCTCGCGCCATACCGAGGTGCGCCGCGCCGACATCGAGGCCGTGCCCGGCCTCGAGGTCCTGGCCGTCTCCAACGCGGCCGGCGTCTGTCTCGTCCACGACCCGCGCCACCGCGAGGTCTTCATGTTCAACCACCTCGAATACGACACCTTCACCCTCGCCGACGAGTACCGGCGCGACTGCGCCGGCCGTGGCGACGTCTCCCTGCCGCTCAACTACTACCCGGACGACGACCCGACCAAGGCGCCACGCAATTGCTGGCGGGCCTACGCCCACCTCCTGTTCGGCAACTGGATCAACGAGATCTACCAGACCACGCCGTTCGACAGCTCGCTGATCGGCCTCAGCGAAGCGGCCGTGCGGGCGGCGTGAGACCGGGCCCGACCACGCGCGCCGCCGGCCGGCCGGCGGCGGTGCGCTGGCAAGGCTGCTCCCGCGCGGTCACCGCCTCCGGCACCGGCACGTAGCGCCGGCTGCTCGGCCGGATGGCGGCGAATTCCGGCGTCGGCGCGTAGACGTCCTTGACCGCCTCGCCGATCAGCACACCTGAGAAATGCGGCAGGAGCCTGAGGCCGAGCCGCTCGACCGAAACGCTCAGCCGCCGCACGGCGCGGCGGCCCCTGGGCAGGACGCGCGCCAAGGGCGGCATGAAAAGAGCGCCGCGCAGCTCGCCCGTGGCAAACAGGTGGTTCTTCAGGCTGCGCTCGAGCTGGCCTTTCGAGAAGGGCTGGCCGAAGCCGAACGGTGTCTTCTCGCTCCAGCACCAGAGGCCGCGCCGGTTGGGCACGATCAGCACCATGCGGCCACCGTCCCGCAGCACCCGCCAGGCCTCGCGCATCAGCCGGTTGCCATGCGGGCTGCATTCCAGCGCATGCGCCAGGATCAACCGGTCGAAGGTGCGATCGTCGAACGGCAGCTCGTCCTCGCGCCCCAGCACGGCGAGGTTGCGGTCGGGCTTCGGCCAGGCGGCCACCCCCTGGGTCGCCGGCATCAGCGCCACCCGCCGGCCGGCCTCCTCGAAGGTGGCCAGGAACGGCGTGGCGAAGCCGATGCCGAGCAGCTCCATGCCGCCGAGATCCGGCCAGATCTGGCGCAGCTGATGATTGATGAGACGGCGCGCATACTCGCCGTCCCGGCTCGCATAGAACTCTGTCAGCTCGACAATATCGGGCCGCATCGCCTGGCCAGCTCCCTTGTCATGACTTGCACTATAGGCCATCCGACCCGTAATTGAAGCGCAACGCAGGGAAATCAGAGGAAACCGCCATGCCCCTCGAGATCGAGCTCCTGCCGATCCTCAGCGACAACTACTGCTACCTGCTGCACGAGCCGGCGAGCGGCCTCTCCGGCGTCGTCGACCCGGCGGTCGAGGAACCGGTCGCCGCACGGCTGGCGGAGCTGGGCCGCGGGCTCGACTGGATCCTCACCACCCATCACCACGCCGACCACACCGGCGGCAACCTGGCGCTGAAGGAGCGCTACGGCTGCCGGATCGCGGGGCCGGCCGCCGAGGCGGCCAAGGTGCCGGGCATCGATCTCCAGCTGGCGCACGGCGACTGCTTCGCGTTCGGCGAGGAGACGGCGACGATCATCGCCACGCCGGGGCACACGGCCGGCCACATCAGCTACTACTTCGCGGCCAGCGACGCGCTCTTCTGCGGCGACACGCTCTTCGCCCTCGGCTGCGGCCGCCTCTTCGAGGGGTCGGCCGAGACGATGTGGAAATCGCTCGGCCGGCTGATGGCGCTGCCCGACCGGACCCGGGTTTACTGCGGCCACGAATACACCCAGAGCAATGCCCGCTTCGCCCTCCACGTCGATCACGAGAACGCAGCGCTCGTCGCCCGGGTGGCGAAGATCGACGAGCTGCGCCAGGCGGGCGAGCCCACGATCCCGAGCACGATCGGCCTGGAGCGCGCCACCAACCCCTTCGTCCGGGCCGGCGACGCCGCCGAGTTCGGTCGGCTCCGGGCCCTCAAGGACCAGTCGTAGCCGGCGCCATGGAATTCGCGAGCTGGGCCGGTGCCGCCGCCTGCCGGTCGCGCACCGCGGCGCACAGGCGGCCGAGCTGCGGGTCGTGAATGGCGAGCTCGGCCAGATGCCGGTGCGTGTTGAAGAGATAGTCGCAGCAGGGGCCGAGCGGCCCGGCGGCGGTCGCCAGCGTCTCGACCACACGCTCCTCGCCGAGCTTGCCGGCATAGCGCGGATGGGCGCGGTTGATGGTGAAGGTGAGCGCCTGAACCGGCCCGGACGAGGTCCGGCCCTGCACCCAGGTCGGCCGGTAGGCAGCGGTGATCATCTCGCGCCGCCAGACCAGGGTCAGCTCCTCCTCGACGAGGTCGGCGGCGATCCGGTAGAGCACGCCCCGGCAGCTGCCGCCCCGGTCGAGCCCGAGCATCAGGCCCGGCCGCTGGACGGTGCCGCGGCCGAGATTCGTCCAGAGGCAGAAGCGCCGGTGATAGCCCCAGATGCAGCCCTGCCGCCGCTCGGCGAAGTGGAAGGCCGGGTTCCAGATCAGCGAGCCATAGGCGAAGAGCCAGAGATCCTGGCCCGGCGCGTGGCCGGCCAGGGCGCTCGCCCGGCAGGCCGCGAGCTCGGCCTCGGTGCGGATCCGCGTCGTGTCGCCGGCCGCCCGGGCGTTCCGGGTCATCCGGTCGAGCCAGCCGTTCTGCAGGTTTTCTCGGGTCAGCATCAGCCAGACGGTTTCCCACGCACGCGCAATGAAGATAGACTTTGCTTCGAACGGCGCAAGCTTGCGGACCCCGGTCCGCATGGCCGGCGCCCGGTTGCGGGGGCACCATGATCGATCCGCTCGGCGGCCCGGCCTACTGGCTGCCGTTCCTCGTCGCACTCGTCGCCGGCTATCTCGCGGGCTCCATCCCGTTCGGGCTGCTCTTCGCCAGGGCCAGCGGCGCGGGCGATATCCGCAAGATCGGCTCCGGCAATATCGGCGCCACCAACGTGCTCCGCACCGGCCGCAAGGGCCTCGCGGCAGCGACGCTCGTCGCCGACATCGCCAAGGGCTGGCTGCCCACCTTCGCCGCCTGGCACTGGCTCGGCCCCGACGTCGCGGTGGCGACCGGGCTCGGCACCGTCCTCGGCCACTGCTTTCCCATCTGGCTCCGCTTTCGCGGCGGCAAGGGGGTCGCCACCGCGGCGGGCGTCATCCTGGCCCTGACACCGGTGGTCCTGCCGATCGTCCTCGCCGTCTTCATCGTCCTCGTCTGGGCCACCCGCTACGTCTCGCTCGGCTCCTGCATCGCCGCGCTCGCGGCCCCGGTCACCGCCTGGCTGATCGGCCACGTCCAGGCGGCCGAGCTCTATGCGCTGCTGGCGCTCGTCATCGTCGTCCTCCACCGCGCCAACATCGTCCGTCTCCTGAAGGGCGAGGAGAGCAAGCTCAGCTTCGCCGCGAAGAGCTCCTGACCACCGCCTTGCGGGCGTTGACGTGCCAGATGTGCCAGTGCTTGGCCTCGCCCTTCGGCGTCACCGCGTCCGTCTCCTCCACGACCAGGTGCTCCAGCTCGAAGCCGGCGAGGAGGTGCGCGAGCCGGCACCGGTCGACGCCGACCGCCTGACCCGCCAGGGCCCAGCTGTCGCGCGGGCCGAGAAGCTGGCCGGCGAAACGCCCGCCCGGCACCAGGGCAGCGTGGATGCAGCGGAGATGAGCGGCGAGGAGCGGCGGGCGAGCGGCAAAGATCAGGCTGAAGCTGGCATTGACGAGTTCCGCCGCCGGCAGGGACGTGGCCTCGAGCCTTGCCAGTCGCGTCGTCAGCCGTGGGCGCCAGGCCAAGGGCGTGCGCTCCTCGAGGGTCCGGAGGGCCACCGGCTCCGGATCGATCGCCAGGACGTGCCAGCCGGTGGCGAGCAGCGGCAGGGTATCGCGCCCGGTGCCGCAGCCGAGATCGATCGCCCGCCGCCCGACCGGCCGCCGGCTCGCCGTCCGGGCGGACAGGGCGCGCAGCAGGGTCGGCCGTGGCGGCCGGCCGGCGGTCGCCCGATAGAATTGCAGCCAATTTCTATCTTCGATTGATTTTTCCGCCATCTCCTGCCTCAATTCGCGATCATCGAAGTGCCGGAGCCCATGGCCGCCGCCCCCATCCTCGCCGAACGAACGGAAATCCCCGCCTCCGGCTGGAGCGACGAGCGTCGCGCCTGGCTCAGGCTGGCGCGGTCGCGCGGCGTCGGCGCCACCCTGTTCTGCCGGCTGATCGAGCGCTTCGGCAAGGCCGAAGCGGCCCTTGCCGCGCTGCCGCGTCTCCGGGCGAAAGGCGAGCTCGCCGGTGTCGATCTCCTGGCCGAGGCGGCGGTCGAGGAGGAGATCGAGGCGCTCGAAGGCCTGGGCGGCGAGCTGCTGCTCGGCTGCGATCCGGCCTACCCCGCGGCGCTCGCGGCCATCGCCGACCCGCCGCCGGTGCTGGCCCTGCAGGGGCGGATGGAGCTGCTGGCCGCGCGCCCCCTCGCCATCGTCGGCGCCCGCAACGCCAGCGGCAACGGCCGGTTCCTCGCCCGCGCCCTCGCCCGCGAGGCCAGCCAGCGGGATCTCGTGATCGTCTCCGGCCTCGCCCGCGGCATCGACACCGCCGCCCACGAGGGCGGGCTCGAAGGCCCGGGCTCGACCATCGCCGTGCTCGGCAGCGGCATCGACATCGCCTATCCGCCGGAGAACGCCGAGCTTCTGGCCCGGATCGCGACCGAGGGCCTCGTCATGAGCGAGCGGCCGATCGGCACGCCACCCCTCGCCCGGCATTTCCCGCGCCGCAACCGGATCATCGCCGGCCTCGCCTCGGCCGTCCTCGTGGTCGAGGCCGCCGCCCGCTCGGGCTCTCTGATGACCGCCCGCCTGGCTGCTGCCGAGGGCCGGGAGGTCATGGCGGTGCCGGGCTCGCCGCTCGACCCGCGCCATGCCGGCACCAACCAGCTCCTGCGCGATGGTGCGGCGCTCGTCACCTCGATCGACGACGTGCTGGAGGCCCTGCCGGCCTGGAGCCGGCCGCAGGCACCGGTCGGGCCGCCATCCCCTGTGGCGCCGAGGCCACAGCGCAACGCAGCAAAACCGCGACCCGCCCCGCAACCGGAATGCCCGGCGCCGCAGGCGCCGCCGCTCCCCGACCGGATCGCCATGCTGGTCGGGGTCGAGCCGATGCCGGTTGACGAAGTGATACGCCAATGCCATGCAAAGCCGGCAGAGGTGCAGCAGGCGCTGCTCGACCTGGAGCTCGACGGCCGCGTGCGGCGCCATCCCGGCAACCGGATTTCAAGGGCGCTGGCCTGATCTTGACGGACAGGAGAGCTGCCGGCCGGGCTTGAAGGTCAGGAATATCGACCGACCTCTGGCCTCGACCGCCGCCGCGGTCCACGGACGAACCAGGCCCCGATTTCATGGCCGAGGATGGATTGAACCCGCGCATGGATGTCGTCGTCGTCGAATCACCGACCAAGGCCAAGACCATCCGCAAATACCTGGCGGATGCGCCCGACGTCGAGGCCAGCTACGGCCATGTCCGCGACCTCCCGAGCCAGGATGGCGCGGTTCTTCCGGACGACGACTTCCGCATGGTCTGGGAAGTCCTCCCCGGCAGGAAGAAGAACGTCGACGAGATCGTCAGGGCGGTGAAGAAAGCCCGCCGGCTCTTCCTCGCCACCGACCCCGACCGCGAGGGCGAGGCGATCTCCTGGCACCTCCTCGAGGTGCTCAAGGAGCGGGGCGCGCTCAAGGGCATCGAGGTGAAGCGGGTGGTCTTCCACGAGATCACGAAGCGCGCCGTGACCGAGGCCATGGCCCATCCGCGCGACCTCGACCAGAGCCTGATCGACGCCTACCTGGCGCGCCGCGCCCTCGACTACCTCGTCGGCTTCACCCTCTCGCCGGTGCTCTGGCGCAAGCTCCAGGGCTCGAGGTCCGCCGGCCGCGTGCAGTCGGTAGCACTCCGCCTCATCTGCGAGCGCGAGGCCGAGATCGAGGCCTTCACCGCCCGCGAGTACTGGACCATCGAGGCGCTGCTCGAGACCCCCGACCAGACCCGCTTCAAGGCCAGGCTGACCCACCTCGCCGGCAAGAAGCTCGACAAGTTCGCGCTCGGTGACAAGGTCGCCGCCGAGGCGGCCCTGGCCAAGGTGCAAGCCGCCACGCTCGCGATCGGGCCGGTCGAGAAGAAGCAGGTGAGCCGCAACCCGTCACCCCCCTTCTCCACCTCGACCCTGCAGCAGGAAGCGGCGAGGAAGCTCGGCTTCTCCGCCGACCGGACGATGAAGACGGCCCAGCGCCTGTTCGAGGGCACGGAGATCGGCGGCGAGACGGTGGGCCTCATCACCTACATGCGGACCGATTCGGTGCAGCTCTCGCGGGACGCCATCAGCGCCGCCCGCAAGCGCATCGCCCAGTCCTTCGGCGACGCCTATCTCCCCGAGCAGCCGCGCATCTTCAAGACGAAGACCAAGAACGCCCAGGAAGCGCACGAGGCGATCCGCCCGACCGATGTCGGCCGCGAGCCGAAGACGGTCGCGCGTTTTCTCGACAACGACCAGAGTCGGCTCTACGAGCTCATCTGGAAGCGGACTATGGCGAGCCAGATGGCGGCGGCCAGGCTCGACCGCGTGACCGTCGACGTGCTCGACGAGAAGGGTGCGGTGCAGCTCCGCGCCACCGGCCAGACCATCGCCTTCGACGGCTTCCTCAAGCTCTACCAGGAAGGCCGGGACGATCCCTTGGGCGACGACGAGGACGGCGAGGGCGTGCTCCTGCCGGCGCTCGTCACCGGCACGAAGGTCGCGGAGCGCGGCGTCACCCCGGAGCAGCACTTCACCGAGCCGCCACCGCGCTTCAGCGAGGCGAGCCTCGTCAAGCGCCTCGAGGAGCTCGGCGTCGGCCGCCCCTCGACCTATGCCAGCATCATCTCGGTGCTGCAGGACCGGGACTATGTCCGCCTCGAGCAGAAGCGCTTCGTGCCCGAGGACCGGGGCCGGCTGGTCACCGCGTTCCTCACCAGCTTCTTCGACCGCTACGTCCAGCCGACCTTCACCGCGGCCCTCGAGGACCAGCTCGACCGCGTCGCCGCCGGCGAGCTCGGCTGGAAGGACGTGCTGCGCGCCTTCTGGGAGCCCTTCGTCGGCAGCATCGGCGAGGTCAGCGAGCTGCGCGTCGCCCAGGTCATCGACGCGCTCAACGAGGCGCTCTCGGCCAAGCTCTTCCCGCCGCGCACCGATGGTGGCGATCCCCGCATTTGCCCGCTTTGCGGCAACGGCCAGCTCAGCCTGAAGCTCGGCAGGTACGGCGCCTTCATCGGCTGCTCCAACCATCCCGAATGCCGCTACACCCGCAAGCTCGACGACGACCCCAATGGCGATCCGGCGGCCCGCAACGACGAGAAGCTGCTCGGTGTCGATCCCCTGACCGAGGAGGAGGTCTGGCTGAAGAACGGCCGCTTCGGCTTCTACCTCCAGTCCGGCAGCGGCGACGCGCTCCGCCGCAGCTCGCTGCCGCCCAACCTGACCCCGACGGAGATCGACCTCCAGACCGCCCTCGCCCTTCTGGCCCTGCCGCGCATCGTGGGCACGCACCCCGAAACCGGCGCCGAGATCACCGCCGGGATCAACCGCTACGGCCCTTTCGTCCAGCACCAGGGCAAGTTCGTCCGGCTCGAGGCGGACGACGACGTGCTCAGCCTGGGGATGAACCGGGCCCTGACGCTGATCGCCGAGGGCGGCTCACGTGGCCGGCAGCGCGCCGCCGCCGCCCCGCTGCGCGAGCTCGGTGCGCATCCCGACACGGGCGAGAAGGTGGTGATCCTGGACGGCCGCTTCGGCCCCTACGTCAAGCACGGCAAAACCAATGCCAGCCTGCCCAAGGGCCGGCCGGTGGAAGAGCTCACCATGGACGAGGCGGTGGCCCTCCTCGCGGCCCGCGAGGCCAAGGGTGGCAGCAAGGGCAAGGGGCGCACGACCTCGCGGAAGGCGCCCGCGAAAGCCAAGCCGGCCAAGGCCACCGCGGTGAAGAAGAAGCCCGCTGCCAGGAAGCCCGCCGCCAGGAAGAAGTCGGCCGCCGGCGGCGGCTCCTGAGCCATGCGCCGGGGGCGCGGCCATGGCGACAGGGGGCCGCGCGACCGCAGCACCGGGCGGCGCAACCGCTTCGAGCGCACCGGCACGCCGCCGGGCATGGCCGCCGTCGAGGTGACCGCCATCGACGACGCGGGCGAGCTGGTCGGCGAGAGCCCGGCCGTCCCCGGTGCTGCCATCCGGGTGCTCGACGCGGATGGCGGCGAGGCCCCGCTCGAGGTCGGCGACCGGGCGCTGATGCGCCTTTCGACCGATGCCGAGGGTGCGATCGAGGGCCGCCTCTTTCGCAAGCTCGGCCGGGTCGCCCGCGATATCGTGGGTGTCGTCGAGGCGAGCGGCGGGACGCTCTTCCTCCGGTCGAGCCGCCGGTCCGCCGACCGCGACCAGCCGACCCGCCTGAAGCTCGAGCCGGGCGACCTCACGCTGGCGGATGGCGACATGGTGCGCGCCGAGCTCGACCGCGGCCGGCCGCTCGCCGCACCGCGTGCCCGCGCCGTCGAGCGCCTCGGCAGCAGCACCGACCCCGCCGCCATCGCGCTTTCGATCGCCGCCGAGCTCGAGCTGCCGACCGTCTTCGGCCCCGAGGCGCTGGCCGTCGCCGAGCGCGCCACCCGGCCGGCGCTCGGCGAGCGCACGGACCTGCGCGATCTTTCGCTCGTCACCATCGACGGCGCCGACGCGCGCGACTTCGACGACGCGGTCTGGGCCGACCCCGAGCCGCTCGCCGATGGCGGGTTTCGCGCCGTGGTCGCCATCGCCGACGTCGCCCAC
>Ga0116151_10002080_pt1 | contig 18570 bp, 15 predicted proteins | sample AD_UKC117_MetaG_FD_89893 | JGI IMG/M metagenome (GOLD analysis project Ga0116151, IMG submission 89893) | Active sludge microbial communities of municipal wastewater-treating anaerobic digesters from Hong Kong - AD_UKC117_MetaG | ecosystem: Engineered > Bioreactor > Anaerobic > Digestate...
GCCACGAGCGCACTGGCCGATGCCAGCGCCAGCGGCCAGCGGGAGCGTTCGGCGGCGATCTTGCCCATTTTCGGAACCGGGGCGGACGCTTTTACTTCGTCCACGGCGCCGCATTCCTTCGTGTAGACGGCGATCACGTCCTTCTCGGGCAGGCCGAGGAATTTCGCATAGGTGCCGAGAATGGCGGTCAGGTAGCCGCCCTTGGGCAGCTCGCCGACTTCCATCCGCTCGATCCACATCAGGAAGTCCTTGCGCAGGCGCGTGGCGGCGGAGACGTCGCCGAGCTCAAGGCCTTTCGCTTCGCGCACGCGGCGCAGGACCTGGCCCATGCGAAGGGCCTCGCCCTCGAACGAGCGGGATTCGAAGATTTCCTTCGCGAGCAGGAAACGGTCGGTATCGGTCATGGCCTTGCCCTCGCTGCCCTGCTCGGGGCGCGCCGGTTCGGTGGGGGTGACGTCGTCGTGTGCCATGTTCGTCCAGTATCGCTCCAGCCGGCGGTCAATACCACGCTTACGCGCAAGAAACGGTCCATGAGTAGAAGTTAACCCACGGGGCCGATCTATCAACCTTCCGCCAGTTCCACGCCATGTTCAGCCGCAAGAGCTAACAACTGGTTACGGAACGAATCGTTCGGCTTATCCAGCGCCTTCAAGAAATCGGCCTTAAACGCTTTCATATCAAGGCTTCTTATCATGCGTTTGACAGGACCGATGGACCCGGCCGACATGGACAGATTGGTAAACCCGAGCGCAACGAAACAGAGCGCCGAGAGGGTCGAGCCAGTGGCCTCCCCGCAGGCCGACAAGCGGATTCCGTGCATTTCACACTGTTCGGAAACCATCTTCAGGAAACGCAAGGCGCTAGGGAAAACAAGGTCGTACCGATCCGAGACAGCCGGGGTCATCCGGTCGGCGGCGTAGAAGAACTGCATCAGGTCGTTTGTGCCGACCGAGAGGAATTCCGCCTCCCCTGCCAGTTCCGAAAGGCTGAAAGCGAGCGCCGGTGTTTCCAGCATGACGCCCACTTCGATCTTCGACGGGCGCTTGCCGGTGGCCTCGGCGCTCCATTCGACCTCTTTGAGCAGCAGTTCCTTCGCTGCAAAAAATTCCTGCGGAACCGTCACCATCGGGAACATGACCGTGAGCGGATTGTTTCCGGCGGCGCGGACCAGCGCCCGCAGCTGGCGGCGGAACAGGCCCTTGTGGTCCAGCGCGAAGCGGATCGAGCGCCAGCCGAGGGCGGGGTTCTCCTCACGCAACTGGTTCAGCGCCGGCAGCACCTTGTCGCCGCCGAGGTCCAGCGTCCGGAAGATCACCGGCTTGCCGGGCACCTTGTCCAGCACTCGGCGATAGAGGGCGACCTGGTCCTCAAGGCGCGGCAGCGTCTCGGAGACGAGGAACTGGAACTCTGTGCGAAACAGGCCCACACCGTCCGCGCCGGCCGGCTCCAGCATGTCGAGATCGAGGTCGAGGCCCGCGTTCAGCATCAGACGGATATTCGTGCCGTCCTTGGTCTTTGCCGGCTTGTCGCGCAGCGCTGCATAGGCGGCCTGGCGTTCGGACCGGAGCGCCACTCGGCCCTTGTAGGCGTCGTACAGGCTGTCATCCGGTCGGACGTGCAGCACGCCCTGCTCCGCGTCGACGATCAGCCAATCGCCCTGGTCGATCCGTGTCGTCAGGCCCTCAATGCCACCAAGCGTCGGGATGCCCATGGCGCGGGCCACGATGGCGGCGTGGGACGAAGCGGCCGCCTCCTCCATCAGGATGCCGCGCAGGCCCGCATTCGCATATTCGAGCAGTTCGGCCGGACCGAGCCGCCGGGCGACCAGAACCGAGCGCTCTTCATTGATCTGCGGCTTGCCTTCGTCCCCGCCGAGAATGCGCAGCAGGCGGTTGTCGAGGTCTTCGAGGTCGTGCAGCCGCTCGCGCAGGTAGGGGTCGCGCGCGCTCTGCAGGCGGGCCCGGTGTTCGCGGCGGGCGCGGTCCACCGAGGCCTCGGCCGAGAGGCCCGAGCGGACGCCTTCCTGCAGCTTCTCCGCCCAGGACGGGTCGTGCGCCAGCAACCGGTAGGTTTCCATGACATCGCGCGGGTCGTCGCCCAGCACGGCGCCGTCGATGGCGACCATCCGGTCGATCGAGGCCTTGAGATCCACAAGCGCCCGGGTCAGACGGCTGGCTTCGATCTCCTGGTCGCCGGCGAAGAATTTCGCGGCCGGAACGACGGGGTCGTGCAGCACGGCGCGGCCATAGCCGAGGCCTTCGCAGAACACGCGACCACGCAGCGAGGCCGGGTTGCGCTCCCGCTTCTGGACATCGCCATTGTCGAGATGTTCGGGATCGATCCGGTCGACGATCTCGGCGAGGACCATGGCGATGGTCTGCAGCGAGTCGATTTCCTCATCGCCATAGAGACGCTCGGTCCGGTTCTGCACCGTGAGCACGCCGATGACGCGCCCGCCGCGCAGGATCGGCACACCGAGGAAAGCGTGGAACGGGTCCTCCCCCGTTTCCGGGCGGTAGGAGAAGGACGGGTGGCGCGGCGCATCCTGGATCGCCATCGGCTCGGCCCGCCGTGCGACCAGGCCGACAAGGCCCTCATTCGCGGAAAGCCGCGTGTTGCCGACGGCTTCCGGCTTCAGGCCCTCGGTGGCGATCAGGATCAGCGACCCGCCCCGATGACGCAGGTAGATGGAGCACACGTCGGCCACCATGGTCGACGCGATCAGCCGCACCACATTGTCGAGCCGGGATCGTGTTTCCCCGTCTTCCGCCATCATCTGGCGGAGGCGGTTCATCAACAGGCGCGTGGCGGGCAGGTTGTAAGCCATCTAGCCCTGCTTGTCGCAAGCGCCCTTATTCGGCGTCAAGGCCGAAGGCTGTGTGCAGGGCCCGCACAGCGAGTTCGGTATAAGGTGCGGCAATCAACACCGAGATTTTGATTTCGGAGGTCGAAATCACGTCAATGTTGATGTTTTTCTCCGACAGGGCGCGGAACATGGTCTCTGCAACGCCCGTGTGGCTCTTCATGCCGACGCCGATGATCGAGACTTTCGACACGTCGCGGGTGACGTCCATCGACTCAAAGCCGATCTCGTCCTTCATCTTCTCGAGGGTTTCCTTGGCGAACGGGCTGTCCCGGTCGGTGCAGGTGAACACCATGTTGGCGCGTTCCGGACCGCGGGCATTGGCCTGCACGATCATGTCGACGTTGATGCCGGCCTTGGCGAGGGCGGAGAAGATCTTCGCCGAGACGCCGGGTTTGTCCGGCATGCCGTAAAGAGTGACCTTTGCCTCGTCGCGCGAATAGGCGACACCGCTGACAACCTGCTTTTCCACGATTTCTTCCTCTGCGCAGACTAGGGTTCCGGGGCTTTCCTCTCCGGGCTTCACAAAGCTGGAGAGCACGCGCACCGGCACGTTATGGTTCATGGCCAGCTCGACCGACCGGGTCTGGAGGACCTTGGCGCCGAGCGAGGCCATTTCGAGCATTTCCTCGAACGAGATCTTGTCGATCCGCCGCGCCTTCGGAACGATGCGCGGGTCGGTCGTGTAGACGCCGTCGACGTCAGTATAGATGTCGCAGACCTTTGCGTTGAGCGCGGCAGCCACCGCAACGGCGCTCGTGTCGGAGCCGCCGCGGCCCAGCGTGGTCACCCGCTCGTCGTCGGTCACACCCTGGAAGCCCGCGATAACGGCGATCTCACCCGCATCGACCGAGTCCGGCAGGCGGGAATCGTCGAAGCCCATGATGCGGGCCTTGCCATGGCTGTCATTGGTCTTGAGGCGCAGCTGCCAACCGAGCCAGGACCGCGCCTTGAGGCCGCGCTTGCGCAGCGCGAGGGCCAGGAGGCCCGCGGTCACCTGCTCGCCCGAAGCGACGACGACGTCATACTCGTCGTCGAACAGGTCGCGCGGCAGGTCCTTGCCGGCGGCACCCTCGGCCAGGGCGACCAGCTTGTTGGTCTCGCCGGACATGGCCGAAACGACGACGGCGAGATGCTCGCCCTTCGCTGCCCGCGCCTTGACGATTTCGGCCACGTTCGCAATGCGATCGAGGTCTCCAACCGATGTGCCGCCAAACTTCAGTACCGTGCGCGCCATTTCGCCCTATATCCTGTAGAAACGGGTTTGCCCCTTATAAGCGCCCTCATAGGGGCTGTTCGAAGCCGGATCAAACAGGTTTGCTACAATGGTGAAAACAATCGAAGGCTCCCGCGAGACGCCTCGCACGCCAAGCATCGACCCCGACGAGGTCGCAAAATTTTCCTCCATGGCAGCCGATTGGTGGGACCCTAAGGGCAAATTTCGCCCTTTGCATAAGTTCAACCCGGTCCGCCTGCGCTTCATTCGCGAAACCGCGGAGCAGCATTTCGGGATCGCCGCCGGAAAACGTAAGCCCTTGGAAGGATTGAGATTACTGGACATCGGCTGTGGCGGCGGGCTTGTCTGCGAGCCCATGGCACGGCTCGGTGCGAGCGTTATCGGCGTCGATGCGTCCGAAGCGAACATCAAAACGGCCCTTACCCATGCCGGCGAACAGGGCCTCGCGATCGACTACCGCACGGGCACCGCCGAGGGCCTGATCGACAGCGGGGAGCCGCCCTTCGACATGGTGCTGAACCTCGAAGTGGTCGAACATGTCGCAGACCCGGCGCAGTTCCTGAAGGACACCGCGAGCCTCGTAAGGCCCGGCGGACTGATGATCGTGGCGACGCTCAACAAGACCGCGAAGGCGCTGGCGACGGCGGTGGTCGGGGCAGAATACGTGCTCGGCTGGCTGCCGCGCGGCACGCATGACTGGTCGAAGTTCATCCCTCCGGAAGATGTGCGCAGCGCCCTGACCGAAGCGGGCCTCCGGCCGGAGCCGGCCATCGGCGTCTCCTATGCCCCCCTCACCGGCGCGTGGAGCCTCAGCGGCGACACGTCGGTCAATTACATGGTCGTCGCCCGGAGGCCGGAAGCATGAGCGCCCTGCCGGAGCCGGCCGATGTCCTCGCCTACTGGATCGGGGACGCCGCGACCTCGCCCGAAGCGGCCGGCGCCCTGAACAAGCTCTGGTTCGGCAAGTCGGAAGAGACCGACGCCGAGATCCGCACACGCTTCCTGTCGCTTCTGGAGACCCTCGCCCACTTCCCCGCGGCGGAAGACTGGGCGGCCCGCGGAGCGCGCGAACGGCTCGCCGCAATCATCGTGCTCGACCAGTTCAGCCGGAACCTCTTCCGCGGCGAGGCCCGCGCCTTCCACCAGGACGACCTCGCCCTCCTCCTCTGCAAGGACGGGATCGCCCTCGGACAGGACAAGGGACTGTCCGAGGCCGAGCGGATCTTCTTCTACCTGCCGCTCGAACATTCCGAAGCGCCGGAAGACCAGGTCGCGTCCGTCGCGAAGTTCGCCGAACTCGCCGCAGACTCCCGCGAAGGCTTCCGCGGCCTCACCGAGAGCACGCTGAAATACGCCCATGCCCACAAGGACGTGATCGACCGGTTCGGCCGCTTCCCGCACCGCAATGCGGCGCTCGGCCGGGAGTCGACGGACGAGGAGAAGGAATGGCTCGCCGAGGGCGGCGGCTTCTAGTCGAGCGGTTCCGGTCCGCGCGGATCGAGCGACCGGCTGACTTCCTGCTGCATCGCCCGCGTGAACGGATAGCGAGAGGCAACCACACCCGCGAGGATGTAGAGCACCGCGGGCAACACGCAGAAGACGAGCAGCAGCCCGTGGATCGCTTCCGGCGAATTCTGCTTCTCCGGATGGAAGCCCGCGATCTGACCGAGGATGAAATAGCCGACGCCGAAGGCGACACTGTTGCCGACCTTGTAGGCGCTGGTCACGAGCGAGAAATAGATGCCTGAGCGGTTCTCGCCGGTCTGCGCGGCCTGCCACTCCACGACATCCGCCGTCATCGACCGGGTCAGCACGATCGGCGCGCTGAACGCCGCCCCGTTGAAGATCGCGCCGAACAGGAGCGGCCAGAAGCCGCCGATCTGGCCGGCGATGTAATAGATGACGAAACTGGTCACTGAGGTGAGCACCGCGATCCGGAAGGCAACGCTCTTCTCGGTCCGCGCCGCAAGCTTCAGCCAGAATGGCAGCGCCAGCACGGCCAGAAGGAAGAAGAACATCAGGATCAGGCTCGACATGCCGTCGCTCAGGCCGAACACGAATTCCGCCACGAACAGATAGTTCGCCGCGGTCACCGCGATGGCCGTTCCGGTCAGCAGTTCCATGAGCAGGATGCTGCCGAGGTACTTGTTGCGCAGGGCCGCGATAAAAGGCTTCAGGCGGAAGCGCTGCGCCTCTCCCTTGTCGCCCCGGATCGGATCGTCGGGCACGAAACTGCAGGACAGGAAAGCCGCGAGGGGAAGCGAGAACAGGAGAACCCAGCCCATGATCGCGACCTGGCCAAAACGGTCGATCCCCGTCCCTGTCAGACCCAGAACGGCCGGAATGGCGAGCAGGAACAGCATGGACAGGGTACTGATGATCTCAGCCCACTGGAACAGGCGCGAGCGATCGTCATAGTCCACGGCGATGGCGGGCACCCAGGCCGACCGCGCGGTCTGTAACAGGGTGAAGCCGACATAGAACAGCAGCATCCATCCGATGAAATAGGCCGGCCCCGCGCCCCGGTGGGGCATGTAGACGAAATAGGTGGCGAGGCCGAGCAGCGGCACGGCCAGCACGACCCAGTGGCGCACCCTGCCCCACGGGCTGCGATAGCGGTCCACGAGATAGCCCATCACCGGATCGGTGAAGATGTCCCAGAAGCGCAGCAACATGAAAAGCATGCCGGTCAGCTCGAGGCCAAGCCCGACCTCGCGCGCATAGAGCGGCGCGAGATAGACGCCCACAGGCAATCCGACACCGGCGAGCGGTATGCTCAATGATGAAAATGCAAGGACCCTCGGAAGGGACAGGCGCTTGGCCGGAGCGTCAGTCATGAATGCATGATTGCCGCGCAAAATCGTGACGGCCAAGTCATTTTTTTAACCGCGCACGGCTTGACGGACGCAGGGCGACCCGTACCGTCCGCAACGAAATTTGCGGAGGGCTCGCCATGCTGAAGAAAATCCTGATGGGGCTCGGCGCCCTGATCGTTCTGCTCGTGGGGATCGTCCTCTACCGCACCTTCTCCTATGGCGGCACGCCTGTCGGTGCGCGTGTGGACCTGCCGGCCGTACCGGACATTTCCGCCGATGTTGCGGCGCAGCATCTGTCCGAAGCGATCCGTTTCCAGACGGTCACGCTCGTCAACGGCGATCCGCGCCCCGGCCAGGAAGGGCCCTGGCTCGACCTGCATGCCTGGCTGGAAGCCACCTACCCCGCCGCACATGCCGCGATGACGAAAGAAATCGTGCCAGACACCTACACGCTCCTCTATACGTGGCAGGGATCGGATCCGTCGCTGAAGCCGCTGCTTCTCATGGCGCACCAGGATGTCGTGCCGGTAAATATCGGCACCGAAGGCGACTGGACCGGCGCCCCCTTCAAGGGCGACATCATCGACGGCTTCGTCTATGGCCGCGGCGCGATGGACGACAAGAGCAACCTTGTCGGCATCATGGAAGCCGTGGACGCACTCGCGAAGTCGGGCTTCCAGCCGAAGCGCACCGTGCTGATCCAGTTCGGCCATGACGAGGAAGTCCTCGGCGCCGGTGCGAAGGCCGGCATTGCCCTGCTCAAATCGCGCGGCATCGAGCCGATCATGGCGCTCGACGAAGGCTTCGCCGTGCTCGACCCGTCGCCGCTGACCGGCAAGAAGATGGGCCTGATCGGCGTGTCCGAGAAAGGCTATGTCTCGCTTCAGGTGACGGCGCTCGGCAAGGGCGGCCACTCCTCCATGCCGCCGCGGGATTCCGCCAACGTCCGCCTCGGCAAGGCGCTTGTCGCGCTCGACGAAAACCAGATGCCCGCTGACTTCAACAAGCCGCCGGTCTCCGACCTGCTGCAGGCCGCCGCCGGCGACATGCCCTTCGTGCAGAAAATGGCGCTGGCCAATCTCTGGCTGTTTGGCGGCGTGATCGACGACTCCTTCTCCAAGATCCCGGCCGGCAATGCCATGGTCCGCACGACGACCGCGCCGACCATGCTGGCGGGCTCGGCCAAGGAAAACGTACTGCCGCAACGCGCCGTCGCGACCGTGAACTTCCGTGTGCACCCGAACGATACGGTGCAGGACGTGGTCGATCATGTGAAAGAGGTCACAAAGGGCATTGAAGGCATCGAAGTTCAGGACGCCGCCGATGCGGGCGGCAGCGATGCCTCGCCGGTGTCGCCCACCGACGGGCGGCCCTATGCCGTGCTGGCCAGCGTGGCTGAAGCCACCGGCGACGGCGCCCCGGTTGCCCCTGCCCTCGTGATCGGCGCGACAGACGGACGCTGGGCCACGGCGATCACGCCGAACGTCTACCGCTTCTCGCCATCGGTGATCACGCCGGTGGACCTGACCGGTTTCCACGGCACCAACGAACGCATGTCGGTCGAGAACATGGGCCGCATTTCCAAGGGCTTCGCCCAGATCATCGTCGCCATGGATCAGGGCGACTGATCACCGCTCACGGTTCGGGCGCAGGCCTCCGCGTCTGCCCCGTCCCGCACGGCGAACGCATGACGGCCATCCGGTTGCGACGCGACCTCGATACAGTCCGGCCAATCGAAGGCCGACACGTCGATCGTTTCAGCCGCACGGATGAAGCGGTCGATATCGAAACGAGCCGGGGCGCCAAGGATTCCGGACACCGCGTCAAGGATTTCCTCATCCGTCAGCTGACCGTCCTGTTGTCCGATCAGGCTGGAAATCACGGCAGACAGCGGCCGGCCGCCACTCAGCCTCTGCGTCATGTCCCAGTGGAATGCCAGCAGTGCCCCACGCTGGTAAGGCAGCCTTTCGGCTTCGTATGAGTCCCAGATCTGCGCCTCAAGCTCCGACACCGGCAGATTGCGGACCGGCGAAGTTTCATAATTCCGAAGCAGGCCGTTCAGATTGTCCACGAACGCTTCCAGGGAAATCTCACCGGATTTCAGGAGGACGATCTGGGTGAAATACTCGGTGAATCCTTCCGTGAACCACATGCGCAGCGTGTCAGATGCTTCATCGGTAGTCCCCATGCGCCGGGTAATCCACTCGTGCAGGAGTTCATGGATGATCGTGTGCCGGAGATTTTCGGCGTCCGCATTCGGCGTCGCAAGGATGAAGAAGGATTCTGTCAGCCCTGTGCCGATAACGGCGCTGCCTTCCGGCAGGGCGGGCATGGCATTGGTGGCGACCAGGTACTGGTCGAAGGGGTGGTCGCCGAACATGTCGCCGCCGGACTTCAGCACATCCCGCGTGAGCCGGGCGATCTTATCATCCGGCAGGGCCCAGCTGCCGCGAATTGCCGTGCGGATGTTGAGCCCATCCACCTCGTGCTCGGCATAGCGAAAATCTCCGATCAGGATAATGCTGTCGCGCAACTGATCGAGCGGCCCTGGCGCTGTCACGCCCGCCCGCAGAGGCTGGCTGGAAACCGCTACGCCAGCAATGTCACCGCTTCCCATCCGCAAGGCAAAATCCTGCGGTACACTGATTTCCGGCAGGAATGTATGCCCGATGAGCGTGGCATAATCAGGCTGCAGCACCGGGCGCATGCCGGGCACGCGCTGCTGCCCCCATTCCGGCTCCCCCGCATAGTCCTGCTCGACGAAATAGGAAACGCTGAGGCGTATCCCCGGCGTGTGCCGGAGCGTGAGGCGCGTACCTTCAGCGTCAGGCAATGCGAGGGCGCCTGTATCGTCCACAACCGTCAGGTCGTGCACCAGAGCGCCGAGATTTTCTTCCGGCCCCCAGGAGTCCGGCATCGTCAGGATGGTTTCTCCGCTCGCACTGCCCGTGAAACTCAGCTCCACTTTCACAGCCTCCAGCGAACCGGACACAAGCGGGGTGATCGCGATTTCCGAAGGGGGCGAAATTTCAGGCGCGGGCGCTGTCGTACAGGACGCAAGCAGGACAGCTAAGCCCACTGCCTTGGTGTTCAGGTTCATCTTTCCTCCGGCGACTGGCAGGGACAGAGCTAGATGTCCTGCCCTTCTTCCAGTGCCATCCGCCGGGCGTCAACCTCCGCTGCCTATTCGGCCGGTACGGCTTTCGCCGGACGGTAGGCTTCGGCATCCGTCGTGAACTCAGCATGGCCGTAGCGCTTCAGCAGGCGGCGGATCTTCGCGACCAGATGGCGATCCACAAGCCCCCGCAGGCCCGGCACGGAAAGCGCCGCGCTGTAGATCGCCATCCGCACCGCGATCAGCGGGAACATGACCCCCGCGACCACATAGTCGAGCGGCTGCACCGGCACGCCGATATCCCGCGCCATCTGGGCATTGCCGCCCAGGAAGTGCTGGACGAGGACGAGCCGCGCCAGGCGCCGTTCGATCGCGTTGATCAGCTGGTTGCCGATAGACTTGTCGGGCGGCAGGTAGGCCGTCAGCGTCGCGCGCACCAGCGCCCCGCAGGTTTCGTCATCGAAGCCGCTGCGGATCGAGGCGCTACGGGCGTTCATGATGTCGACGATGCCTTGCGGCGTATCCATAAGAAGGTCTTCCGGCAGGCCGAGCAGGTAGCAGCGGTAACGGCTGAACTCGACCCTGGCGCGCTCCTCGGGCGTGAACTCGGACCGGCCTTCGTCGATCATCTTGTAGGACAGGAGGAAGACGTCGATCAGGCCGGCGGGCATCTGGTCTACCTGCGGCACCGGAATACCGTACACGGACACATCCCAGGCGCCCATCCGGCGCAGCACGTTGAAACGCACCATCGAGTGCATTAGGCGCACCATGGCAGCAGCCTTGAAGCCCTCGCCGCGCGGCTCCAGCGCGTTCGGCAGGGTGGTGACAGTGAAGAAGGTCGCCGTCTCGTTGACGCGCCGGGCCGAGGAGGAATTGCTCAGCGTGCCGGTCAGCGCCATCGGCAGGGCCGTGTACTTGTTCAGGAAGGTCGCCAGGAAGGCCCCGCGGATCATCCAGGGCGAGGTCACCGCCATCGGCAGCCGGTTCAGCCGCGCGCCCTCGCGCACAAGGTCCATGTCCAGCCAGGCCGGCTTCACTTCCATCTCGGCGATTAGCGCCTTCAGCTCCGCCGGTGCATCCGGTACCGCGCCGATGCCCTCGTCGCAGGCCTTGATCAGCATGTCGACAAGGCGCTTGAAGCCGTATTGCGGCATCAGGGCTGCATAGGCATCCGCCGTCACGTCGCCCAGCATCGTATAGGCCTTCACCCGTTCGACCATGTCCGCCGGCGGCGGCGGGAACTTGTCCGCATAGGAGGCCATGGAGCTGACCGTGATGTCTTCGGTATAGCGCTCGGGCACCGCGTCGAAATCCACGCCGCCGTACATCACCGGCAGGGCCGATTTCTGGTATTCGACGCGCTTGTGCACGTCTGCCAGCGATACGCTCATCCTAATGGCTCCCTGATACGTCTTTGTGTCTTTCGGCGTATAATGTAAGAAATCCTCAGATTTTCCATTCGCATCGCGGCAGGGCCACGCAGGCGGCCCCTATGGAGCCCCAAGTGACTGAAAAGAAACGAAGAAATCCAAAGCAGGACCGCGCCCAGGCGACGGTGGATGCCATTCTCGAGGCGACCTTTCAGCTTTTGGAGACCGGCGGTCTCGCGAAACTGACCACCAGCCGCATCGCCGAACGGGCGGGCGTCAGCATCGGTACGCTGTACCAGTATTTCGAGGACCGGGAGGCCATTCTCGCCGCCATGGGTCAGCGCCAGAGCGACGCCATGCGCGAGAAAATCACTTCCATCGTCCTCGCCGCGCCGGGCACGGCCAGCGTGCGCACCATCGTCCGCGCCCTCATGCATGGCCTCCAGGGATCCGCCGAAACGCGCATGGTCCTGTCGGACGCCCTCTTCCGCCACGCCGGCGAAGGCGAGGTCGGCCGCCAGCACCTGACCTTCCTCGATTCCATCAGCAGCCGGAGCGAACTGGACTTCGTGCTCGGCAAGGAATCCGCGTTCATCCTCACCCACGCGGTGATCTACCTGTTGCGGGCCGCCGCCGCAGAACCCGAACTGAAGCTGGACCCGCAAGTCCTCGAGGACGAACTCGTCGCCCTGATGGAAAGCTATATCGGAAACCTTGCGAGCCGTTCCGCCCACTGACGGGCCGGATGGCGGCCTATTCTCCCGGACCCGCTCTCAACACGCGTTATGCGAGAGGCACCATTCCTGGTAGCTCCTCTCCGGAGGGGCCGGGGGCGGCGTGTAGTAGGAGCGCCAGTACGATTGGTACAGCTTGTCGTACCAGGCGCCCGCCTGCTTGCTGCCGGCAGCCACGGCGCGCTGGTACCAGTTCATTGCGCCCTGAGCGTCAGGTTCGACACATCGCCCACTTTCAAGCGCAAGGCCGTAATTTTCCATCCCGGTCATACTGCCCGCTTCAGCAGCCGCCCTGTGCCACCTTGTGGCCTCGCACTGGTCTTTGGCCGTGCCGGTGCCGGATTCAAGCATGTAGCCATACTGGGCCATCGCCCCGGGATCTCCTGCCAGTGCGCCTTGCCTGTAGTATTTTGCCGCGCTCTCGAGATGAATTTGTCCGTGCTGCCAGCCATTCTGGAGACCCCATCCACATCTGTGGTTCGCAGCAACGACGCCCTTGTCAGCCGCCCAGCAATACCAGGACGTGGCTTCGGACAGATCCGGCGGCCCGTCCCATCCTTCTTCCATGGCCCGCCCATAATCCTCGATGGCCCTGCCGTTTCCGGCTTCCGCCGCTTCCCGGTAAAGCTGCTTTGCCTTGACTTTGTCAGGCGCGCCGTTTGTCCCGATCTCCAGATAGAGGGCAGAGTTCCGCATACCCCGGGGAAACTTCGCGTTTGCGCTGGACTGGCAAAAGCCGGACGCATAGTTGGCGCTCTGGTAGCCCCAGATGCCGCCATCATAGCCGAGGCATACCAGCAGCATCGCTTTCGGATCGCCCGCGTTTGCCGCCGCAATCAATTCGTCGAAGCGCGCCACAGCGTTCGACCGCGCCAGCAGGTCCGAACCTGCAGCGACCGAATAGTCAGAATCCGTCAGCCCCCATTTATCAACCCCGCCCTGCGCCATCGAGACGGCCGGCCAGAAAGTGGCGAGCGCCAGCGCCATTGCGATCAGCGATCCGCGTAGCCGCCACACAGTCTTCATGTCCCGCCTGTCCCCCTGCGTTCGACGACAACCGAACCTATCGCAGGATTGTGAAGGATTCCCCGTTCAGCAAGCCGAAAGGGCCGAAGAAAAGTGAGCCCCGCCCTCAACCGCCATTGAAATGACCATGGATGCGCTCGGCGAGGGCTTCGTTCACCCCCTCGACTTCCATCAGATCCGCCACTTTCGCGCGGGCGACGCCGCGGGCGGAGCCGAAATGGTGGAGCAGCGCCTTCTTGCGCGCCGGACCGATCCCCTCGATCTCATCAAGCGGCGACGTACCGATCGCGGCGGAGCGTTTCTGCCGGTGCGCGCCGATAGCCCAGCGGTGCGCCTCGTCGCGCAGGCGCTGGAGGTAGTAGAGCACCGGCGCATTCTCGGGCAGCTTGAACGGCGCCCTGCCCGGCCGGAAGAACTGTTCCCGGCCCGCATTCCGGTCGACGCCCTTGGCGATGGAGACGAGCGTCACATCGTCCGGTGTCAGATCGATTTCTGCGAGGGCCTCGATCACCGCATTCAGCTGGCCGAGGCCGCCGTCGATCAGCACCAGGTCCGGCCAGTTGGAGGCATCGCCCTCGTCCCGCTCCTTCTTGGCGCGCGAGAAGCGGCGGCGCATCACTTCGCGCATCATGCCGTAATCGTCGCCGGGCTCGAGCGAGGAATCCTTGATATTGAACTTGCGGTAGGCGTTCTTGAGGAAGCCTTCCGGCCCGGCCACCACCATGCCGCCCACGGCATTCGTGCCCTGGATGTGGGAGTTGTCGTAGATCTCGATCCGCTCCGGCGTCTTTTCCAGTTCGAATACCTTTGCGACTTCCGAAAGGAGCCGCGCCTGGCTCGCCGTCTCGGACAGTTTGCGCGTCACCGCCTCGCTGGCATTGCGGGCGGCCTGCGCGACAAGGTCCTTCTTGCTGCCGCGCTCCGGGCGGCGGATCTCAACCTTGCGGTTCGCCTTGAGGCTCAGCGCCTCCGCGATCAGGTCGGACTGTTCCGGCATGTCGGACACGAGGATCAGCCGCGGCGGCGGGCGCTTGTCGTAGAACTGCACGAGGAAAGCTGCCAGCACTTCCTCCGCCGTCTGATCACGCTCATGGCGCGGATAGTGCGCCGTCGCGCCCCAGTTCTGCCCAGCCCGGATAAAGAAGACCTGCACGCAGGAGACCCCGCCCTCCATCGCGATGGCGAAGATGTCGGCTTCTTCAATGTCGTCCGGGTTGACGTCCTGGCTGCCGCGCACATGGGCAATGGCGCGGATCCGGTCGCGCAGGCGCGCGGCCCGTTCGAAATCCATCGCCTCTGCGGCTTCTTCCATTTCCTTTGCGAGCCGCTTCTGCAGGTCCGCCCCCTTCCCGCGCAGGAAGTCGGCCGCCTCGTCGGCAAGTTCCTGATAGTCGGGAATGGAGATCAGCCCCACGCACGGCGCGGCGCAGCGCTTGATCTGGTGCAGCATGCAGGGCCGCGTGCGGGCATTGTAGACACTGTCCTCGCAGGTGCGCAGCAGGAAGGCCTTCTGCAGCGTGTCGAGCGTGCGCATCACGGCGCCGGCGCTGGCGAAGGGACCGAAATAGTCACCCTCGTCATGCTTGGCGCCGCGATACTTCTTGATCTGCGGCGCCTCATGATTGCGGCGGATCAGGATGTAGGGAAACGACTTGTCGTCCCGCAGCAGCACGTTGAAACGCGGCTTCAGGCTCTTGATGAGGCTCGCCTCCAGCAGCAGCGCCTCGGTCTCGCTCTCGGTGACGACGAACTCCATCCGCCGGGTCAGCGCGATCATCCGCGCGATCCGCTGCGTATGGCCGCCGAGCCGTGTATAATTCGAGACGCGCGCCTTCAGGTTCCGCGCCTTGCCGACATACAGCACTTCGTCGGCGTCCCCGTACATGCGGTAGACGCCGGGCTTCGCCGGCAGGCGGGTCAGGTTGTCCTTGATGACGTCAACGCCCCTGAGGGGCACCGCGCCAGGCGATTCAGTCTCCATGCCCGCAAAATAGGCGAGCCTCGGCCTTTATGCGAGCCTCAGGCGAAGCGGGAGATGAAATCGCTGCCAAGGAGCTGGCGGGGGTCGAACCGGCTGTCAATGACCAGCCCCGTCAGGAAGCTGAACGCGACGACAAGGGCAAAGGACCCGAGGAATCCCCGCGTGTTGCCGGGGCCGGCGGACCCGGTCGCGGACTTCGCGATGATCATGACAAACAGGGTGAGGATAAAGACGCAGAGGCCAACCAGGCGTTCCAGGTCGGAAAGCCGGTCAAACCAGTGTACCAGGTCCCCGAACACTTCCTCGGTCAGGTCGACCATTTTCCTTTGCGCCGTTTCATAGACGCTTCGTGCGGCAAATACGATCATTCCTCATCCCTCCATCCTGGAGAAAAAAGAACTTCGCCCCTCAAGCCAGGGCGCATCGTCTCACGGCAGATTTAAGCGGCTGGAACGGAATTCCGCGCAATTCACTTGCCGGGCGCAAGGCCGCGGCAACCATCAACCTAGAGGAAATGGCGGGGGTCGAACTCGCTGTCGATCAGCAGGCCAGCCAGGAAGCTGAACACGACCACCAGCACGAACGAGCCGACAAAGCTCCGCGCCTTGCCCGGCTGGTGGGTGCGCGTCGTCGCCTTCACCAGAACCAGCATGAACAACACGAGAATGAAGGCGCACAGGCCGACCAGGCGCTCGACATCCGAGAGCCGCCCGAACCAGTGCAGGGTTCCGGTGACAAGGTCCCGGACCATGTCGCCGAATTCCGTTTGCGCCTTGTCATAGACTGTCTGCGACGAAGCGTAGATCATTGGCTTTTCCTTCCCTCCTTCAGGAAGAACTGCCTCTCCCAACCATTCTCCATCCTCGCAGATCATGGTTAAGCGAGCGGCGCGGAAAACCCGGAAAACCCGGCCCCGCCGTCAAGCGCCCGTTAACCATGGATTTGCCCGAAATGCCGCGGCATCCGGCCCTTGCCGCGATGCACACCGGGGCGTATGGCGGGCGCGGCCCGGCGCTTGTGCCGGCCGCATTCCAAGGACTGCCCCCGAGGACCCAAATGGCTGCTGATCTCCGCCTGTCGGACGCGCTGGACCGCGTCAAACCCTCCGCCACCATCGCCGTCACCACCAAGGCTGCCGAGCTGAAACGCGCCGGCCATGATGTCATCGGCCTCGGCGCCGGCGAGCCGGATTTCGACACGCCCGAGAATATCAAGGCCGCCGGCATCCGCGCGATCCAGGAAGGCAAGACCAAGTACACGCCGGCCGACGGCATCCCGGAACTGAAGGAAGCCATCGTCGGCAAGTTCAAGCGCGAGAACGGGCTCACCTACACGCCCGCGCAGATCCACGTCGCACCGGGCGGCAAGCCGGTGATCTACAACGCCCTCGTTGCCACGCTGAACCCCGGCGACGAAGTCATCTGCCCGGCCCCCTACTGGGTGTCCTACCCGGAAATGGCGCTGATGGCGGGCGGCGAGCCGGTCACAGTCGCCTGCGGCCCGAACACGAATTACAAGCTCACCCCGGAAGCCCTTGAGGCGGCGATCACGCCGAAAACCAAGTGGCTGATCCTGAACTCCCCCTCGAACCCGACCGGCGCCGCCTATACGCGCGCCGAGCTGAAGGCGCTCGCCGATGTGCTGCTGCGCCATCCGCAGGTCTGGGTCATGTCGGACGACATGTACGAGCACCTCGTCTATGACGATTTCGAGTTCACCACGATCGCCCAGGTCGAGCCGGCCCTCTGGGAGCGCACGCTCACCGTCAACGGCGTCTCCAAGGCCTATGCGATGACCGGCTGGCGCATCGGCTATGCCGGCGGCCCGGACAAGCTGATCAAGGCCATGGGCAAGGTGATCAGCCAGACGACGTCCAACCCCTGCTCGATCAGCCAGTATGCGGCCGTCGAGGCGTTGAACGGCCCGCAGGACTTCCTGCCCGTGATGCGCGCCGCCTACCAGGCCCGCCGCGACATGGTCGTCGCCGGCCTCAACAAGTGCCCCGGCCTGCATTGCCCGACGCCGGAAGGTGCTTTCTACGTCTATCCGTCCTGCGCGGGCGTGATCGGCAAGACGGCCCCCTCGGGCAAGGTGATCGAGACCGACGAGGACTTCGCGGCCGAGCTTCTGGAAACGGAAAAGGTAGCCGTCGTGTTCGGTGCCGCCTTCGGCCTGTCGCCCGCCTTCCGCGTCTCCTACGCCACGTCGGACGCGGCCCTGAAAGAGGCCCTGGTCCGGATCGAGCGTTTCTGCTCCGCCCTGCGATAGAAAATTCCTATAGCGGCGGATTTGCCTATCAATTGGCAAATCCGTCCGCAGGGTCCCATCTGCTTCCTGTAACAAAGACAGGAGGCCAACATGCCCATCGATATCGGCCTGACGGACAAGCAACGCGACGAATCCGTCTCCGCCCTCAAGAAACTGCTCGGCGAGACCTATGCGCTCTACGCCAAGACCCACGGCTACCACTGGAACGTGACGGGGCCGCGGTTCAATTCGCTGCACACCATGTTCATGACCCAGTATACCGAACTCTGGGCAGCGCTCGACGAGATCGCCGAACGCATCCGTGCCCTCGACCATTTCGCACCGGGTTCGCCGGGCGAGATGACCGAGCTCGCCACGATCAAGCCGGACAATGGTATCCCCGACGCCAGCGACATGGTCGCCAACCTCGCCAAGGGACATGAAGCCGTAAGCCGCGCCGCCAAGGCCGGCCTGAAGGTTACCGAGAAAAACGGCGACGCCGTCTCTGCCGACCTGTTCACTCAGCGTGCACAGATTGCCGAGAAAACAGCCTGGATGCTGCGCGCCAGCATCTAGGCCAAGGCCGCTTACACAATCCGCTTGCGCAGCGAAAAAAACGTCATAACCGTTTCGCCATCATGACGGGCTGAGACGGGATACGGGCGAATGGTCATAGCGCTTGCGGTTTACATCATTCTGCAATTCGCCATCGCCCTCTGGGCCAGCCGTTTCGTCAATTCCGAAGCCGATTATTTCGTCGCCGGCCGCCGCTTCGGCGTGCTGATGGTCGGCGTCTCGGTCTTCGCCACCTGGTTCGGCGCCGAGACCGTGATGGGGGCCTCCGGCGCCATCGCGGAGGAAGGCCTCGCCGGCGGCCGGGCCGACCCGTTCGGCTACACGATCTGCCTGATCGGCATGGCCCTCTTCCTCGCCTACAAGCTGCGCGAATCCGGCGTGATGACCTTCCCGGACTATATGCAGCTCCGCTTCGGGGCCCGCGCGGAAGTGACTGCCGCTCTCCTGACTATTCCGACCTCGATCATCTGGGCCTCGGCCCAGCTGCTGGCCATGGGCCAGATCCTGTCCGAGACGGCGGGCATCGACCTCGGCATCGCCCTGCTCGTCGGCGCCATCGTGATCATCGCCTACACGACCATCGGCGGCCTGCTCGGCGACGC
>Ga0116151_10002084_pt1 | contig 18564 bp, 16 predicted proteins | sample AD_UKC117_MetaG_FD_89893 | JGI IMG/M metagenome (GOLD analysis project Ga0116151, IMG submission 89893) | Active sludge microbial communities of municipal wastewater-treating anaerobic digesters from Hong Kong - AD_UKC117_MetaG | ecosystem: Engineered > Bioreactor > Anaerobic > Digestate...
CGTTGGGACTCCCCCACAATGCCCCTGTTGCAGCCGAAGCTGCGCGCAACAAGCTGATGATGCGCACGTTGATGGCAAATGCGGGGGTACCCTGTCCCATTTTTCGTCACTTCGCCTGTGATGACGATCCGCAGGTCGTTGCGGCCAAGGTCACCTACCCCTGTGTCGTCAAACCCCTCAATTTGAATGGCAGCCGTGGCGTGATTCGTGCTGACAATCCGGCCGAATTTGTCGCTGCGGTGGAGCGCTTAACACGCTTACTGGCAAGTGAAGCCGGCAACGGTGCGCCACCCATGTATCTTGTCGAAGATTTCATTCCCGGCTTCGAAGTGGCACTGGAAGGAATGCTCGACAACGGTGATTTGACGGTTCTTGCCCTCTTTGATAAACCCGATCCCCTTGACGGCCCTTTCTTTGAAGAGACAATTTACGTCACGCCATCGCGCTTACCTGCTTCCACCCAACAAGCGATAGCCGACACGGTGGCTCTGGCGGCCAGCGCACTGGGCCTGCAGATGGGGCCTGTCCATGCCGAATTGCGTGTCAATGATAACGGACCCTGGATGCTCGAAATCGCCGGACGCTCCATTGGGGGCCTCTGTTCGCAGATCCTGCGTTTTGGGGTCGACGCCTCATTAGAGGAGTTAATTTTGCGCCAAGCCGTGGGATTGGGCATTGAAAGCGCCAATCGTGCCGGCAGTGCGGTGGGTGTCATGATGATCCCGATTCCCCAAGCCGGCATTCTGCAACGGGTCAACGGTCTCGATGCGGCTGCGGCCGTGGATGGTATTACAGGGGTTGAGATCACAGCCCGCATCGGCTATCCCATTCAGCCCTTACCTGAGGGGGAAAGTTACCTCGGGTTTCTTTTTGCCAAAGGCGAGACCCCAGCCGCGGTGGAAGCAGCACTTCGGACGGCCCATGATCAGTTGCACTTTGCCATCGTGCCCGAAATTGCATTGGCACTGGGCTAGTCCAGTAACAGACAACGCAATGTCATTTAGTAGCAGTTTTCAGTCTTCAGTCCCGCCATGGCGCGGAGCGCCCTTCCAACGGGAAGTAACAACGTTTGTCACTTGATAGTAGCGCCATCGCCCTCAGTGGCCGATCAAGCTGCCAAAAACATGCGGTATGGCGATGTGCTGCTACGGCCTGTTTCTTGAGAGTCATCAGTTGCGCAGCACACACTGGAAAGTGAAACTTGAGGACGCCTGACATGCAAGCTCTTAGGCCATTGCAAGAAAACAAATCCTCCGTGGGGGCGATCCCTTGCGGGCGCCCGCAAGGGATCGCCCCTACAGAATGGGGTGTTTTATTATTTGCAGAAGCCTTATCTGAATGACATCGGCAGACAACGAATAGATAAACCCTTTACAATGAATTTTATCGATGCTCATGTGGGCGGCACGTTGAAATTGTATCATTTTCCAGAAAGAAAAATGACAATTTTCTGTCATATACCTTATGGGCCTCTATGAAAGCCTCGCTTAGCGGAAAGGAAGCGTCATGTCGAAGTGGAGTCGATCAGAAGAAATGCTAGAACGGGCGAAACGGTCGCTTGCCGGCGGGGTGAGCAGCAATGTGCGCCTACTCAGCAAACCGCAGCCCCTCTTCTTTGAACGGGCCGCGGGTGCGGAGATCTACGATGTCGATGGGAACCGTTATATCGACTATGTGTTGGGCCAGGGTCCGATGATCCTCGGTCACTCGCACCCGGCGGTGCTCGACGCGGTCGATGCGGCCATGCGCAATGGTCAGCTCTACGCCGGCCAACATGCCCTCGAATTTGAGGTTGCCGAAAAGCTGGTTGAACTGATTCCCAGCGCCGAACTCTGTCGCTTTGGCCTCAGTGGCTCCGAAATGGTGCAAGCTGCGATGCGGCTGGCGCGCGCCATCACCGGTCGTACCAAGATTCTACGCTTTGAGGGGCACTATCACGGCTGGTTCGACAACGTACTGATCAGCGTTGCGCCTCCCTTAGAGCAGGCTGGGCCCCGTGAGCAACCCAATGTCTTGCCTGGGACCCCAGGGCAGACGGCAAGTGCACTCACGGATTTCTATGTCTTGCCGTGGAATGATCTGGCGCTGGTTGAGGCGCTCTTTGCCGAACATGGTCATGAAATTGCCGCCATTATGACCGAACCCATGATGTGCAATACCGGTGCCATCCCGCCAGAGCCGGGCTTCCACGAAGGGCTGCGCCGACTTTGCGATGAACATGGTGCTCTTCTCTACTTTGATGAGACCATTACCGGTTTCCGGCTGGGGCTCCATGGCGCACAGGGGCGCTTTGGCGTCACGCCGGATCTGGCAAGCTTCGCCAAAGCGATGGCCGGCGGCTTTGCCAATGCCGCACTTGTTGGCAAAGCCGACTACATGCGCCGCTTTGCCGAAGGGGTCAACCACTCCGGTACCTTTAACAGCAATGTCATTGCGATGGCGGCCTCCGCGGCGGCCATCGCTGAGCTGGAAAAGAACAACGGTGCCATCTATACCCAACTCGACCAAATTGGCCGCAAGCTCATGCGCGGTCTCCACGAGTTGGGCCAACGTCATGGTCTTCCGCTTCACGTCCAAGGAGTACCGACTGCGTTTCACCTCTCGTTTACGGATCTTGATGCGCTTCGTGATTACCGTGACTACGCCGGCGCCTGTGACAAAGAACGTTATAGCCGTTTCTGTGTTGCCATGTTGGAACATGGTGTACGGCTCATCGAACGGGGCGTTTGGTACATCTCCGCCGCCCACACAGACGCACACGTTGACGCCACTTTGGAAGCCGCGGATGCGGCGCTGGCCGCAGTGGCCTGACGCTACCGCAACATTGAAGTTGGAGCAGATATGTCGAAATTGACCCTGTATGAAAATAACCCGGTGTTCGAGGTCATCACGGGCGCCTGTCCCCACGACTGCCCTGATACCTGCAGCTGGCAGGTTGCGGTTGATCAGGCCAGTGGCAAAGCAGTGGACATTTGGGGCAATGCCACTCATCCCATCACCCAAGGTCGTCTTTGCGGCAAAGTTGATCGCTACCTGGAGCGCACCTACCACCGTGACCGCCTGCTGACGCCGCTGAAACGGGTCGGCCCCAAAGGGAGCGGGCACTTTGTACCGGTCAGTTGGAAAGAGGCGTCTACGGCCATTGCCACGCAGCTCAAGCAGATTATCGCCGACGATGGACCGGAGGCAGTGTTGCCCTATTCCTACGCCGGCACCATGGGCTATCTGCAAGGGGAAGGGATGGCGGCACGCTTCTGGCACAAGATGGGGGCCAGCCAATTGGCACGCACAATCTGTGCCGAGGCTGGGTTTCACGGCTATCGGTACACGATTGGGGCCAGCGAGGGGACAGAGACCGAGTCGTTTGCCCAGGCTCGTCTCATTTTGATCTGGGGCAGCAACACATTGACCAGCAACCTACACCTCTGGCCTTTTATCCAACAAGCGCGCAAGGCGGGGGCACGGGTCATTGTCATCGATCCGGCGGAGACACGTACGGCACGGGCAGCCGATGAGTGGATTGCCATTAAACCCGGCACCGACGGCGCGCTGGCATTGGCGCTCATGCACGAAATCATTGCCAACAAGCTATACGATGCCGACTACGTGGATCGGTACACGATTGGCTTTACGGCACTTGCCGACCGCGTTGTCGGGTGGACACCAGAACGTGCCGAGGCACTCACCGGGGTCTCTGCTGCCCGGATCCGGCAGTTGGCCGTGGCCTATGCCACCACGCAACCCGCCGCAATCCGCATCAACTATGGTTTGCAGCGCCACCGGGGTGGTGGCATGGCCGTGCGCACGATTGCCTGTCTGCCGGCGCTGGTGGGAGCGTGGCGGCACGAAGGGGGTGGCATTCAATTGAGTACCAGCGGCTACTTTCGCAACCTCAATACCACGGCACTCTATCGCGCTGATCTCTTGGCTGGACGGCAGCCGCGCATCATTAATATGAATCGCCTGGGCGATGCCCTCAGCCATCAAGCGGCAACACGAGCCCGTGCGCTACACCATCCCCGACCCACCGATCCGCTGCCATCGGCGGCTGATGCTGGTGCGCCCGTTAAAGCGCTGGTTGTTTACAACAGTAATCCGGCCGCGGTCGCGCCCGATCAAGGGGCTGTTCTGGCCGGACTCGCTCGTGAGGATCTCTTTACCGTTGTCCTGGAACATTTCCAGACCGATACCGCCGACTATGCCGATTATGTGTTGCCTGCAACGACACAGTTGGAGCATTGGGATATTCAACGCGCCTATGGTCATACCTACCTACTCTTAAATCAGCCGGCAATTGCGCCGGTGGGACAGAGCTTACCCAATAGCGAGATCTTTCGGCGACTGGCTCATGCCATGGATTATGAGGAAGAGTGTTTTTCCCAAACCGATGAAGCGATCCTGCGCGATTTGGTGAACTGCCAAAGGCACGAACGCTTTGCAGATATTACCTGGGACCGATTGTTGCGCGACGGGTTTGCACGACTGAATCTTGCGACACCGAACCGTCCCTTTGCCGCGGGCAATTTCCCCACGCCGAGTGGCAAATGTGAATTCTATAGCGAACGTATGGCGCGCCATGGCTATGATCCGTTACCGACCTATACGCCGCCGGGGTGGCAAGAACGGGAGACAACAGAGGCGCAAGACGAGATACAAGACGAGACGCAAGCTGGGCTGTTGGTTTGTATTTCGCCACCGGCCCATTCCTTTTTGAACAGCTCTTTTGTCAATGTCGACCGCTTGCAGCAGCGGGAAGCCGAGCCGCTGTTGCAGATTCACCCGACAGATGCCGCGTTGCGACAGATCGCTGAGGGCAAGTTGGTGCGCGTGGCGAATCAGCTTGGCGAAGTAGTGTTACGCGCGCGGGTAACCGATCAGATCGTTCCTGGAACGGTACTGGCACCCGGTATCTGGTGGAACAAATGTAGCAGCGACCGGCGCAACATCAATCAGATCACGCCGCAAGCTGAAACTGACATGGGCGGCGGCGCAACCTTCTACGATACGTTAGTATCCGTTGCGCCTTTGCCGGCGGCACAGCAGTTGCCGACAACTGACCAAGCGGCTGCACTGACAGTACCAGTGAGATAGCAACAGAGGGAGGGTTGATTGACATCATGACAGACTATCGCGGTTTAGAAGCCTTTGCCGAGGTTAAACGGCTGTTGGTGGTGGCAGCCCACCCCGACGATCTAGAGTCGATCTGTGGGGGGACGATTGCTCTGCTCGTGGAGCGTGGGGTGGAGGTCTATTCGGTGAATTGTACGCTGGGTGATATCGGCACGCCGGATGGTTCCCTCTCGCGGCAAACACTTGCGACGAGGCGCATCGAAGAGACCGGAGCGGCCGCAAAGCTACTCGGTCTGCGTGCCCACTATCATTTGCAGCACCACGACGGTGAATTGTTGCCCGATCTCATCTTGCGCGCTGAACTTGCGCAGTTCTATCGCCAAACCGGTGCCGACACCCTCTTTACCTTTGATCCTTACTGGACCGGTCAAGTTCATCCCGATCATCGAGCAGCGGGACAAGCGGCACTCGATGCATACATGCCGGCCAAGATGCCACTCTATCATCCGGAGCAACTGGCGGCAGCCGATACGGCGTTGGGAAAGGTTGAACGGATTTTTCTCTTTGCCACTGACCGTGATCCCGATATCTATATTGATGTGGCTTCGGTCTATCCGCAGAAAGAGGCGGCAACGCTCGCCCACGAGAGTCAATTTCCCAAGGGGACTGAAAGTATTGAATGGATGCGCGAATTGGATCGCAACGCTGGACAGGTGGTTGGCCTCGCCTACGCTGAGCGGTTTAAGGAGATTCGTGTATGGTAATCAGGCAACCAACGGATAAGAATCGCCGGGCGCCATAAATCCAACACCAAATGAGGAGCCAATCTATGATCGACACACGTGTGGTCTATCTTGAACCGAATAAATTGACGGTTGAAACAATGACACTCCCCCCATTGAAACCCAATCAGGTGCTCATTAAAACCCATCAGGCTTCGGTCTGTGGTTCAGAACGGTACTTTTATCGGGGCATCAATGTGCGCCCCGAAGATGAAGCAAAGGGTGGGTCGGAGGTGCAGTTGGGCGAGCACAATCAAGAACACGCCCATGCCTACCCCATGGGTCCCCTGGGGCACGAAGGGGGTGGTACCATTGTGGAAGTGGGCAGTGGCGTCACCGAATATATTGGAGGCGGGAAGGTAAACGTGGGGGATCGCGTGGGAAGCCTGATCTATCCCACGTACAGCGATTACTGGGCTGCGGATATACTACATGTGCAGCCGATCCCCGATGGCGTGTCAATGGAAGTGGGCTGTTTGTACGAGCCGTTGGGCTGTGCGGTTTGGGCTGCGCTACATATGGGTGTGAAATTGGGCGACGTTGTTGCGGTCAACGGCGTGGGGTTTGCCGGCAACATTATGTTGCAAGGAGCCATCAAGTCGGGGGCATCGCAGGTGATCGCCATTGATGTTGTACCAGCCAAACTGGCGGTGGCCAAGCAACTGGGCGCCACCCATGTTATCAATGCAACGGAAGTCGATCCGGTGGCGGCGATCAACGAACTGACCCACGGTGAGGGAGTCGATGTGGCGGTTGAGGCCGTTGGAGGCAATGGGGTCGGTTTGGTGCAAGCATTGGGCATGGTCGGTCACAATGGCACGCTGGCACTCTATGGGGATAACTATGCACCGATCAAAGAGTTTTGCTTCCACCGTTTTCACGAAGATGGGCTGGATGTACGCAATCTCAACGCCGTACACTACACCAAGTTGCGCTCGATCGAACACATGCGCGAAGCCTATCGGGTCGTACAGCGGGGTGTCTTTAACCTTGATGTCATCTTCCAAAACTCAGTCACCTATCGGTTGGATGAGTTGCCCCAAGTCTTTGCACAGGAAACGCACAATCTTGATCAACAGGGCTCCCTGAAAACGTTAATCATTCCTTGAAGTGGGTAGGGCTTACGCACCCTTCGAGAAGCGCAGGATGAAATCTGGTGGCTTGTCGCTTTGTGGCTCGTGCAACGGGTGCAAAGCGACAAGCCACCAGATTTTGGGCTACCGATGCGCAGCATTCACTGTTAAGCGCAGCCATCGGCAACTGCGTAAGTCCGAATGAAGAAAGTCCGAATGAAGAAAGAAAAGAGAAGCAATGAACGCCAAAACCGCGACACTGGCATACCTGGATGCGGCCCAGGACATCCTTGAACGAATTCGCACGACGCAAGTGGCGACAATTGAAGCGGCAGCCGAGATTTGTGCTCATTCGATTGCCAATGATGCCCTTGTCCACCTTTTCGGCACGGGTCACTCGCGCATGTTTGTGGAAGAGATGTTTCCCCGCCACGGCAGCTTCCCCGGCTTCCACTCAATGGTCGAGTTGTCGTTGACCTTTCACAATCAAGTTGTTGGTTCGAATGGCCAACGGCAGGCGATGTTCTTAGAAAAGGTGGAAGGGTTGGGCAAGGTCATCATGCGCAATTTTGTGATGACACCGCCGGACAGCATGATCATCTTTTCGAACAGTGGTGTCAACGAAGTGGTTGTCGAGGTGGCGCTAGAGGCCAAGGCGCGCAATTTACCCCTGATTGCAGTTGTTTCATTAGACCATTGTCTGGCCTCACGGCCACGCCATTCCTGTGGGAAACGGCTTCCCGATCTGGCCGACGTGACGATTGACACCTGTACGCCGGCGGGCGATGCCATGGTCAAGCTCGAGGGGTTGGCGGATGCCGTGGGGCCAGGGTCTACAATTGGGGCGGCTACCGTCACCAATGCACTCAAATGTCGGATTGCCGAAAAGTTAACGGCGCTGGGCAAACCGCCACTTGTGTTGAGCAGCAGTTATTTCCTTGGTGCCGAGGCAGCGGCGGAACGCTTTGATCGCTGCTACGACGAATATCGGGATCGGGTAAAGCGTGTCTACGGATAGTTGATCGGGAGGCAATCTGCTCAGCAATTCCATCGAACCTAACGTAAAACCAATGTTACGCTAATCAAATTCATATATTGTTGTGTTACGATGAGTTACTAGGGAATAAAGCTCAAGTACCAATGTGGTTCCACGTTATACTTGTCCAGGTTTTGCAAAACCTGGACAAGTGAGCCATAACCGCTGTAAAACCGACAAAGTTCTGTTCCTATCAATTTGCAAAGAAGCACCAAAGCAACAAAAAGTAAGGGTTGAGAAAGTGCACAAGAGAGAGCAAAATATCCGCAGCAAAATTTTAATCAATCTCTCATCAAGATAGAGTAGACAAATCCGCAAAGGTATGGTTTAATAAATGTACACCTTTTGTACAGGGTTCAAAAAAAATTGTAGTGGCAAAGCGAACTTTGAATAAACTTGGTGTAGAGTACTGTTTGAGATTCTCGGTTGCGGTTCGTTTTTTGTTGGTCTGTAACAGGCGCTTTATGGTTGCGCCGATTATTATCATAGTAAGGTCCTCCGGACATTGGGCACCATCACCTTTTTCAATGCGTTTCTCAACTATCAACCACCAACACTTAATTTTGCGATGAGTGCGGAATCGATGGTTAGAGGCAGATGGTACATGAGCAACTGCATTAATGATGTATAACCGAAAGGACAACGGGTCAATCATGAAATTAAGCATGCACCCTGCCACATATAACACAGCAGCAAGTCAACATGGGAACCAAGGTTATTACAATATGGCACAAACGCTGACCATGTTGCACAATGAAGATCCACAATTCAGCAGCATGGTGCAGACGCTACATTTTGAGCGGGGGCAAGTTGTTGCAACAGCGGATGAATTAGCCAAAAAGATGTATGTTCTTGCCGGTGGTAAGGTGAACATGGTCTGCACTAACAATGAAGGCCGTCGACTGGTCATTGGTACCCTGGAACCGGGTGCCGTCTTCGGTGAAGGGGCGTTAGATAACCCTGGCGATCCAAATATCTTTGCAGAGGCAGCAGAATCGATTACGGTCTGGAGTGTGCCTGCCGGAGAAGCCCGCAACCTTACAATCCAGTATCCTATTTTGGGATGGGGGCTATTGCAAACCTACGGCACCCGCTTGCTTCAGGTTGAGAACAGTCTAGAAAATGTTGCTTACAAGAAGCTGCCCGAGCGATTGGCAGCGCTGTTACTGGATCTTGTTGAAGAAGATTCAGATACGATTAAAGGGGTCAGTCATCAGGCATTGGCCGATCATCTCGGCACCTATCGAGAGACGGTGAGTGCGATTCTGCGTGATTTTAAGCGCCAGGATTTAGTAGAATTGGGCTATCGCCGCATTCAACTGTTGGATATTGAGACGCTAGAGGATATTGCAGGAATTTGGGAGTACTAATTTGCACTGACTCAAACACAGTACGTTGGCACGGCGAAGCGATAAAATGTAATATTTTTGGACCATAATCAAACGCAATTCAGATGTTCTGCCTACAATTGTAGGCAGAACATCTGAATTTTTGTTGTTGTTGCCGTTATCCTCTTGACTTATTTCGACATTGTTGCTATAATTAGCGTTACTGAAAAGATGTCCTCAGTGCGTCTGGGTGCTTCACGTAAAGGTGGTTCATAGAACACATGAGCATAAATTTGTTAATAGCATCAAGATCATCACAGTAAATCGATGATTTGCGATTGGTTATTACAGCTGGTTATTGAGACTGGATTGACAGCAAAATAGACGAAAAGCTCGAATTTCACTTCTGCCTTGCGCAGCTTCTGGTTATTACCCTGTTTGATGGAAATGCACGAAGCACCCCTTACTGTAGCAGTCCCCACAGGATTAATCGTCACGATTCTTCAACCCATACCGTAGGATCTATCCACTGCGTTAATCGGCAGCGCAATTGAGGGTTTTGGAATAGATCGCATTGACCAATAGCATGTAATTCTATCAACCATGCTTGTCAAACCAGCGTGTTTGGATTGCTGTAGAGATTCTTGTCAGCAACTCATACGATAACCATACCATCAAAACTATACCATCAAATAGAAACTCATCCCATTGGTATTTATTGAAATTAACAATAATAACTGCGATCTTACCAATCATCTTTGGTAAACGTGTTATGCTAAACTTATTGCTGTTTCTTTGCTTGGTTGAATCGAGCAGGTGAAGAGTAGCCAAGTCAACATTATGCATCCGCCAGTATGTCCGGCCTTGTTCTGCTCCTCAATGTTCCTCATTTACAGCTTGATCAGCAGTGCGTAGGGAAGGCAAGCTTGTTTAACAATTGCTACAACCTGCACCTTTCAAAACCAGCGGATCTACGCGGAGATTCCCGTTAAGAACCATCCTAAATTGTGTTTGTGCGCCGTTGCCTCTCTACAGCATGTCAGTACCGACAGATAATTTAGGATAGATATTTATCGATCTCCCCAGGACTTACTCAGACGCCTGAAACCAACCACCTTGTAAGAATTGATTGTTTTTGCGTTGAGAAATTGCCTGCAATTCGTCACCTTTGGTAGCAGTGAATACGAACAAGGGGCACATTTTAAAATGTTCCGGCAGAGCAGGACAATAAAATTCATTTTTGATAGAAACAAAAGTAACGCTGCCTATTATTTCGGGATACGATTATGACGACACTAGAACTTGCAACGATGAGTATTGCACAGCTAGAAGATTTAACACTTGATGAATTACGAGATCTCGCTCGTACACATGAGGTGACGGGTTACACCCGTTTGAAAAAATACGACTTAATTATGCGCCTGTTGCGCGCAAATGCCGAGCGCCAGGGTTATATCTTTGGTGGCGGTATTTTAGAAATCGTGCAGGACGGCATCGGTTTCTTACGCAGCGACCATCTGTTGCCGGGGCCTGAGGATGTCTACGTTAGCCAGAGCCAAATTCGCCGCTTTGGATTACGGACCGGTGATTTAGTCATTGGGCAGGTTCGCCCCCCGAAAGATACCGAAAAGTATCACGGGCTGCTAAAGGTTGAAGCGGTCAATGGGCTGGATCCTGAAGAGGCCAAGCGGCGCCCAATCTTTGAAAAACTGACGCCCATTTTCCCCAATGAACAGATTCTCCTGGAGACCCGTCCCAATATTATTTCCACTCGGATGATCGATTTGCTTGCACCCATCGGTCGTGGGCAGAGAGGCCTTATTGTTAGTCCGCCCAAAGCCGGTAAGACAACAGTGTTGAAGCGGATTGCCAATGGCATCACGGCGAACTATACGGATGTACACTTGATGATCGTCTTGATCGGTGAGCGCCCCGAAGAAGTTACGGATATGGATCGGTCAGTCGAAGCCGAAGTGGTCAGCAGCACCTTCGATGAGCCCGTGCAAAATCACGTCCGTGTAGCAGAAATGGCGTTGGAACGGGCCAAGCGCTTGGTTGAAAGCGATAAGGATGTCGTCATTCTTCTCGATAGCATCACGCGCTTGTCCCGTGCTTATAACTTGACTGTCCCGCCTTCTGGGCGTACATTGTCGGGTGGTATTGATCCAGCTGCTCTTTATCCCCCCAAACGCTTTTTTGGCGCCGCCCGTAATGTGGAAGAAGGGGGCAGCCTCACGATTCTAGCGACCTGTTTGGTTGACACAGGTAGTCGCATGGACGACATGATTTATGAAGAGTTCAAAGGCACAGGCAACATGGAACTTGTGCTTAGCCGTAAGTTGGCCGAACGTCGCATCTTCCCCGCTTTTGATATTGAACGCAGTGGCACCCGCGCGGAAGAGAAGTTGCTTGATTCGGAGACTTTGGCAAAGATCTATACGCTGCGCCGCATGATCGATGCCATGGGTGGTGGGCACGAAGCAATTCTCCCCATTATCGAACGGATGAGCCGAACCAGAGACAACCGCGAATTTCTCGACACGTTAACACGTAAGTAGTGCAACGCGAATAGCAGATATGTTTAACAGAGCCACCAGCCGTCACGGTTGGTGGCTTTTTACTTTAGATGGGACGAAACCTTCACTTTGCAACTATCCAGCCGTAGCCTTCGACAAGCTCAGGCTACGGCTGGATGTGCGTTGATACCGGACTCAAGTCGGACCACTTGACGACGCGCAGATAGAAGCACACACGAAGCTCGTGTACAATTTACCTGACAGTTATCTGTAACCTCAAAGGCTACAAATTCAGTGTATTGTAAGGCTGTTCACCAGTATTGCAGTGAAGAAACAGTGTGATTCGAAACGATTAGTTTCTTATACGTTCTTCCTACGCAGAGCCGACGAATTCGCGGTGAAGCTTATAAACATGCCAATTAGCCTGCTTGAAGTTGTATACGGAGCTTGACAAATAACCAGCACGTGCTATAATCCGCCATCAATAAGTTGAATGATCAGCACGAAATTATCATTGTAGACCCTCTTACAGCCATTGTTTTGTGTATAGTTAGTGTACACAAAAATGTCACAGTTGTTTATCCATTTACTACATAATTGACGATATGTTGGTAGATGGGTGGCGCCTATTAGTAGCACAATAGTTAGTGGTGTAAGATACTGAAGTTAGTCGGCAGATTCGAGAGTGATGATGCAATCTATGAACCAAGAGCGGAGGAATAGCAAATGGTTTGTACGAGCGATACTCTCCATTCAACCATGTGCTTTCGATTGTGGAAGCTCCATAAACGGAGAATAATCTATGTCAGCGGATGCTCAATCTGCGCTTAGCGATGAGTTTAGTTCGACGGCAACACCCTTTATCCAATCCCAAACTCATCTACGATCTACGTTGTTGCAGCCAAAACCGGTCACACCTGATAGATACAGTCCAGCAAGGGTAACCACCGAAAGGTCAGTTCACTCGAATGGACACGAAATCAGAGAACAGGGAACATCGTCTCAAGCAACAGCCTTTGAACCATTAGCCAATCGCCCAACTGAAAATTTGCCCATAGTTCATCCCTCTCATGCGGCAACTCTACCACTGAACTATCCCTCAATTCCCGGTACATCGGACCAGCAGATTTCCCCCCAACCCGTTACGACAGCCTTACAAAAGCTGCAAGATCAAGTCCAGCACACGATTGCGGATCAGATCACACCGTTGCGGTTAGCTGGGCATCTGTCGGTTTTGGCAGTTGCGGCCATTATTTTGGTGCTTAGTCAGGTAAATGTGCCGGATTGGAACTTGCCATTGTCATCAGCGCTTCCCAATAGTGCGCTCAGTGGCCAAACCAGTGCCGTCAATGCACTGAGTGCAACGTTCTTGAGCAGTGAATTGCAGGATTCCTCCGGTAATCTCGAATCGCTCCAACGTATCGCCTTGCCCTTTACAACAGCGCCAGAAAAAGCTCGCGAAACCATTGCAACCCACATTGTGCAAGCTGGTGATACGATTCTCGGCATCGCGGCTAAGTTTGGTCTCCAACCAGAAACCATCATGTGGGCCAATCCAGCGATTGAACGGAATCCTGATCGCATCAGCATTGGCGATGAGATTAAAGTATTACCGGTTAATGGCGTTTTGCACACCGTGCGCTCGGGCGATACGCTCTCCTCCCTTGCTGCAAAGTATAAAGTTGATATACAGACGATTGTTGATTACTCCTTCAATAATTTGGCAGATTCGGCAGCAAGTTTGACAGTTGGTACGGATCTGATTATCCCCGGTGGAGAAAAACCACTGGTTGCCCAGCAGGTAGTGGCCGCTTACAGTGGCCCGGTACCGGCTAGCGCTTCAAAGGGGTCAGGATCTTTTGCTTGGCCGACGAGTGGGAACGTTACCCAAGGCTACTGGGGTGGTCATGCGGCGCTCGACATCGGCTCATGGACGGGGGCACCCGTCAAAGTTGCCGACAGTGGCTATGTCGTTTATGTGGGCCGTGGTTGGAGTTCCGGTTATGGCAATCATGTTATCGTTGACCACGGAAATGGGTACAGCACCCTCTACGCCCACCTGAACAGCATCTTTGTTTCCCCGGGTGAAAACTTGGGTAAGGGACAACAGATTGGTACAGTGGGCAATACCGGGAATAGCACAGGACCACACCTTCACTTTGAAATTCGCTATCAAGGTGTCCGCCGCAACCCCTATGGCTTCCTGCCCTGATTGATACAAAGTAAAGATAAAAAAGCCCGAGCACTTTGCTCGGGCTTTTTTGTTTCAAGGCCAGGCGTAAGTGCTAAGCCTCACCGATCCCACCTTCGGTTAGCTGACGTGGATCCAGCAACCGATCTAATTCCTCACTGGAAAGCGATGTCTGCTCTAGCGCCACATCTTTTAGCAGCCGCCCCTCGGCATAGGCCTGTTTTGCAATTTTGGCCCCCATTTCATACCCAATCACAGGATTCAGGGCAGTAACCAGGATCGGGTTGCGCCCCACAAGCCCGGAGATGCGATCTTCATTTACTGTGAACCCAGCGATTGCCATGTCCGCCAACACGCGACTACCATTGGCCAGAAGGGAAATACTCTGTAACAGATTGTACGCGACCACCGGCAACATAACATTGAGTTGGAAGTTCCCTGATTGCCCTCCAATGGTAATGGTAACATCGTTGCCGATAACCTGTGCACAGACCATTGTCATGGCTTCCGGAATTACGGGGTTGATCTTCCCCGGCATAATGCTGCTACCAGGTTGCAGTGCCGGCAACACAATTTCTCCAAACCCGGCAATGGGACCGCTATTCATCCAGCGGAGGTCATTGGAAATCTTCATTAAGCTGGTCGCCACGGTTTTCAACTGCCCACTCACTTCTACGGCGGCATCCTGCGTGCTCAAACTCTCAAAATAGTTGCTGCTCGTTTGAAAGGGCAGCCCCGTCATTGCTGCCAACTTAGCGGCAATGGCTTTGCCAAACTCAGGATGTGCGTTAATGCCTGTGCCCACGGCAGTACCACCTTGGGCAAGCTCGGCTAAACGAGGCAGTGTGGCCTCGATGCGTTCAATCCCATGAGCAATCTGGCTGGCCCAGCCACCAAGTTCCTGGCTTAAACGCACAGGCATTGCATCCATCAAGTGGGTACGCCCCGTCGTTACCACATGATCCACCTCAGCAGCCTTTTTGACAAGGGCATCGTGTAGATGTTGCAACGCCGGAATCAGCTCATGAGCAATCGCAAGATAAGCACTGACATGAATTGCCGTGGGGATCACATCGTTGCTGCTCTGGCTCATATTGATATGATCATTCGGGTGCACCTTACTCCCGAGCTTCGCCGTTGCCAATGTCGACAGAACTTCATTGGCATTCATATTCGTACTAGTGCCGGAGCCGGTCTGGAAAATATCGAGCGGGAAGTGGGCATCATGTTGGCCCACTTCCACTTCCTTTGCCGCGGCCACAATTGCCTGCTCCATGTCGGCATCCATCAAGCCCAAGCTCTGATTTGCACTTGCGGCAGCCGATTTAACCATTGCCAAAGCCTTGATGAAGAGACGAGGAAAACGCAAATCACTAATGGGAAAATTCTCAACAGCACGTTGGGTCTGTGCACTGTAGAGTGCATCTGCCGGAACTTTGATGTCGCCCAGGCTATCCTTTTCAATTCGATACGCTTGTTCTGCCATAAGACAACGACTCCTTATGATAATAGGACCTACGCAGCCGGCCGAGAGCATCACCTTTAATCACTGTTTCTTCCAGCAATTCGCTCTTGGTGCGTAAGTCGTAGATAAGTTGAACCACCCTGCGAGAAGGTCCCACAGCAGCGGTTGTTGACGGTTGTACTTGGGTAGCTTTATTGGATCGACTCTTATTGTAGCACTCCTTATAGACGAATGCACGTTGGCTAACAAATCTGGGTGCGTACCCCATTTTCAACCAAGAAGAGCAACGCAACCCATTGGAGGACTTGCCAAAGCGGTTGTATTGCTGAATTATTTGACAACAGGCAGATCCTTGCCTACAATTTTGCAGAGGAGAAGTCGAATTCTTATAGGATCTGTAGAGCAAAAATGCGGGCACATTGAAACGTGAGTGATCATCTGTCCAAACCTCTGGAAAATTTCGCGTTTTCAAACAAAGCTAAAGAGAAGTGGTGCGGCAATCACCATTAGGGATAATTCATGAGCGAGCGAATACTAATTGTAGAGGATGATCGTCGCATCCGCGATTTGTTGCGGCGAGGATTGCTCTTTGAGGGATACCAAGTTGATACGGCAGAGGATGGTGAAAGCGCGCTGCGTGCCGCACGCGATCAGATGCCCGATGGGGTCATTCTCGATTTGATGTTGCCCGGCATAGATGGGCTGGAAGTCTGTCGGCGCCTACGCAGTGCGTCCAATATTCCGATCCTGATTCTCACGGCTCGTGACACAGTGCCCGACCGTGTCACCGGTTTAGATGCCGGCGCTGATGATTATTTGGTGAAACCCTTCGCCTTTGATGAACTATTAGCACGCTTGCGGGCACTGTTCCGGCGTCATCACATGGAGGCCGAGCCGGAAATTCATCACTATGCCGATCTCACGCTGAACCGCCGCACAAGACAGGTATTCCGAGGCGAAGATGAGATCCAACTGACGGCCAAGGAGTTTGATCTGCTGGAACTTTTTTTACGCCACCCCAACCAAGTACTAACTCGTGAACAGATTTTTGAACATGTTTGGGAATATGATTTTGGCGGAGAGAGCAACATTATTGAAGTCTATGTTCGTTATCTACGCACAAAGCTTGAGACAAACGATAAGTCCCGCCTTATTCAAACGATTCGCGGGGTAGGCTATGCCTTGCGTGAAGCATAGTCACACACCGACTTTCGCACTGAGAATCAATACCGGGAGAGAAGCAGCTAACGCCAAGAGGCATGTTTTCGGCTGAATTCCTGAGTTCTCCGTACAGAATCTGTTGCTACCACAACCTTCATCAGAGAGTAGCATGCGCATAAACGAAGGCAAAACCGACAGCTAACCAAATTTGCGGCTAGCTTCTTAACTAGCCTTCATGTAAGTCTTATTTTTTCCTGCTACTCTCTCATTCGCTATGACAATACGGCTTCGTCTGACTCTTTGGTATACAGCACTTCTCGGCGCAACGCTGATTCTCTTTAGCGTTCTCGTCTATTCACTGCTGTCGACAAACTTATGGTCGCAGGTCCGCCAAAATGTGATACGCCAGGGAGAAGAAGTGTCAACCCTTGTCACTGCACAACTCCTGCGCACCCAGCGGCTACTGGTGATTCGCGAAGGAGAGTTTGGCTTTCCCGAATTGGATCTCTTCACCAGTGGCGCCGGAGCTCAAGTTATCGATACCGATGGTGATATCTATCTACAAAGCGAAAATCTGGGAAAGATGAAGATTCCCAATTATCGCAGTGCCCTCCCCAATATTCGCGCCGGCAAAGATCACTTTTACTACATCAAAGATAACAACAATGTTCCTTTTCTCGTCTACAGCACACCGCTGGAGACGGACCAATTTGGTGTCTTGGGCGCAGTGCAGATTGTACAGCCCATCGATTCCGTGGAAAACACGCTCAACCAGGTAAGTCGCTATCTGATTTTGGGGACCGCACTCAGTCTGGTGTTAGCTGCAATTGTAGGTGCGCTCTTGGCCCATCGAGCCTTAGCGCCCATTGGCGCCATCGCCAGCACCGCCAACAGCATCACGCGCACCCGCGACTTAGGAAGACGTTTGCACATCACAGAGCAGATTAGCGAAGTGGGTCAGTTGGCCGGCACTTTCAACGACATGCTCGACCGCATTCAAAAGCTCTTCGACATGCAGGAACGGCTGATTGCTGATGTGAGCCATGAACTGCGGACGCCTCTCACCACGATTCAAGGCAACATCGAACTGTTGCAACGCATGGCGACAAGCACAGTCGCTTCGAGTGTCGAAGATCCCAACGCGACGGTTGCACAGCAAAGAGCCGACCTGCTGCAGGAGACGCTGATCGAAGTTGAGCATGAGACCAATCGCATGGGGCGCATGATCAGCGATCTGTTGTTGTTGGCTCAAGCCGACAGCGGCGCGCTACAGTTACAATGGGGCAAAGTCGAGATGGACACGCTCTTGCTCGAACTCTATCGGCAGACGCGCCGATTGGCAGAACTGCGCAAGGGAGCCAATGCACTGGAAATTCGGATTGGCAGTGAAGATCAGGCTTTGGTGTGGGGTGACGCCGAACGATTGCGCCAAGTGCTCCTCAACTTAACCGATAATGCCATTAAGTATACGCCAACAGGTGGTGTCATCACCTTGAGCCTGACCAATGACGACGGCTGGGTCAAAATTGCGGTGAGCGACACCGGCATTGGGATCGATCCCGATCATCAAGCACACATCTTTGATCGGTTCTATCGCACGGATAAGGCACGCAGCCGGGAATTGGGCGGTAGTGGCTTGGGTCTCAGTATCGTGCAGTGGATTGCACAAGCGCACCATGGGCGGGTTACCGTGGAGAGTGCACTGCAGAAGGGCAGCACCTTTACCCTCTGGCTGCCTGAATATCGCAACGACAGCAGTCACAGCTCCGTTGTGAGCCGCTAACCAGTAGGGCAGAAGTCAGTAGACAGTTGGTAGTCTCTGTGCCCACTGTTCACTGGGGACTGATAAGTGTCCACTCAATGTCATTAAGTTAACAGTCATCAGTCCCCAGTTTTCAGTGGGCAGTCTCGAATCACACACTGGAAACTGTTAACTGAACAC